>Ga0154020_10004198_pt1 | contig 17200 bp, 13 predicted proteins | sample Klosneuvirus_201_FD_109709 | JGI IMG/M metagenome (GOLD analysis project Ga0154020, IMG submission 109709) | Active sludge microbial communities from wastewater, Klosterneuburg, Austria - Klosneuvirus_20160825_MG | ecosystem: Engineered > WWTP > Aerobic digester > Activated sludge | place...
AGATCAGGCCGAGTTCGCGGGCGGGTTGTGCGTCTGTGAGAGTCTTGAGCCCAGGGTTCAGTTGGCGGGCGTAACGCTCGTGACGCACGGGTTTCAGCAGACCGGGACTTTCCCCGCGTGGGTCGACTCGATGACCTTGGCCATCGAGGCACGGGCGGGCGTTGCGGGTTCCGACACGAGGAATTTACGGATTACGGTGAACGAGGACCTGTCCGAGGTCGTGTCCGATCTTCGCGGCACGGGCGGCTTCTGGCAATCACGGAGCGCGGAAGCGGTCGTGAGCTTGGATTGGGCGGACGCGTCGAACAACAACGTGTTTCCCTTCGTCGGCCCTCTTGTACACACCAACGACGTGGGCGTCCGCGGCGCCGATGCACTGTTGAAGACCCATCCGAACCTGGGTGTCACCGGCATGCTTGCGGAGTTGCCGATTCATTTGATAGGGCACAGCCGCGGCGCTGGAGTGGTTGCCGAGCTGGCCCGAAGGCTGGGCCAACTGGGTATCTGGGTCGATCAGGTGACACTTCTGGACCCTCATCCGCTCGAGCCCGATGACGGGGTGTGGGCGGGCGGTGCCGACCCTGCCATCACACTCTTCAATAACGTCATAGTTGCCGAGAACATTCGCCAGAACGACTCGTGGTTCGCTCCGAACGGCGTGGAGGTCGCGACGACGTACGAGTTGAACCTGTCCCCTCTCGTCCCTGATGTGAGTCACACCGAAGTCCACGCCTTCTATCACGGAACCATTGACGTGAGCGCCTCATCCGATGGCGACGGTGAGAGCATTGAGGGCGGTTGGTATGGCAGCAGTCCGTTCGGACCTCGGGACCAAGTCGGCTATGCGAGCTCTCGGCTGGGTGGCCTGCCCCCACTCGCATCGGGAACCGACGCCAGGCTTGGCGGGACCGCGCTGCGGCCCTCCCCGGTCGCGTCAGGAGCGCAGTGGCCAAACCTCCTGCTTGGCAGCGTGCCGAGCGGCCTCACGCTCCGCCAGACCAGCCGCATCGGTGTGCCCGTTATTTACTCCGACCGCGACAGCGGGGCGCTGATTCGGGCGTTCTTCGATACCGACACCAACCCGTACAATGGCAGCGTCGGGGACGCAGGCTCGGTGTCGGTGGCGATGACAGACTTCGGAACCACCGAGGTTTCGCTCGCGGGCAACGGAGTAGCCGCGGGCACGTACCGACTGGGTTTCGAGATCAATGATGGAGCCCGGCGCCGATTCCGCTACTCCGGACAGCCGGTCACGGTTGAGTACCTGCTCTACTTTCCGGAGGGCAACAGCACAGGGTCGATCAACGAGTACCTCCCGATCGTCAATCCGAATCCGTACCCGGTCGTCTACTCGGTGACGATCCGCTACGAGTGGGGCGAGCGGGATCAACTGCTCGAGCAGGGCGTCATCGGCGCAAACTCCCGCGGCGGGCTCACGCTGTACGAGGGAGCCCGGCGTCACGAGTCTCGCGTGAGGCTCGACGTGCCCTACGCAATCGAGATTCGCAGTTCGGGGCCGCTGGGAGCCACCCTCAGCCACTACGACTTTGGAGTCGCCACGGGCGAGGCTTTCTCGCCGGACCTGTCGACCGAATGGGCCTTTGCAGCGGTGCGTCGCGGGCAGGGATCGGTTGACTTCCTTGTCTGGCACAACCCCGGTGATTCCGACGCGCTGGTGACGCTGACCGCGATCACCCGCGACGGCCGAGTCCTGACGGACACCCGCTTTCAGCCGTCGAAGCGCCGGGGCGGCATTTCTGTGAACGACATGCCGTGGGACATCCAAGGCGAGTTCAGTATCCTGATCACCTCAACCCAGCCGATCATCGCGGCACTCAGCCACTACGAGCCCTCGCTGGGGCAGGGCCACATCGCCATCGGCACGCAGGGCTCGGGGAGCACGGACTCGTACGCCGCCTTCAGCCCGCTCGACCTCCAATCGAGCCTGCGGACCGTTGTGTTCAACTCGGGCACCGTCGACGCGCAGGTGCAGGTTGCGGTGACCTACTCATCCGGAGCCGTTGGGGCGAGCAGGTCACTCACGCTCCCAGGGCGCACCGCGGTGACGTACTCCGCGGCGGACCTTGGGCTCGCGCGCGGTGTTGGAGGCAACGTGCGGGTCACCTCGAACCGCCCGGTCGCCACCTCAGTCGCCGTGAGCGACCCGGCTAAAGGCGACGGGCTGTCCACCCAAGCCGCGGGGAGCTCCGCGACTCGGTGGCTCTTCGGCGATGCCTTCATGAGCGTGGCGGGCGCCGGGACGGTGACTGTCGAGTACCTCAGCGTCGCCAACCCGGGCGATCTGGCGGCCACTGTTGCCTGCGACTTCGTGTATGTGGACGGGACCCGTTCGCAGGTGTCACTGACGGTGCCGCCGCGGGCGATTCGCACGCTCTCGCTCCACCAGAACAGCTCGATTCTCGCGTGGGGCGCGGCGCACGGCGGAAGCAATTGGTTCGCAATCGACGTGCGGTCAGACCGCCCGGTGGTCGCCAGCCTGACGCACTGGGATCAGAATCAGCTCGGAGGGTGGTCGAGTCTTGGGACGCCGGCGAGCCCGTGGTACTCCAACGTCCAGTAGTGCCAGTGGACCAATCGGCGACTCACACGTTGAACAGGAAGTGGCAGATGTCGCCGTCGTGCATGACGTAGTCCTTGCCCTCGATGCGCATCTTGCCCGCTTCCTTGATGGCCCTTTCGCTCTTGTACTTCTCGAGATCGGCCAGGCTGTAGACCTCGGCGCGGATGAATCCACGCTCGAAGTCGGTGTGGATGACGCCCGCCGCCTGGGGGGCGGTGGCCCCCACGGGGATGGTCCACGCGCGCACTTCCTTTTCGCCCGCCGTGAAGTAGGACTGGAGGCCCAGCAGGCGGTACGTCGCGTGCGCGACCGCGTCCAGGGCCGGCTCCTTCAGGCCCAGGGCCCCGAGCATTTCCATCTGCTCGGCGGGGGGCATCTGCGAGAGTTCGCTCTCGATCTTGGCGCAGACGGGCACGACCTCGCTGCCCTCGGCCTTGGCGTGCGCTCGCACCAACTGGCACGGGGCGCTGGTGCCCTCGAGGTCGTCCTCGTCGACGTTCATGACGTAGAGGACTTTCTTGACGGTGATGAGGCCGAGTTGCTTGAGCTGGCGCACCTGCTCGGGCTCGTCGACCTTGCAGGTGCGGGCGGGCTTGCCGGACTCGAGAACGGGCTTGAGCTTCTTGAGGACTTCGTACCGGGCGATGTCCTCGGGCTTGCCGCTCTTGGCGGCGCGTTCGGCCTTGCCGATGGCACCCTCGACGGTCTGGAGGTCGGCGAGGACGAGTTCGGTGTTGATGATCTCTATGTCGCGGATGGGGTCGACGCTGCCCGCGACGTGGAGGATTTCTTCTCCTCCCGGCGCCTTGGTAAAGCAGCGGACGACCTGGAGAATGGCGTCGACCTCGCGGATGTGGCTGAGGAACTTGTTGCCCAAGCCCTCGCCCTCGCTGGCGCCCTTGACGATGCCGGCGATGTCGACGAGGCGGAGCGCGGCGGGGATGATCTTCTGGGGCGGGATGTAGCGGGTGATGATCTCCAGCCGCGGATCGGGGATGGGCACCACGCCGACGTTTGGCTCGATGGTGGCGAAGGGGTAGTTGGCGGCGAGGATGTTGGCGCGGGTGAGCGCGTTGAAGAGGGTGCTCTTGCCGACGTTGGGGAGACCGACGATGCCTGCTTCCATGTGGTGGCTCTGCTGAGGGAGCGATGCACCAGCCGGCGGTGACGCCGGAGGGGCGTGGGGTTGGGGTGGCGCGGGAGGGGCTCCTTAGCCCAGGCCGCCCTTGAACTGGATCAACTTGGCCTTCTCGCGGGCGCGGCGGAGAGCCGGGGTTTCCTTCTTGATCTCTTCGACGGTGCGTCCGCCGAAGTCGGTGCCCCGCTTGCCCTTGCCGCCCTTGCCCGGGCCCCCGCCGCCACCCATGGTGACCTCGGGGAGGGGCTTCATGGCCTTGATGGAGAGGCTGATGCGGCGAGAGTCCTTGTCGATCTTGATGACCTTGGCGCGGACGATCTCATCGACCTTGACGACATCGCCGACGGCGGCGACGCGGCGGTGGTCGAGCTCGGAGATGTGCACGAGGCCCTCGACGCCCGGGCCGACCTCGACGAAGCAGCCGAAGTCCAGGATCTTGGTGACGCGGCCCGTGACCTCGGCACCCTCGGTGACGGCGTTGGCGGCGGTCTGGAAGGGGTCGGACTGGGTCTGCTTGAGGCCCAGACTGATGCGCTTGTTGTCCCAATCGAGCTTGAGGATGCGGACGTTGACGGACTGGCCCTCCTGGACGAACTTGGCGACGTTCTTGACGCCGAAGTTGACGCGGTCGTAGGAAAGGTCGGTGAAGTGAACCAGGCCGTCGATGCCCCCGATGTCCACGAAGCACCCGAAGTCCATGATCTTTCGGACGGTGCCGGTGAGAGTCTGCCCCTCGGCGAGGGTGCCCTTGAGCTGCTCGGCCTTTTCCTCGCGCTCGTGGGCGAGGACCTCGCGACGGGAAACTACGACGTTGCCACGGCCCGAGCGGTCGACGCGGGTGACGACGCACTTTACTTTCTCGCCGACGAAGACGGAGAGGTCGGCGATGTGTTCGAAGGCGACCTGGCCGGCGGGCATGAAGGCGCCGTGGCCCCCGAGCTCGAGTTCAAGGCCGACCTGCTTGCCTTCCTTGGAGGCGACGCCGGTGACGCGGGCCTCGACAACCTGGCCGGGCTCGAGCATCTCCCAGGCGGCCTTCTGGACCGAGCCGGGGCGAGAGCAGACAAAGAGGCTCTCGGAGGGCTCAAACTTGTCGACCACGACCTCGACGCTGTCGCCCACCGCAGGGAGCTGCTCGGGCGTGTACTGCGTGCGGGAGACGACGCCCAGCTCCTTGGGGCCGAACTCGATGAAGACGTCGGTGGGGCCGACGGAGACCACCTGCCCCGTGCGGTGTTCGCGCCCGGACTGGATCACCCGGGGCCCTCGGATGGGGGCGGGGGACTTCGCCTTGGGGGGCGCGGCGTTGGCCTTGTCCAGCTCCGCCATCGCGGCGTCGATCTCTGCCTGCATCTCGGCGGTGAACGCGGGGCTGGTGGAGGACGCGGGGGCGGGCGGGTTTTCGGAGGACATGGGGGTGAGAGCCAGGCGGGGTGAGGTTGGCGCAGGATGGTGCGATCCCGCCGGGCCGAAACCTCCCGTGGCGGCGGGAAAGTGAGTTTAGGCCTTCGGCCCGGGTCGGGGAATCCCCCCGGGGGCTCATTCCTTGGCGTAGGTCCGGCGGGTGCCCGTGCTCTCCAGGGCGGGGGCGAGGCGCTGCAGCGCGTGGACGTACGCCGCGGTGCGCATTGGGAGCTTCTTTGAGGAAGCCACCTCGTACATCTCGCTGAACTCCTGGGCCATCCTCCGCTGCAGGCGTTCGTGGACCTCGGGGAGGGTCCAGTAATACCCGGACTTGTTCTGCGTCCACTCGAAGTAGCTGACGGTGACGCCGCCGGCGTTGGCCAGGATGTCGGGCACGACGGGGATTCGCCGCTCCCAGAGGATCGCGTCTGCCTCCGGGGTGAGGGGGCCGTTGGCGAGTTCGAGGATGGCCTTGGCGCGGACCCTGGGGGCGTTGGCCTGGGTGATGACGTTCTCGATGGCGGCGGGGACGAGCAGGTCGCACTCGAGCTCGAGCAGCTCCGCATTGGAGATCTCGCGGGTGCCGTCGGCGAGCTCGGAGGCGGGCTCGAGCTTGTGGTGCGTGCGCTTGAACTCGCTCATGGCCTTGATGTTGAGGCCCTTGGGATTGAAGCGAGCGCCGGTGTAGTCGCTGACGGCGATAACGCGGTAGGCGGGGTCTGCGGAGCAGAGCTTGGCCATGTTCTCGCCGGCGTTGCCGAAGCCATGGATGACGACGGTGCGGGGCTCTGCGCGGGTGTGGAGGCCCAGGCGCTGCTCGAGTTCCTTGAGGATGTAGTACCCGCCCCGGGCGGTGGCGTCATCGCGACCCAGGGACCCCCCCACCGCAACGGGCTTGCCCGTGATGACTCCGGGCTCGCGGTGCCCGACGACGGCGGCGTACTCGTCGGCCATCCAGGCCATGACGAGCGGGCCGGTGTTCACGTCGGGCGCGGGGACATCAACGTCAACGCCCACCGCCCACGCGATGGCACGCATGTAGCCCCGGCTGAGGCGTTCGAGTTCTGCGCTGCTGAGGGTGGCGGGGTCGACGATGACGCCGCCCTTTCCGCCGCCGAAGGGCAGCCCGACGCACGCGCACTTGAAGGTCATCCAGAAGGCGAGAGCCTTGACCTCCGCTGCGGAGACATCCTGGTGAAAGCGGATGCCGCCCTTGGCCGGGCCCCGGGTGTCGTCGTACCGACAGCGATACCCGGTGAAGATGCGGAGGTTGCCGTCGTCCATGCGGACGGGAATCGAGACTTCGAGGTGTTGCTTTGGCTGACGGAGGCGGGCGACGGTCTCCGGGTGGGCGTTGGCGTGGAGAGTGGCGGCGTCGAGCCTCTTGAGCGCGTCGGCAAAGACATCGTGGGTGATCATGGGACTGGAATGCTAGGGCGGGGTGAGGGCGAGCCTGAATGTGGCGGGATGGCGCGGGGAGGCCTTGACAGGGTTGTAGAAAGGTGATAGTTTTGTCACGTGTTGCCGATGGTCGGCAGCCCCGCGTCAAACAAGGAGCCACCCATGGGCGCACCCGTCGTTCACTTTGAGATTGGATGCCAGAAGCACGAGAGCACCGTCGCGTTTTATCGAGAGTTGTTCGGCTGGGCGATGGAGGGCTTCGGCCCGTCGACCACGATGGTGAACACCGGGTCGGCGGTGGGGATCCAGGGGCACTTCAACTCGCTGGGCCATCCGCCTCATCAGTATGTGACGGTGTATGTGCAGGTGGAAGACCTGGAGGCGTCGCTGGCAAAGGCGGGAGCCCTGGGAGGGAAGACGATCGTCCCGCCGCAGGAAGTGCCGGGGATGGGCCACTTCGCGTGGTTCCAGGACCCGGAGGGGAACTGCGTCGGGCTGTGGAAGCCGATGGGCGGGGCGTGCTGAGCACGCGATCGGACCGGAGCCCGTGATGAGGCCGGAACAGACGACAAGCGAACGGTCTGGTGCGGCAGACCTCTCGCGGGTGTTCAAGGCACTCGCGAGCGACACGCGTCGGGCGATGCTCGACGCGCTGCGCGAGGGTCCGCGCTCGACGGGGGAAATGGTGATGCACTTCCCCGAGCTGTCGCGGTTCGCGGTGATGCAGCACCTGAAGGTGCTGAGCCGCGCGAGGCTGGTGGTGTCAAAGAAGGACGGGCGTGTGCGGCTTCACTTTCTGAACGTGGTGCCCATCCAGCAGGTGCACGAGCGCTGGGTGACGCGGTACGAATCGATGTGGGCGGGAACGCTCACGAACCTGAAGCGCCGGGCCGAAGTGGCACCGGCACGCCGGGGGGCGGTCCACCCCCCGCTCCCCGGCGATTCTCTTCCCCCCCGTGGAGGCTTCGCATGATCGAGAAGGTCTTCAGCGTGGACATCAACGCCCCGGCGGGGCGAGTCTGGGATGAGATCACGCGCGGCGGCGGGCCGAACCACCCGATGTTCGGCACCTATGTCTTCGGCGAGTTTGAAGTGGGATCGGTGCTGACGTATCGCACCCGCAACGGCAAGCGGTCGTTCGTGCTGGGCGAGGTGCTGGAGGTGGAGCGGCCCCGGCGGCTGGTGCACACGTTCCGCTTCGCGATGGAGGACGACGCGTCGACGCTGGTGACGTGGGACCTGGCCGAAGAGGGCGGGCGCACGCGCGTCACCGTGACGCACTCCAGGTTCACGGGCGAGACCAAGACGCTGAAGAGCATCCAGGGCGGGTGGCCGCGCATTCTCTCGCTCTACAAGGCGAAGATCGAGACGGGCACGGTGCCGCTGGGCCCGCGCTTCAGCAACACCATGATGTCGCTGTTCGCGTTCATGCTTCCGGGCAAGACGCGGACCGAGGTGGCGCTGAAGGCGGACCTCAGGCCCCCGGCGGGCTCGTAGGGCCGGGAGACGTCGGCGGGGCGGGCGACCGGGGGAGCGACCGGGCAGCCGACGGGGCCGTCATGTGCGTGGCCCGCCGCGGACGCTTCTGCGCGAGCAGTTGCCACTTGGCGGCGAGGTCATCGCGGGCGTATGCCCTGCCGCACTCCGGGCAGATGCCCGCCGCGGCGACACCGGTGAGGTCATAGCCGCAGTCCCAGCAGCGATTCCAGGCGAGCCGCTCGGCGTGCTTGATCTCGCGGGCCATGGCCCGGCCGAACCACACAGAGAGCAGCCCGCAACCCAGGCCGGGGATGGTCGCGGCGGCGACAAAGGCCCAGGCCGGAACCCTGTTGCGGAGCAGGAGCGTCGCGAGCGGGCTGGTCAGCGAGAGAGCCACGATCAGCAGCACAAACCACACCACGCGACGCCTGAGGAACGGAGGGGTGGTCTTTCGTGCCACAGCATTCCCTCTCATGCAGCAGCCTACTCCACCGTGACGCTCTTGGCGAGGTTGCGGGGCTTGTCCACGTCGTGGCCTCGCAGGACAGCGGCGTGGTAGGCCATGAGCTGCAGCGGGACGATCGTGGTCATCGGGCTGAGCGCCTCGGGGATGTCGGGGACGTAGAGCACGTCTTCGGCCAGGTTGCGGATGGAGTCGTCACCCTCGGTGGCGACGGCGATGACGTGGCCGCCACGGGCGCGGACTTCCTGGATGTTGGACATCACCTTTTCGTACTGGCGCCCCTTGTTGGCGATGAAGACGGCGGGCATGCCCTCGTTGATGAGGGCGATGGGGCCGTGCTTCATCTCCGCCGCCGGCATTCCCTCCGCGTGGATGTACGAGATTTCCTTGAGCTTGAGCGCCCCTTCGAGGGCGGTGGGATAGTTGTACCCGCGGCCGAGGAAGAGCCAGTTCTCGCGGTCGACGTACTTCTCGGTGACGCGGCGGACCTGGGCGTCGGTCGCCAGGATGCGCTCGATGTGCGAGGGGATCTGCTCCAGAGCGCGGAGGAGGTCGCCGCACTCGCTGGCGCCCATGAATCGGCGGCGGCCCATCCACATGGCGATCATGGAGAGGACGGCGACCTGGCCCACGAAGGCCTTGGTGCTGGCGACGCCGATCTCCGGACCAACGCGGAGGTAGACACCGGCGTCGGTCTGGCGCGCCATGGTCGAGCCCACGACGTTGATGACGCCCAGCGCGAGCGCGCCGCGGTCCTGTGCCTCGCTCAGGGCGGCGAGGGTGTCGGCGGTCTCGCCGCTCTGCGAGACGGCGATGGCGACGGTGTCTTCTTCGATGATCGGGTTGCGGTACCGGAACTCGCTGGCAAACTCCGCGACCGCGGGGACCTTGGCGAGGTCTTCCATGAGGTAGCGGCCGATCATGGCGGCGTGCAGGGCGGTGCCCTGGCCCAGCAGGACCACGCGCCGCGCCCGGGTCAGGTCCTTGGCGTGATCGGCAAGGCCCCCGAGGATGACGCGCCCCTCCTCGGGGACAAAGCGGCCCCGGAAGGTGTTGCGGAGCGACTTGGGCTGCTCGAAGATTTCCTTCTGCATGAAGTGCGAGTAGGCGCCCAGCTCGATGCTCTCGAGCTCGATCTCGAGCTGCTGAACCTTGGGCGTGACGGGGACGTTGTGGATGGTGCTGGTGCGGAAGCCCTCGGCGGTAAGTTTGACGACTTGGTAGTCCTCGAGCGCGAACGCGCGCGAGGTGTGGGAGATGAGCGCGGAGCCGTCGGACGCGACGAGGTGCTCGCCGTCGCCGACGCCGACCATGAGGGGGCTGCCCTTGCGTGCTGCGACGAGGACGCCGGGCTCTTTCTCGCACATCACGACGATGCCGTAGGCCCCGGTGACCTCTCTGAGCGCAGCCTGGACGGCGGCCTCGAGATCGCCCTCGTACACCTCGCCGATGAGCATGGCGAGAACCTCGGTGTCGGTCTGGCTGGTGAAGCGGTGGCCCTTTTCCTCAAGGAGGGTCTTGAGGCTGGCGTAGTTTTCGATGATGCCGTTGTGGATGAGGCAGATTCCGGACTTGTCGTCGGTGTGGGGGTGGGCGTTTGGGTTGGTGACCCCGCCGTGGGTGGCCCAACGGGTGTGGCACATGCCCATGGTGCCGGTCACGCCGCCGACTTCCTCGAGTTTGTCCTCAAGGTTTGCGACGCGCCCGATGGTCTTGACGACGCGGATCTTGCCGTCTTCGAGGGTGGCGATCCCCGCGGAGTCATAGCCCCGGTATTCGAGGCGCTTGAGGCCCTCGAGGAGCAGGTTCTGGCATTGTTTGGTGCCGACGTAGGCGACGATTCCGCACATGCGAAGCGCTTCCCTCTGCCCCCGCTGGGGCGATGGTACGGCCGGTGGACTGTCCGTACCTACTCATCGGCCCGGGAGGGTGTTCGACCGTGGCAAGGTTGAGAGGTGCCAAGGCCCGAGAACGCTGGAGGCCCTGTCCCCCACTACGCTCCGTGCCCGGGGGAGAAGCCCCTGGAACCGAAGGAGAGCCTGGTGCTGGACAACATGAAGATGCTCGGGGCGCTGGCCGGGCTGATGAAGAACAAGGAGAAGCTGCGGGAGGCCGGCGAACGGGTGCGGGAGAAGATGTCCCGGACGCTGGTGACCGGCGAGGCGGGCGCCGGAGCCGCGAAGGCGGTGGTCTCCGGGCAGTTGCGGGTGGTGAGCGTTGAGTTGGCGCCGGGGCTGATCGTGGGGATGGCGGCGGACCCGAGCACGCGAGCACTCGCAAGCAACCTGATCGCGGAGGCGGTGAACGCGGGGCTGGCATTGGCGCAGGCGGCACTGAAGGCGGCGATGGACGAAGAGGCGAAGGCGCTGGGGCTCGAGGGCATGCTCCCGGACGCCGGGGCGCTGCTGGGCGGGTGATGCAGCACGCACCGGGCGAGATCGAGGTCATTGCGTGGCCGGGCGCGGTGCGCGTCACGATCGGGCGCGAGCCCGCGCCCGTGGAGGCGGAGGCACACACGCCCGTGGGGAGCGAGTGGGCCAGCCAGCGCGGGGCAAACCCGCGGCTGTTCAACGGGCCGGTGCTCTCGGTGGTGTCGCTGGACCCGCCCCTGGGGCACATCGCGTGCCGGCGTGAGACCTATCAGAGGCTGGTGGTGCAGCCCCGCGTGCAGACGGGGGTGCGCATGCTCGCGGTGACGGGCGTGCTGTTCGCGACGAACGCGCGCGGCGAGGAGCACGTGCTGTTCGGGCGTCGCGCGCCGAGCGTTCGCATCTATGGAGGGCAGTGGGAGCTCGGGCCATCGGGGGGCGTCGCGGCGCCGCCGGCCGCCGTGCAGGAAATCACAGAGCGCGACCTCGCGGACCACCTGGCGGACGAGGTGGAGGAGGAGATCGGGCTGCGCGTGTCGGGCGGGACGCCTGTGGCGGTGGTCCGAGACCGTGCGGCGTGCAGCGACGACGTGTGCCTGGTGCTGCACGTGGGGCCGCTGGAGGCGGCGCGTGCAACGCCGGCGAACTGGGAGTACACGGAGGTGGCGTGGGTGCCTCGTTCGGAGGTGCGCGCGTGGATGGCCGCCGCACCGGGCGGGGTCATCGGCGCATCACGGGCGCTCGCGGCGCACCTGGGGTGGGTCTAGGCGGGGCCCGCTGGGGAGCTGGTGGCTTGGCCGATGGAGGCCGCGGGGGCAGGGGCGGGGGGTGACTCCCACCAGCGGTCTCCGAGCACTCGCTCGAGTCCGGTCAAGACTTCGCGCTCCATCGCCTGAGCGGTGGCGACCTCTTCGACGGTGACGTGGTCGGCGCCGAACTGCTGGGCGACGAATCTGCCGCTGAGGAACGCGGTTCGAGCGGCGATGTACGCGTGGGGCGCCATGGCGCGGACCTCGCGGATGGCCTTGATGGTGGTTTCGTCGTCGGGGATGGTGAGGATGACGGCGTCGGCGTGGCCGACGCCCGCCCGTTCGAGGACCTCGACGTTGGTCACATCGCCGTAGAAGAACTCCTTGCCGAAGGCTACGTGCTTTTCGACCGTGCGCGGGTTGAGCTCGATGACACGGACGGGGATTCTGGCGACCGCAAGGCGGTCCGCGAGCGTGCGGCCCACGGGCCCGAAGCCGGCGATGACGACGAGCTTGCCGGGCACCTGAGGGCCGACGGCGGGGACGGGCTCCAGCAGCCCCGCCGCCCGGCCGGAGAGGGGCGAGATCGGCAGGCGGGAAAGTCGCCCGGCGAGCGCGTGCGCGGGGCCGATGAGCAGGGGCGAGACGATGAGCGTCAGGATGACGATGGCGATCACAACGCCAGCGCCCGCGCCGGTGAGGATGCCGGCGGTGGCGGCGGCGGCGATGACGACGAGGCTGAACTCCCCGCCGTGGTTCAGATAGGCGCCGGTCAGAAAAGCCTGCGGCGGCGAGACCCCGGCGAGCCACGTGCTGGCGCCGATGAGCAGGGTCTTGATGATGAGCACCGCCAGCCCGCCCCCGAACACGAGGATCGCGTGATCGGCGACGACCGCGGGATCAACCCACATGCCCACGCCCGTGAAAAAGACCGCCATCAATAGGTCTCGCACGGGCGCGAGCTGGCCGGCGAGTTGGTACCGGAACGGCGTGGCGGCGAGCAGGAACCCCGCGAGGAACGCCCCCATCTCCGGGCTGAAGCCCAGCGACGCGGCGCCGATCGCCGCCCCGAGAGAGATCGCGGCGGAGACGACCAGCACCAGCTCGGAAGACCCCGTGCGGGCAACGAGCCGCAGGATGCGCGGAAGGAGCACGCGGCCTGTGAGAATCATGACGACGATCCCGCCCAGGCCCACGCCGCCCGCGGCGAGGAACTCCGCCCACTTCGGCAGGCCGTGCGACGCGTGATCCGCGGCCCCGGTGAAGTCCACACCGGCCCAGCGGGCGATGGGAGGAAGGAGCGCCATGACAATGACGGTGAAGAGGTCCTGGACGATGGCGATGCCGATGCCCGCCCGGCCGTGGAGCGAGCGTGCCTCGCGGCGCTCGGCCACGATGCGGACGAAGACCGCGGTGGACGAGAACGCGAGCGCGAAGGACACCACCAGCGCCTGGGGCGGGGGGACCAGTGCGACGATGGCCGCGAAGATCACCACGGTGACCGCGAGCGTGGAGACAACCCCCATGGCGACCAGTGGCAGGAGCCCGCGCCGCACCGCGCTCAGGTCCAGGTGCATCCCGATGATGAACATCAGCAGGATGACGGCGAGGGACGAGGTGGTCTTGACCGCTTCCGCATCACCCACCAGCCCCAGCGCGTGCGGGCCCACGATTGCCCCGGCGATCAGGTATCCGGGAATGATCTCGAGCTTTAGGCGGCGGAAGAGCGTTGCGACCGCCGCGGCGGTGGCGAGCAGCACCAGCAGTTGCACCGCGAGGGCCTTGCCGTCACCACCGCTGGCGAGTGTGAGGGCGAGGTTGTGCAGGTCGGAGGTCTGCAACGGGCGAAGCGTACCCCCGCGGGGCTCATCCCTCCCACGGGCTACTTCGAGCGCTGCCAGCGGTCCACAAGGACGGAGAGGAGCGTGAGATCGGCGGGCGTGATGCCCTCCAGCCTCGACGCCTGCCCGAAGGAACGTGGCCGGAAGCGCGACAACGCCTGGCGGGCCTCGGTGCGCAGGTGCGTGAGAGACTCGAAGGGCACGTCATCGGGCAGGCGACGGTCCTCCATCGCCTGCTGGCGGCGGATCTCCGCCTGCACCCGGGGCATGTAGCCCGCGTAGCGCAGGTCCGCGTACGCCGTCCGCCACACGGCCTCGGGCACGCCCGCGTTCGGCAGGCTGCGCAGGCAGTCCGCAAGGCTGAAGGCCTGACCCCGGATGGTCTGTGAGAGAGGCTGGCCCTCCACGCGTGCGCTCTGGATGCGCCGGTGGAGCGTGGCGAGTTGCTCGCGGCGCTCACCGAACGCGCGAACCCGCATCGCCCCCAGCGGCCCGCCACGGAGCAGACCGAGGCTCTCCGCCAGCGGCGTCAGCCGATCCGGCGCGTTGTCCGCACGCAGCGTCAGGCGGTGCTCGGCACGGCTCGTGAACATGCGGTAGGGCTCGACGGGCGTCTTGGTCACCAGGTCGTCCATCAGCACGCCGATGTACGACGTGTCACGCCCGAGCACCACGGGCTCCGCGCCCTGCGCAAGGCGGGCCGCGTTCAGCCCCGCGACCAGCCCCTGGGCCGCGGCTTCCTCGTAGCCGCTCGTGCCGTTGATCTGCCCCGCGAGGAACAGGCCGGCGAAGCGTCGCGTCATCGCGGAGGCGTCGATCTGGTGGGGCCTCACCATGTCGTACTCAACGGCGTAGCCGTAGCGCAGTATCTCCGCCCCCTCGCAGCCCGGCATGGAGCGGACGATGCGGTCCTGCACGTCCGCGGGGAGGCTGGTGGAAATGCCGTTGCAGTACACCCAGTCGTCGCGGAGCGACTCGGGCTCGAGGAACACCCCGTGGGAGTCCCGCTCGGCGAAGCGCACGACCTTGTCCTCGATGCTGGGGCAGTAGCGCGGGCCGGCGGACTCGATCTGCCCGCTGTACATCGGGGCCCGGTGCAGGTTCTCGCGGATCGCGCGGTGGGCGGCGTCGTTGGTCGCGGTTTCCCGGCAGGAGACCTGTGGCAGCACCGGAAAGGCCGCGAGCGAAGGAAACGGCGGGACGTCTGCGCCCACGCCGCTGAGATCGCTGAAGGGGACAGGACGCTCGTCGCCCTTCTGCTCCGCGAGGTCGTTCCAGCGGATGCTCCCGAGGCGGAGACGGGGCGGCGTGCCCGTCTTCAGGCGGCCGAGCTCAAAGCCCAGCGAGGAGAGAGCCGCGGAAATGCCCCGCGCCGCTGCCTCGCCGAACCGCCCGCCCTCGGTCCGCTGCTCACCGGTGTGCATCAGCCCACGCATGAACGTGCCCGTGGTCAGGACCACGGCGGCGGCGCGCAGCTCCACCTCTCCCTCAGGCCGGAGCGCCAGCGTGCTCCAGGGCACACCACTCGCGGACTCTCGCGCATGGCCCGCGGCGGGGTTCGCACCCGCCACCCGCACGCCCACACACCGGTCGCCCTCTATGAGCAGACCCTCCACGCTGCCCGCGACCACGCGGACCTCGGGCCGCGAGGCGATCATGGCCTGCACAGCGTCCGCATACGCGTGCTTGTCGCACTGCGCGCGGGGGCCGTGCACCGCGGGGCCCTTGCTGGTGTTGAGCACGCGGAACTGGATGCCCGTGGCGTCTGTGGCCAGGCCCATGAGGCCACCCATCGCGTCAACCTCGCGGACGAGCTGGCCCTTGGCCAGGCCGCCGATCGCCGGGTTGCACGACATCACGCCGATCTTGGCGGGGTCCAGCGACACCAGCAGCACCGACGCCGGGCCGGCGAGCAGATTCGCCGCGGCCCACGCGGCTTCTACGCCCGCGTGCCCGCCCCCCACCACCACGACCTGTGCATGCAACGTCCGCACGGGGCGATGGTAGTGGCCGCCAGCGCACCGGGCCCCTCACACGCGGTAGAGACGGTGAGCCTCGATGTACGCCGCCACCGACGGGTGTAGCCAGCCCGGAGGCACGCCGCCGGGCCCGCCGCGGGCGATCGCTTCGCGGACCTCGGTGGAGGCCTGAGGCAGGTCGTCGCCAACATCCACAAGCGACGCCGCGAGCCGCGCGAGTTCCGCCTCCGTCCAGAACGCGGCCGCACGCAACGCGCCGGAGAGCGCCGCGCCGGATCGAACCTTGCCCCGCATCACGATGAGCGGCGGCGCGAGGGCGGCGAGCTCCCGAGCCTCGCGCCACTCGTGCAACCGCAGCGCCTGGTCCGCGCCGATCAGCAGCCGGAACTGTGTGCCCGCGGGCGCGACCCCGGCCGCCCGACGAATGGTGTCGATCGTGTAGCTCGCCTCGCGGGGCGAGGCACGATCAACTTCGTCGGTCCACACGGCGGCATGAGGCGTGCCACCGAGCGCAAGGGCGAGCATCGCGACGCGGTGCGGGCCGGGGGCAGACTGGCCCGGAGCCTTGAAGGGCGAGGTCGCCGCCGGGACAAAGAGGAGGGCGGCCTGTGGGTCCGCAAGGGCCCGGGCCCGCGTGGCGGCGAGGACATGGCCCGCGTGCACCGGATCGAACGTCCCCCCCACGACAATCACGCGCAGTGCGCCAGCCGGGAGTGGCCAGGGACTGACGGCCCTGGGCGGAGTTGGCGGGGTGCTGCTCATGCGTCGGTCTGCGTCGGTCTGCGTCGGTCCTGAGGCTGCCGGATGGGTGCTGACGAGATCGGGCGATGTCCCCCCGGGGCTCGCACGCCCCGTGCCGTGCGTGACGGTCGTTCTCGCTCGCGCGGCAGCGCCGCCGAGTGGCGCAAGCGTAGTTGCCCCGCCTAGAATCGCCCCGCACCGGCCCCGTCGTCTAGCCCGGTCTAGGACACTACCCTTTCACGGTAGGGACATGGGTTCGAATCCCATCGGGGTCATTGCCCCCACTCCGGCGGGGGCTTTTTTTCGCCTACAACGCCCCCGCACACGCGGCCCGCGGGTTCGCCGAGCCCCCGCCTTGGCCACGCGCCGGACGGTCCACTCGTTGGCCTTGGTGTATGTGTTGTACGCGGCGGGCTCGTCTCTGTCGGACTCGCCACCAAAGTCGCCGGAGCGCGGCGGGCGAGCAATGACAGCCGCCTACGTCCCGACCATTGCTCAGGCCCCGCGGCGAGCCGCACTGGCGACGCCGCCAGGGCCCGGCGCCGCCGGTGGCACGTCAGAACGGAGTCGGTCTTGCCACACCAGCCTCGGGGCGGTTGAAGCGGTCGATTGGAGCCACTTGCCCTCCCGCCTACTCGGTCTGACTGACGGGCAGTCGCTGTGGATTCGCCTCGTCGACGCAGATGCCCCGAATCCGAAGTGACTTTGGCGTACCACAAAAGGCATCACAGACATCTTTGAGGCCAAGCGAGAGAAGCGAGTCTCGCACTAGCTCAACGCTCCGGCACTGAACAAGGGCCTCCGGACCGGTCGATAGCGTGCAGAGTGGTCCGTCTGATGTCACCGGACCTTCGGGCTGCTCGTATTCCAGTTGCCGTAGCCGATCAGTTGTGGCGATGACATCTGCCGCGACTGGCACCGTTTTAATAAACGGAACCTCTGACCAATGACGCCGGTGCGGCTCAACGCGGACGCGCGTGGGTTGTTCAAGCCGGGCCGGATGGCCGTTGCCCGGCCCCGGACGCGGGCGGTGTCGCGGGGCGAGGCCCGCTTCC
>Ga0154020_10004199_pt1 | contig 17200 bp, 17 predicted proteins | sample Klosneuvirus_201_FD_109709 | JGI IMG/M metagenome (GOLD analysis project Ga0154020, IMG submission 109709) | Active sludge microbial communities from wastewater, Klosterneuburg, Austria - Klosneuvirus_20160825_MG | ecosystem: Engineered > WWTP > Aerobic digester > Activated sludge | place...
CAAAAGTACAAGTGAAATTAAAGAATAAAGCTAACAAAGGTCATAATTTACGAAAACATCCGGTTCACCAGGTGGCTGTTTGCTTCCAAAATCACTTTCCGTTTCAGGCTCAGTTTAGGGGTCATTTCTCCTTTTTCAATAGAAAATTCTTTCGACAGCAATTCAATTTTTTTAATGCTTTCGTAACTGCCCAGACTTTTATTCATCTCTTCAACATCCTGCATAATCCGGGATTTTACCTCTTCACTATTTGCTATAGCTTCATTATTTTCAAAAGTAAGACCTTTTCGCTCGGCCCATTCACGGATAAATGCAAATGAAGGAACAATTAACGCTGCAGCAAATTTTTGGTTTTCACCAATAACCATAGCCTGCTCAATGAATCTCGACTCCTTGAGTTTATTTTCAATCATTTGTGGAGCAATATATTTTCCTTGTGAAGTTTTGAAAATCTCTTTCTTGCGATCTGTAATCTTCAAAAACCGATTGTGAACCATTTCTCCTATATCACCCGTATGATAATACCCATCCTTATCAATTGATTCTTCTGTTAAGTCGGGTCGCTTGTAGTATCCCAGCATCACATTCGGTCCTTTACACAAAATTTCGCCGTCATCAGCAATCTTAATCTGAACTCCTTCTATAACTGGCCCTACGGTTCCAACATACATGCCATTTGGTTCCAGATTATTAACACATATTACCGGAGATGTTTCAGTACAACCATAACCTTCGAGGACAGGAATTTGTGCAGCCCAGAAAACACGAGCTAACCTTGGTTGCAATGCAGCTCCACCTGATACAATAGCTTTAGTGTTACCGCCAAGAGCCTCACGCCATTTATTGAATATAATTTTATTTGCCAGCTTCAACTGGAAGTTGTACCATATTCCACCATCGATATTTGGATCATATTTCAGACCTAATTCCAATGCCCAAAAGAATAGCTTTTTCTTAATACCGGTGAGGTCGGTTCCTTTGGCAACAATTTTATCGTATACCTTTTCCAGCAATCGGGGTACAGCCGAAAATGCAGTAGGGTGCACTTCTCTGATATTATCTCCAATTGTTTCCATGGATTCAGCATAATAGATGGAAGTACTCAAATACATGTACAAATAGGTGAGCATCCGTTCGTAAATATGATTCAAAGGCAGAAAACTGAGTACTTTATCTCCTGCTTTTACAGGTGGTAAATGTTGCACTGCAACGAAATTGCTCACCAGATTTGCGTGTGAAAGCATTACACCCTTCGGATTTCCTGTAGTTCCAGATGTATAGAGCAAAGTGGCCAAATCTTCGGTTTTAACCGCATCTTTTAAATTGTTCAGTCTGTTCTCATCTTTGCTTTTTTCACCTGTTTCAAGTAATTCAGTCCAATGAGGTGCACCATTTACCCTGTTGTAGGTATATATAAGGGGTTTTAATGGAAGATTCTGGGCAATATTTTTAACCTTTAAGTAAAGTTCCTCTGAAGAAACAAAAACTATTTTCACATCGGCATCTGTCAATATGAATTTTAAGTCATTTTCACTAATCGTCGGATAAACAGGTACATCTATAGCGCCAATCTGCAAAACGCCTAAATCTGTAAAATTCCATTCCGGCCGGTTATTGGAAATAATGGCGATCTTATCTCCTGGGGTTATCCCTTTTGCTAATAACCCAAAACTAACCTGATCGGTATATTTTTTGAAGTCAGCTGAACTGTATGTGATCCACTTACCGTTTTCCTTTCCTGCAAATGCTACTTGCAAAGGATGTTTTTCAAGCTGGTTAGGGATTAAATCAAAGAGTCTGGTTACGTTCATAATTGATTAACTTTTCGGAAGTAACAAATTAAATCATTTTTGTTTTAATTTGAAATAAAAGAGCGACTTTTATGGTTTGACAATTTAATTATTGCCTTCTTTAACAATGATAAACTTTAAAAGTTCTCTTTGCAATCAGCTGGGTATCCGGTTGCCTGTGATAATGGCACCCATGTTTCTGGTCACCAATGAACCTATGTTAAAGGCTGCTTTGGATTCTGGCATCATGGGCGTATTTCCCACTCTGAACTACCGCAAAGAAGGGGAATTGGAAGCACTTATCAAACAATTACATGATTATAAACAATCCCGAAATAGCTCAGGCAGTTTCGGCGTCAATCTGATTGTTCAGAAATCCAACCCTTTATATCAAAAGCATCTCGACATTTGTATTAACGGGAAAGTCCCATTTTTTATAACTTCTCTTGGAAATCCTTCTGAAGTCATTCAAAAAGCACATAGTTACGGGGCTAAAGTTTATTGTGATGTCACCAATATGGAACACGCAGCCAAATGTGCAGGCTTAGGTTGTGATGGATTTATTGCGGTCGGACAGGGCGCAGGCGGCCATGCAGGACCGAATCCACTCACCGTTTTAGTGCCCGCTCTGAAGGAACAGTTTCCGCAAATTCCGGTGGTTGCTGCCGGAGGAGTTGCTACAGGTGCAGGAATAGTTTCCATGCTCGCCATAGGTGCCGCCGGCGTTTCTATTGGTACCCGTTTTATTGCTTCAGCAGAAGCAGGTGTGAGTGATGCATATAAGGAAGCTGTGGTTAATTCTGATATGGAAGATATTGTGATGACGGAAAGGCTTTCAGGTACGCCATGTACCATAATTGATACCCCATACGCGAAAAAAATCGGATACCGGCAAGGTTGGCTGGAACGATTCCTTAGTAAAAACAGTACCACCAAAAAATATTTTAAAATGCTGGTGCAGATTAATGGCATGAAAAAGTTAGAGAAGGCTGTTAAACCCGGAAATTACAATAACCTATGGTGCGCCGGTAAATCAGTTGCCGTTATACATGATATAAAATCCTGTTCGGAAATTGTAAATACCATGGAATCTGAAATGAAAGAATCATTGCAGGAATTAAATACAATGGGAATTCTTTAATCTTTTTTCTGTTTATGTCGAAGCTCCAATATCTCATAACCAAATCTGCCGGATCTTCATTTTATAAAACGGTATTGAATCTGGCACTCGATTTTACTATTCCGTTCAATAGCCCACATCATTATAAAGTGCTTGAGATTAAACCCGGTTTTGCACACGTTATGTTGCCTTTCCGGCGAAGTAATAAAAATCATGTAAACAGTTTGCATGCCTGTGCATTGGCAACGCTTTGTGAATTTACCACCGGATTGGCTCTGGTGGGTGCAATCTCAGAACAGGAGTATCGCATCATTTTAAAGAATCTTAATACAACTTATTTGTATCAGGGGAAACAAGCTGTTACTGCAACTTTTGAGTTGTCGGAAAAATATATTCAGGAACAAATTATAACTCCGCTGAAAAAGGAGGAGTCGGTGACAGTAACGTTTGAAATTCACGTGAAGGATGATTCGGCCAATCTTATTTGTAGTTCACTTGTAACCTGGCAAATTAAAAACTGGAGTAAGGTTCGTTTGAAATCATAACTAAAAATAAACTGCATGAAAAATATTTTTTCAGTTCACTACGTATTAGTGCTTGTGCTTTTAACCGGATTGTATTCATGTGGCTCTATAAAACCGGTTTCAATAAAAGGAATTGAAAATTTTAAAACCGGTTCAGGTTTGACGAAGCCCGAATTCACATTCGATATTGCCCTCGAAAATCCCAATAAATTCGGAGTTACTGTGAAGCGAATGGGTGTAAATCTGTCGTTGAATGATTCTGCCATTGCAGGAATAAATATTCCATCAAAAACCAGAATAGCAGCAGGGTCGGTAATTACAGTGCCGGTTACCATTCAACCTTCAGTGCAAACAATGACCAACCTGGTTTTGGGCGGTCTGAAAAATATATTATCTGAGAATAAAAAACAACGGATCGAAATCAAAGGTGAAATTGCTATCCGGAAATTTATTTTTGTTAAAAAAATAAAAATAAGGGAAACAATTAAATTGTAAAAACTGGTTATTCTGTGATAACCAGTTTTTTTACAATTTGCTTTTTATTTTTATCAGTAAGTTTTAGCTGATAACTTCCGGTGGCAATGTTTTTAGTGCTGAATGTAAACGGAAATTCATTTATGTTATTGAACGCTTTTACGGTTCTGCCTAACTGATCTATCAAAGAAAGATCATATGCTGAATCCTCTTTTTTATTCAATGAAATGGTGATCATTTCTCCTGAAAAAACAGGATTTGGAAACAACGACATGGAAGTATTTTCAGTGACTTCACCTAAAGATGTCAGAGAGCAATTTACCAAAGTATTAAATGCATTTGCTTTTCCATATCCCCAGGTAACATCAGGTAAATTGAACCCGGTAAAATTGTCCTGAACAGCACAATTTATGATTGCATTTTTGACCTGCATAGCCGTTGCAGTAGGATTTTGTTGCAGATATAGTGCAGCAATTCCTGCAACAACAGGTGATGAGGAGCTTGTTCCGCCATCCCGGAAATGAAACCCGCCTTGCGCAATTTTAGGCGCATTGCTTGGTTGTGTAGCCCAAATGGTAAGTAAAGAAAGTTGTCCGCACGATAACATCAGTCCTCCCGGTGCTGCAATGTCAGGCTTTATTCTTCCGTCTCTGGTTGGTCCCCATGAAGAATTTAATGCGATTTCTCCCGGAGTAACTGTTGCATCTGTATAAGTATTACCATTAATATCAACGTAGTTGCTTCTGTTTCCGTAGTTACCAACGGTGATTACATTATCAAGGCACTGAAATCCACTTACTATGGTTGACAAGGAATCAGGAAGTTTGTAATACACAATTTCAGGAACTATTGCAGCTGATGGAAGTGCTGTATTGACAAATCCTGATTGTCCGGTTCCATCATAAAATTTCCAGATGTCTAACTTGCCCGATCCGGTTGTCATGAGTCGCCATTGATAGGTAGCTGAATCCGGAATAATATTAATTTCGAGTAGGTAAGTTGGGCCTTGTGTGCTTCCAAATGATTGAATGATTGCAAGTCTGTTACCTGATGTACTGAACAAAGTATCTTGTTTGAAAACTCCCAGATTATAAAATATATCACGATAGTTTAGTTTTCCTCTAAAACTTGCTGAGGTGGTATTTTTATCTGCACCAATGGTGTAATCAATATTTTTAAAGTCGGCAGTGTCGCCCCATACCTGAAAGAAAAGTGCTGAGTAGGCCGGATTATGTCGAACCCACGTGAATGAAGTATCTGTAGTTACATTGTATCCAAGATGAAATGGTAGTGAACCTGCATTACCTGCTGCTGCTACCATAACGCGGCCTGCTTGCTGATTCAGTAAAGTGCTTATCATTTGTGACTGCAAATCATATCCATCATGTGAGCCGTAGTAATCTCCTAAACTGGCATTTATCACGCAAGGTTTGCCAAGGATTGCAGCACGGTTGAAAATATAATCTACCGCATCAATATATGTTGGATCGGTTACGTTGTTAAAATCAAAAGCCACTTCAATGATGTCGGCACCCGGAGCAACACCTTTATTCTTGCCATTCGCACTTCCATCACCTGCTGAAATTCCGGTAACATGTGTTCCATGCCCGAAGCCCTGTGCATCATTTGATGAAGATGCCAGTCCTGCATCAATATCAGTTTTATTCCATTCCTGTCCATAGCCATAAGCAGCGGGTGTGTTGGCTGCTACGGGTTTGCGTTGATCCCACAGATATTGTACACGGGTTGCACCTGAAGTATCCTGCAAATCAGGATGGGTTAAATCAACACCGGTGTCTATTATTCCAATTGCAATTCCTGTTCCATTATACCCTTGCAGTAATGGTGAAATACCTGCATGAACTGCATTTGCCTGCACTACAGATCGCATGGTATCATTCATGGTAGTGTAGTTGCTTCCCGGATTTTCAATTCTGCCAACCTGTTCGCTGGCTGCAAGAACCGAAATTGCTGAAACCGGAATTCTTATGGTTGCAATATTGCCATGAGAATAGCGAAATAATCCCCCATTAAGTTCAGCAATTTCTCGAATAGCTTCCACATTCCCCTGAACCAGCAAATTGATCTGTTTCTGCTGCAAGGTTTCATCAGCAATCATTTTTGCCAGATGAAAATTCAATTTATGAGTGCCTTGAGCCACCAGTATGGCGGGAATCATGAAAATAAAAAGTAGAATGGGAATCGATTTTTTCATAGTAGGTTGATTATGTAATCTTTAACGTTTAATGCAAGGCTTTTGTTCTGTAAATTTAAAGAAATTGTAATTCCTGTGGTTGTCCCAAAAGTATTGATTATCAACACTATTATGTTAATTGACTTTTTATCTGAATTGATCATTTTTCGGTGTGTTGATTGAGAGTAGTGAATAAGTAGTAGACTTTAAATTTTCAATAGGTTGATTATCCATGTAATAATAATGTAATCTGTTAATAATTTTTCCTGTTGTTTTTTACCGGAAACCTTATTTTTGCCGTTACACTGATAAAAGAATTAGCTAATTATGAAAAAATCCCCTTTATCTTATCTTTTTCTCCTTTTGATTTTATTCGGAATTGCACCGGTAATGGCCTTAAATCCTGCAAAAGAATATAAGGTTACTCCCGACAAATTCGGAATGCAATACAAAGAAGAAAAGATTAAAACTGCTGACGGAGCAATCCTGAATGCATGGTTTTTTGAAAATGCAAAGAAGTCAACTAACTGGGTTGTAATTTCCGGTAGCGGCGATGGTAATATGGCCGATAATCTGGAAATTGTTAACTCATTTCTTTCGGCAGGATTCAATGTTGCCACCTACGATTACCGTGGTTATGGTGCCAGTAGTGAATTTAAAATTGATCCGGATTTATTTATCTATCCACAATTTATTACGGATCTGAATGCAGTTCTCGATCACCTTCGCAAATCACGTGCTATCACTAAATTCGATTTATTCGGATTGAATATTGGTGCCGGATTGTCGATTGGAGTAGGAGCAAATCGCACTGAAACAAAAAAAATAATCGCTGATGGCCCCTGGACAAGTCTGGAGGGAATGAAATCAAAAATCAAAGACAAAACTGGTAAAGAAGTAACTATGCCTTTCGGATTTGATAAAACACATGAACCAATTTATGCATTTGATAAACCAAAAGGACCTATGAAAAATATGATGATCATAGTTTCTGCTCAGGATCCTATTATTGGCCCCGGAGATGTGAAAAGCATCAAAGGAGTAAATGAAGTTTATATTGTTAAGAATAGTCCGGTTAATGCCGACAATTTTTCAACTGATAAAAATATGTATTTCGAAAAAATTTCAAAGTTTTTACTTGGCAAGTAATCCAAATACACCATAAAAAAACGGCGGGTTTAGAACTAAACCCGCCGTTTTTTTTATACTTTTTATTTATACAATTTCATCATTCACTGCTACCACACCTTTCAGCTCAGGAATAGCTTTCAACAATGATTGTTCAATTCCGGCTTTCAAAGTCATCATACTCATAGAGCATGAACTGCAGGCACCAAGTAATTTCAATCTCACAATCATTTCCGGTGTAACCTCAACAAGAGAAACATTCCCGCTGTCTGCTTCCAGATAGGGGCGAAGCGTGTCTAATGTGCTTTCAATGCGTGCGATTAACAAAGGATCTGTGTTGCTCATAGTGCAAAAGTAATCAATTTTAATAACCTGCTGCCTGAACAGGTTGTGTTGGTTGCATGGTAGCATTTCTGATTGCAACCTGTTGAGCCATATTTCCTGCTACCATCATAAATGCCGTTGCTGCCGGATTGGTAGCATCCAGCACTACAGGTGCACCGGAGTCACCACCTTCACAGATGCTTTGTACAAGAGGAATCTGACCCAGAAATGGAACATTTAATTCAGCAGCAAGATTCTTACACCCGTCTTTACCAAAAATAAAGTACTTGCTTTCAGGAAGTTCGGCAGGTGTAAACCAAGCCATATTTTCAACAAGCCCTAATACAGGAACTTTTATAGAGTCCATCTGAAACATCCCAATTCCCTTTTTAGCATCTGCCAGAGCAACTTTTTGAGGGGTAGAAACAATAACTGCCCCGGTTACCGGAACTGCTGAGACAAGGGTGAGATGGATATCGCCAGTTCCGGGAGGTAAATCAATAAAAAGATAATCAAGTTCACCCCAGTCGGCATCTGAAAATAACTGACGCAAAGCTTTTGACGCCATTGGTCCACGCCAAACAATGGCCTGTGCCGGATCAACCAGGAAGCCAATGGATAACATTTTTACTCCGTATTTTTCTACGGGAACCATATATGATTTTCCGTCTCTTTCATTCACAAAAAGACGTTCATTTTCCACTCCAAACATGATTGGAAGTGAAGGCCCGTAAATATCTGCATCAATCAATCCAACTTTAGCTCCTGTTTGAGCTAAAGCAACAGCCAGGTTAACCGCTACAGTAGATTTTCCCACACCGCCTTTTCCGGAAGCAACCGCAATAATATTTTTAACTCCTGGTAACAAAGGATTTTCAATTGCCCTGCGACTGGTTACATCTGCAGTCATATTTACCGTTACTTCGGCTTCCGGATCTACAAAATGAATGATGGCATTAATACAGGCACGCTCTATCAGTGCTTTTAAAGGACAGGCAGGTGTAGTTAAAACTACAGTAAAGGATACTTTTTTGCCGGATACCTCTACATCCCTGATCATATTAAGAGTTACGAGATCTTTTTTTAAATCAGGCTCTTCTACATTGCTGAGGGCTTCAAGTACCTGTTCTTTGGTGATATTCATTATGTATTGGTTTTGTTCTAAATAGTAACAATCGGAATTGCTTTCAGTTAAGAAAGTGCAAAGATAGGAAGTAGTTGTTCAGAGTTCTTCTGAAGGATCCCAGAAATGTTTTTTAAAGTCTGCTATCTGGTCGTTATCTACACGAACTCCCTCATTTTCCAATAGTTGTCTCATTAAATCGGGTGATCCAAAGTGGTGTTTACCGGTCAATAACCCATTCCTGTTGACAACTCTTTGAGCCGGAACAGGTGGCTTTTCGCGATGGGCACCGTTCATTGCCCAACCAACCATTCGTGATGAACCTGCAGTTCCCAGGTATCTGGCAATCGCACCATAACTGGTTACCCTGCCGCGGGGAATCAACCTCACCACTTCATAAACCATTTGAAAAAAGGAATCTTGTTTATTGACAACGTGCTTAGCCATAATCAAAGGTACAAATCAAAACAAAAAAAGGGGACCGAAGTCCCCTCTTTTCAATTATAATGGCAACAATTATTCTACTACAATTTTTCTGATAGTACTGCTTCCGTCAGCAGAAACTTTCAACATGTACACACCTTTGCTCCAGGTAGAAACATCAAGTCTTACAGACTGATTTCCGTTCACTGCAGCGATATTTTTAGTGAATACATTTCTGCCAATCATATCAGATACTTCAATGACCACATCAGAAGCTGTGACATCAGTGAATTTAACATCTACATAATCATTGGCAGGAACAGGCATAACGTCAACTCCAAGATTAAGGTTAGTTTCAACAATTGCATTGATTGCACAAATATTAATTGCGATATCATCAACAAAGAAGTTGGAACCTGCACCATTGTTTCCGTAAATTCTGGAGAAGAATGTAAGCGTATGTGGAAGTCCGTCAGCATAAGCATCAAGATTTACCACTTGCTGGCTATAACCAAGAACACCGCAAAGTGGACTTGCTCCATCAGTAGTGTAAACCGTATCTGCGTCAATAGCGACTTTCAAAAAGTCATCGGGACTATCACAAATAATTTGCTCAAGGAAGAAAGAAAGGTTAGCAGTATTATTGGTTGGAATAGTGAAAGTTTGAGATAAGGAGCCTTCTTCGAAAGCTGCAACACCACCAAACCAAGCCCAGATATTACCTGTATTGGGACCAGTTCCTGTTCCATTTCCACAACCTGCCAGATCACATAATGGTGTTGTGAAAGTAGCTGAGAATTCAACCCATGATCCGGATCCGATTCCTGCTTCAAAACTTCCATCAACAACGATATCAGGACATCCCTGAATTGTGATTGATTGTGTCACTGTGTTGGTTCCGCAAGCGTTTGTTACTGTCAATAAAACAGTGTAAGTTCCGGCTGCAGAATATACATTTGTTGGGTTTTCAAGTGTGCTGGTATTACCATCTCCAAAATCCCAAAGGTAAGTTCCTGTTGTTGCAGTTGTGTTGGTGAAGCTTACAGTTAAAGATGTTGCAATGTAAGTGAATGCAGCAACCGGTGTAGCACCATCAACAATGATCTCATTCGTTTCAGAATCAGAACAACCTGTTGTAACATCAGAAACAGTGTATGTAATGGCAATTGGTCCTGATAAACCTGCAGGATCAAAATTACTTCCTGTAATTCCTGAACCTGACCAGGTTCCACCTAACAATCCAACAACTGTTGGGTCGAGGTTAATTGGAGCAGCAGATCCGCAAACAGTGCCTGGTGATACCCAGTTTGCAACTGGCCCATTATCGAATACTAATGACCATTCAATTAAACTACCTGTATCTAAAGCTGCATTGTCGGAAATGTTGATTGACCAGTTACCATTTGGAGAACCTCCGGTGTTGTTAATCAGTTCTAAATCTGCACCATTTGCAGCAGTCCAAGATCCTGAAATGGCAGGAGCATTATTACATTCATTTTCCATTTCATTTCCTGTTCCTGTAGTTACACAAACATCCAAGTTGTCACCATCACAACCAGCTAAAGTTGCAGGCAGTCCCGGACGATCAGTAAGAATTACAGTCTCACCATTTGGAGCGGTTAATGTTACTATAAGATCACCAACCCAAGTATGGTCAATTTTGAAGCAAACAGCAGCTAACTCAACATCTGCACCTAAAGTTGTACCGGGAGCAGATGAAACAGTCTGCGAGTTTGTTAAACCAACTGGGTCAGCATCCGGAATAGGTAGATTCAACGCGGCAAATGCAATGGTATCGGTACAGGTATTTCCACCTGCTCCGAGTGGGCAACTTGAAAGTACAACATCATCAACGAAGAAGTTTGATACACCACCGTTGGCTGAGAAAGTTGTTGAATTGAAAGCTATGATGTGTGAATTTCCATCAGCAAAGAATGATAAATCTATTACTTGTGAAGAATAACCAATTACTCCGCATAAGGGAGAAGTACCGTCAGTGAGGAATACCTGAATTCCATCAACAGTTACTTCAAGAAAATCGGTAGGTCCATCACAAACTGCTTGTTCAAGAGCAAACTCAAGTGTAATAGAATCACCGGCCGGGAAAATAACTGCTTGTGTCAATGATCCGGTTTCTGTACCACCACCAAATCCACCAAACCAGGCCCAGTAAGTTCCACCATTCGGACCTGTACCACCACCTGTTCCACAACCTGCTAAATCACATAAAGGTGTTCCGAAGTTTGTTGAAGCTTCAGTCCATGATCCACCACCAGGTCCTAATTCAAAATTTCCGTCAACAATAATATCAGGACATGTTCCACCACCACCATTTGAAGAAATAACTGAAATGTCATCAACAAAGAAGTTAGTAACACCACCATTATTCGAGAACGTTGATGAGTTGAAGGTTAAGGTGTGACTGTTTCCATCGGCATATGCTGAGATGTCGATCACCTGCTGTGAATAACCTAATACACCACAAAGTGCAGAAGATCCATCAGTTGAAAAAACAATTGTTCCGTCGATACTCACATCCATGAAGTCGATCGGATCATCGCAAATAATTTGTTCCAGATAGAAACTTAATGTAACGGTTCCTCCTAAAGGAATAACAAATGATTGCTCCAGACTTGCAGTTTCAGTACCACCGCCAAGTCCTCCAAACCATGACCAGATATTTCCTGTTCGTGGTCCTGTACCAGTTCCATTTCCACATCCGGCAAGGTCACACAATGGTGTTCCGAATGTTGTTGAACTTTCAATCCATGCACCGCTTCCAATTCCAGCTTCAAAGCTGCCATCGGTAACCAGTTCAACTTGTGCACTCAGGCTGCCGACCATAAATATTCCGGCAACCACAGCAACTATTTTCTTATATATTTTATTCATTTTTTTCGTTTTAAGGGTAAGAAATTAATCTACAATAGTGTATTTGTCGGAATGATTCAACACAAATTGTTGCCTGTCTTTTGGCAAACGGTTGAAATCGGCTCTCTTAATCGAGTAAGCATTTGCCTTTACCTTTGGAGTACAGTTACGAGCACCGGTTCCTTGTTGGGTTGTGGCAACAGCACCTCTTTTCTGTGCAGCCAATTTTGGATCGAGTTTCGCACGAACCACACCTTGCTGACGAGCCTGAGCTGGCTTTTGATGGCTGATAACTTTTGCCTTAACAACCGGAGTAGCTACCCGGGTTGGTACATCCTTGCGACCTGGCTTTTTTGCATTATCCTGCGCAAAAGCTGCCGTACTGAGTATGGTTGCAGCAATAGCTACAAATCCCATTCTCAGGAATAATCCTGCTTTTTTCATTTGAAATGGTTTTAGTTGTTATGTATGTAATAGATTGATTGATTCTGCCTTCAAGCAAACTTATTTATTTATTCGGACAATCAGTACCCAGGTCATCCGAAGTTTATAACAGTTAAAGTATTATTATTACTGGTTGATTAACAGATAGATATAAATTCAATAGCAACTGTTATTCACATTCTTAACTGCATATGAACTTTGTGCCTAATTTTGTAAAGCGAATGATTCAGAAAATGGTTAAACATATTGGAGTTTTTACATCCGGTGGCGATAGTCCCGGAATGAACGCATGCGTACGTGCTGTGGTGCGAACTGCCGTTTATCACGAAATTAAAGTGACTGGCATAATGAGGGGCTATCAGGGTATGATTGAAAATGACCTTGTTCCACTTCACGCCCGTTCGGTGAGCAATATTATTCACCGTGGAGGTACAATTTTGAAATCGGCCAGAAGTACCGACTTTACCAAACCGGAAGGTCGCAAAAAGGCCTATGAAAATATTAAAGCTACCGGAGTTGAAGCATTGGTAGCAATAGGTGGTGATGGTACTTTCAGGGGTGCTACAATTTTCTTTGAAGAATATGGAATTCCTGTCATCGGGATACCAGGAACCATCGACAATGACCTCTTTGGTACCGATTACACTCTTGGTTTCGATACTGCTGTTAATACTGCCGTTGAAGCTATTGATAAGATCAGAGATACTGCTGCATCTCACGACCGCTTGTTTTTTGTTGAAGTAATGGGTCGTGATGCCGGATATATAGCACTTTGGTCAGGAATCAGTGGTGGCGCTGAAGCTATTTTACTGCCTGAAGAAAAAACAGATGTTCAGGCACTGGTTGATACTCTTATGGCGGGAAAAAAGAAAGAAAAATCATCTAGCATTGTAATTGTTTGTGAAGGTGATGATGCCGGTGGTGCCATAAAAATAGCTGAACAGGTTAAGAAATTACACCCGGCATTCGATACTCGTGTCACAGTACTCGGACATGTTCAAAGAGGTGGTAGTCCCACTGCTTTTGACCGCATTTTGGGAAGCAGGTTAGGGGTTGCTGCGGTGGAGGCATTAATGAAAGGTGAGCACAGTAAAATGGCCGGCATATTGAATAATCAGTTGTCGTGGACTGATTTTAAAAATGCAACTAAGCAGCATTCCCCTCTCGATCCCGACATGTTACGATTCTCCAAAATATTGGCAATTTAAATACTTTAAAATTTATGATTTTAGTTTCAGATAGTGGTTCAACAAAAGCTGACTGGATTGCAGGTGATGCCGGGAAAGTATCAGGTGAGTTTAATACAAAGGGATTTAATCCTTTTTTTCATGATGAAAAATTTATTCTGCAGGAATTATCCGGTAATCCAGGATTAACTGCAATAAAAAATAAAATAACTGCTGTTTACTTTTTTGGTGCAGGATGTTCTAGTCCCGAACGAAATGAAATTATCAGAAACGGATTAAGGCAATTTTTTACCAATGGAGATGTAATTGTTGAACACGACATGCTTGGATGTGCTCTTGCTGTCTGTGATGGTAAACCCGGTGTTGCGGCAATTCTTGGCACCGGATCTAATATTTGTTATTTCAATGGAACTAACATCAGTGAAACCCGTCATGGTTTAGGTTATGTAATTGGCGATGAAGGAAGCGGCAGTTACTATGGTAAAAAGTTACTCTCACACTTTCTTTATAAAATTATGCCGGCTGATTTACATGCTGCATTTTCTGAAAGTTATCAACTCGATAAAGAGGCTATAATTTCGAAAGTGTATAAAGAGCCTAATCCAAATGTATTTCTTGCCTCATTTGCGAAATTCCTTTCCGACCATCAACAACATCCTTATATTCAGAAATTAGTTTATAACGGAATGCAGGAATTTTTTGAAACGAATGTATTGAGTTATCCGGAAAGCAAAACCGTTCCGGTACATTTTGTAGGTTCCATCGCCCACTATTTCAGCGATGTTTTAAGGCGTGTCGCCGGAGAGTGTAATGTGGAAATTGGCAAAATAATTCAGAAACCGGTTAGCGGGTTGGCCGATTATTTCTTTAATGGCGGTCAAATGCCTGATTAAAATTTAAAGCTTTATTGTTTCCGGAAGGAAAGCAGAAACATCTCCACCGTTTCTGATTATATCTCTGATAATAGATGATGAAACAGCTGCATATCGTAAGTCTGTTAGTATAAAGATTGTCTCCAGTCCGTTCGAAATAGCACCATTCATATGTGCAATTGCCTTTTCAAATTCGAAATCAGAACTATTTCTAAGTCCTCGCAAAATAAAACCGGCATTCATTTTTTTACAAAAATCTACTGTTAATCCCTGATATGTCACAACACTGATGCGCGATTCTGATGCGAAAGTTTGTTGTACCCACGTTTCGCGCTTTTGCAAATCGAACATGTACTTTTTTTCAGCATTGCTGCCGATGCCAACAATAATACGATCGAAAATTTTAAGACCACGTTTGATAATATCAACATGTCCAACCGTAATTGGATCAAATGAACCGGGGAATACTGCAATTCTTTCCATGGCAAGTCTTTGTCTGAAATTTAAGGCTCTAATTTAGTAAAAAAACTGAAAGCTACATTCCCATAAGTGCGATTCGACTGGAATCCGGGTAGTGTGCTCCAGTCCTGCTTTGCATTGTGTTCCAGTATGAATATGCCGCCTTGTGAAAGTAAATTGCCTTCAACCAGTGAACGGGTCAGCGACTCATGAATATTTAAATCGTATGGAGGATCTGCAAATATCAGATCGAAAGGTTCGTGTTTTTTTTTGATAAAGGTTAAAACATCTGTTCTTATAATTCTGAGATTATGGATACCTAATAAACGGGTAGTCTCTTTTTGAAATGCCGTACAACCATAATCGCGATCAACCGATGTAACCGAATTGGAACCGCGTGATATTAATTCCATACTGATCCCGCCGGTCCCTGAAAAAAGATCCAAACAATTCAGATTCTCAAATTCAATTTGATTTTCTAAAATATTAAATAGTCCGGTTTTAGCAAAATCAGTTGTTGGCCGAACAGGTAAGTTTCCTGGTGGATGTAAAACCCTTCCTTTGTATTTTCCACTTATGATGCGCACACCAGCTGGCTAAAAATATGAAAGTATTGATGAGGTGGTATTTGATCGAATTCTTCAGCAAATGAATAGTTGTCGGGCCGATCGTTTAATCCGGTATGCCTGATGTATTTTGTTGTTAACATATAGGCGGCATCCGTTAGTTCCATATTTCCGGAAAAAGTTACTTTCAAAGTTTCCGGATTCAAATGCAACTGCTCACATACAAATAGTATGTAATACACAAATTCCTCAGGAGTATGTATTTCAAAACTGTTATAGAACAAAAGATTTTTACCTTTATTTACAATGATTTCAGCCATACGGTCACCGGCATTTATATGTAACAGCGGTTCATGGTGGTTTTTGTATTTTGAAAGTAAATATTCAATCATTGCGGTTCCAGTGTGATGAAATTCAACTGTTGGGAACCATGAAGTAATTAATTCATAAATTCCGGTTGGAATAGCAAATAAATGTCTAGCTTCCAACTGGCGCATTTCATCTGAAAGAATTTCATTTTCTGTTCCAACAGGAACTAAAAATTGTAATTGTTCAATTGCCGATGATGGCTCAAACAATGCATTTGGTACAAGAGCAGCTGCACGAAAACCACTACAACAAATTATTCTCCGGAAACGGTTGTTTTGAATTATCGATGATGTGGAACGAATTGATATTAATAAATCAGGGATTTCTCCAATCTCACTGCCGGCAATGCTCCACGATTCCAGTGCAATAAATTCTTTCCGCGAACGATCGGCAACCAGACAAGAAAATGATTCCGGGCCCACATACAAAAACAGGTCATATCCTTCAGGCTTTAAGCCATCAAAAGATTCATTTAATATTGCATGTTTTAAGATGCTTTTATTCCCAGTTTCCTGCATTGGAAGGTTCAGTCATAGATCCAACTTTAAGGACCTCTGTTTTGTCGAAAGGAGCTGTATCTTCAGCTTCAAAAACTTTAACTTTTACCTTGCCTTTTTCAATTTCACCAGCCTGCATTTTGAATTTAGCACCTTCACCAAATGGCACAAATGGCAATGAATCAATCGGGAAATTCGGAGGAAATATGGAGTCACGTACTGAAACCAGGATGGTATCACGAACAATCACTGCAGTTGAATCTTCCACATTACCGATTTGCTTTATCAACGGGAACTGACCGCTTTTTACAAATGCAATTAATGAGTCAAAATTTCCGGTATAAGCACCATTCACCGATTTAAAGGCAATTTGAGCCGTTCTAATGTCCTTGAGACGCTGAATAACGTAACTGTAACGGTATTCTTTCTCTTTATTGAATTGAATTGGTTTGTTTATGCTTCTGAAAATCAAATAACTAAGTACAATAATGACTACAGTTAAGGCAATGTTAATTGGTTTCATATAAGGTTGGATATGATATCTGTCGGGCAAATCTACAATTTTTTATCAAAAAATAGATTTATCATCAATGTCTTTACCGAATTTAACACTAATTTGACACCCTATGAACGAAACTATAGCCAGCCGGCTTTTTTCATTGCTTATCAAAGCTTTTGCTCATCAACCAACAAAGGGACAGGAAGAAGCACTGAAGCGAATCGCCAATTTTGTGGAGAAAAGTACATCGGGCGATACCTACTTATTAAAAGGGTATGCAGGAACGGGTAAGACTACCATTATCAGTGCATTAGTGCGAACGCTGCCTTCTATTGG
>Ga0154020_10004200_pt1 | contig 17197 bp, 1 predicted proteins | sample Klosneuvirus_201_FD_109709 | JGI IMG/M metagenome (GOLD analysis project Ga0154020, IMG submission 109709) | Active sludge microbial communities from wastewater, Klosterneuburg, Austria - Klosneuvirus_20160825_MG | ecosystem: Engineered > WWTP > Aerobic digester > Activated sludge | place...
CAAGCTGCCTTCGATCGGGTCCGACCTCTGTTCGACTTGATGGGGCAGAACGTGACTCTGGGCGGCGGCAATGGTGATGGCGTTGAACGCATTGCCCGCCGTGATGTGACGCGCCACTACCGTGAGTTCCGCGCCCGTGCCCGCCGCCAGCGTGCCAAGGTTGAAGGTCACCAAGCCGGCCGCACCGCTGTAACCGCCCTGCGAGGTGGTTGCGGAATCGAAGGTCGCGCCGGCCGGCAGGTTGTCCGTCACGGTCACCCCGGTCGCAGCAGCTGGACCGCGATTTGTGATCTGGATAACATATGTCACCAACTCACCAGTCAGGATTTCAGACGGCGTGCCAGTCGCCGAAACGATTCCGACATTGGCCAACGGGTTCACCGGGTCGATGATGGTGAAACTCAAGCCCCAGCCACTGGCAATGGTGCCAGCGTCACCGGTTGAATCATCGGCCACGTAGAGCAACCAGTCACCGTTCGGATCGGTGCCGTTGAAGGCGGAGAACTGCAAGCTGGGCGAACCAGCCGGAGCTGGAGAAGGCATCAGGTCGCCCGATTCAAAGTCGGTGGGGTTGAACGTGCCCGAGGTCAACACCGTGGCACCAGGCAGCCCCGCAGCCGCGCCATCGTCGAATCCGAGATTCAAGTTCGATACGGAGATGCCGCCGCCCGCGTCCGACATGACCATGAGCTTCTGGCCCTGCGGCCCGACCAGCAATGCGTCCACGTCCGACGGGAACGAGTGCGAAAGCCCGTTCAGCGTGATGGTGACGTTGCCCACCGCTCCGGTGATGCCGGATACCGTGATGATCGAAGGATACTGCGAAGCGATGCCATGATCCGGAATGGCGATGGCGGTGGTGTTCGCGAAGTTTGTGCCGCGTGACAGGCCGAACACATACGTGACCGAACCGAGCGGCGAACCGTTATCGTCCAACTGGAGCGTGGCCGTGACCGAGCCCCCGGGCGTGTTCGGGGCAGTGAAAGTGAACTGGCCAGCGACCGCCGGACCGCCCGGGACAAGAACGCCATAATTCTGCACCCCGCTCGGCGAACCCACGCCGCCCGTGGCGAGCAAGGTTGCATTGAGATTTGCCGTGGGCACCTGCCCGGTGTTCGCCAGCGACAAGGCAACTGTGACGGTTTCCCCGGCATCCACCGCCCCGTTTGCCGGGCTGCCCTCTGAAAGCATCGACACACCTGCCGCCACAATGACGGGATGCGGGTTCAAGACCGGAACGATGGCGGAGGCGACGTTGTTCGCAGGATTGGTGTCACTGGACTGTGTGAAGGCCGACGCGAAGTTCGTCAGAATCTGCGCCAGCGCCGGATTGACCACAATGCTGGCGGTGACGGTTTCGTTCGAGACCAAATCACCAAACTGGCAGACCACGGTGTTGGCACCGAAAGTGAACGCGCCTTTCGAGAGACTGATGTCCTGGAAAGTCGCACTCCCCATCAGCGTCACATGCACCACCGTGCCGAGCGACTTGCCCGGGCCCGTGTTGGTGACGTTGAGCGTGAACGTGAGGTTGCTGCCGGTCACGGACGGAGACGGGTCACCGACGATGCCGATAGCCACATCCGCAGACGGCAGGGTGTTGCTCGTGGAAATGACGGCAGTGTTGTTGGCCGAGTTGAGGTCAATGTCGCTCGCGGCAACGGTCGCGGTCACCGAGGCGGTGCCCGCAGTGCCGGGCTTGGCGACGATGGCAATCGTGGCGGTGCCGTTGGTGTCGAACGTGCCCAGACTGGTGATGACCAACCCACCGTTCGTGGTTGTAACACCCTGCGAAGCGGTCACTGACTGGAGCACCAGCCCGGCTGAGAGGGTGTTGGTAACCACCACGCCGTTCGCAACACTGGGGCCGCGATTGGTAACCGTGATCGTCCAAGTGGCATTGTCCCCAACGGAGCCGGAAGCAGGTGAGGCGACACCCGCAACGCCCAAGTCGGCGATGCTGTTGACAGGCGTAATGACGCTGACGCCCAGCGACCAGCCGGAAGCGACATTCCCGGCGTCGCCGGTGGCGTGATCCACGATGTAAAGCGACCAAGTGCCGTTTGGAACCAAGTTCGCATACGCGGAGAGATTGGTGCCATAGGGCGACGCGGGCGCAGGCGAAGCGAACGAAGGCGAGGAATTATAATTCGCCGGGCGGTAGCTGCCGCTGCTGATCTGGGAGTTCTGCGGGACAAGCTGCGCCGCGGTATCGCTGAAGGTGACGTTGGCGCTGGCCACGCCGGAGGCACCACCCGCCGAGCCCATCAGCATGACCTTCTGGCCAAGCGGCCCCACGAGGAGCACGTCCACGTCCGGCGCAAAGGTGTGGTTGAGATTGTTCAAGGTTGCCGTGACCTGACCGACGGTGCCGGTCACGCCTGAGACGACAATAATCGAGGGATAAGGGGTGGCGCTGCCAGAACTGGGAATCGTGATGGCCGCCGAGTTGGTGAAATTATGCTGGCGGGGCAACGCGAACGTGTAAGCGACATTCGTCAGGAAGTTGCCGCCGTCGGTGATCTGCAACGTGGCGGTGACAGTCCCGCCGTTGGTGCCGTTGGCGGTGAACGTGAAGTTCGTGGCCACCGGCAGGCCACCGGGCGGCAGGATGCCGTATGTCCTTGGGCCGCTCGGCGAGGTGACGCCGCCCGTGGCGAGGAGCGTGGCGACAACATTGGTGTTCGGGATGTTGCCCGCGTTGCGGAGACGGAAATCAATCGTGACCGTTTCACCGGGATCAACCGCGCCGTTGACCGGGGTAATGCTCTCAGACTTCAAGCTCGCGCCCGCACCCACTATGCTCACGAACGGCGTAGCAACAAGCGTCGAAGTTCCCGCAGAATTGTCCGCCAGATTGGGATCAGCCTGTGACCCGTTGACGCTGACAGTGCTGTTCAAGGTGCCCGTTATGGCGCTCCGGCCGACAATGGTCATGGTTGCCGTGCCACCCACGGGAACGCTGCCTGCGGTCCAAACCGCCGTGCCCCCGCCGATGATCAAGGCGCCTTGAGACACATTGCTGCTTACAACCGTCAGACTCGCGGACAACGATTGATTGACGACGACGGCCGTGGCCGGGTTGGGACCGCGATTCGTCACGGTTACGAGGTAGGTGAAATTGCTGTTAACGACGACGGGATCGGGTGAATCGTTAATGGTGATCCCGAGATCAGCGGCCTGACCAACGGCGGTGCTGATGGTGATGCTGTTGTTGGCAAGCGCAGGATCGACCAGGTTCCCGACAACGCGCGCGTTGGCAAAAATGGTCCCGGCTGAGAGCGGCACGGTGTTGATCGTGGCGGTCGCTGTCGCACCGTTCGCGAGGTTACCGACGGAGCAGATGACCGTGTTGCCGTTGATGTTGACGCTGCCTTGGGTTGAACTCGCACTGGTGACCAGGACCGATCCGGGGAGGGTGTTGGTGATGACAACGCCGGTGGCCGTGGATGGGCCATTGTTCAATACCGTGGCCGTGTAAACCAGCGATCCGCCCACAATCGCAGGATTGGGCGCACCGGAGAAGGATATCGCCAGGTCGGCGGAAGGATTCTGAACAACGGTCGTAATACTGGCGGCGTTATTCGGCGGGTTGATTTCTGGTTCCGTCGATGAAACGATCGCTGACGAAACGATGCTCCCGACCACGGCGGGCACCACGGTGACCGTAACGGTCGCGGTTGAACCCAGGGTCATGTTACCGAGGTTCGCCGTGACCACGCCGCCGGTCTGGCTGACACTGCCACGTGTGGTGGTGGCCGAGACGAAGACCACGCTGGCGGGCAAGTTGTGGGTGAGCACCGTTCCCTTTGTCGTATTCGGGCCAAAGTTTGTGACGTTCAAGGTGTAGACCAGGTTGCTGCCGATCACGACGGGATCGGGAGCGTCGCTCAACGCCAGCGCCAGGTCGGCACCGGGGCATGATCCGCCGCCATCCAAACACTCCGCCGGATAAAGCAGTAGTGACCAACATTGAAGGACGCCGCTGTCACCGCCGACACTATCAATGACATTCAGTTTCCAGGTGCCATTGACATTGGTGCCGGACTTTCCATTAAAAACCGACAGCGGGAACTGGGGGCGAAAGGAACCGATGAACGGGGGAACACCGCTCCCGATTGGCAAGAGAGCCTCATCATCGAAAGTCGTCCGGAATGAATCCGGCGAGCAGCCCGAGCCGAAATTGTCACCACTTGCGCCGACGTGCGCGGCAAGGATATTCGTCGTATTGTCCGGCGAAATAAGTTGCAAGGTCAGATCGGAATCAAAGGTATGCGTCAGGTGGAGCGAAACCGCCACCTTGCCGATGGCCCCGGTGATGTTGGTGATATTGACGGGAGAGATGACATTTGAAAGATCGGGAATAGCAACGGACACCAAGCTGTCGAAGCGGACCTGCGCGCCAAGCACGCCGGTCGTGAGCTGGAACTGGTTGGTGTTGACGCCCTGTTCAGATTTGACGCCCAGAGTGAACTCGGCCGTGGTGCCGCAGATGAAATCAGGAATCGTGCTCACGCGGAACGGCCCGATGTTCGAGATGACGGCTCCGGCCGGGAATACTGAGATATTCACTGACGGGACGGTCACGAAGACGTTCGGCGTGGAACTGGCCAGCGTAAGTTTCACCGAGGTGGCCGCCGCCCCGCTGGCGTTCGTGAGTGTCAGAAAGAAGTCGTTGCACTCGTTAGGGTCAACCGCACCGTTGCCATTACCACCGGTGACGATGGTGCCGACCAACTGCAGTCCCGGGATGCTGAACGATTCTACCACGCCAGTGGTCGTGTCGGGATCAGGTGAAGTGGCGCCAACGCCCAAGCCGCGCTTGGCGAAACCGCGCCAGATTTCGTTCAAGTTCGCGCCCCCGTTGTTGACCTGGTCGGCCAGCAGAATGGCGTCGCGTGCTTCAACGTAAGTCGGGGTCGCCGGCGTGAGCTTCATGCCGTCGGTGATGAGCTGGAGCGCCAACTGGTTGCCGGCGGCACCGTATTTGTGGATGAGGTTTGCGCGAATTTCCAGGAGCATCATGGTCCAAACTTCGCCCTGCTGATGGACTTCATCTGCCTGGGAGGGGTCAAAAGGGCTGATGGGACTGCGAGGAACACCTGCATGCGGGCTGATTTGCGTGGGGTCAATGTCCTTGTAGGTGAGCGGATTCTTCGTCATGTCCGTCGAGAATGGGAACGTGCGAATGCCGAAGTAGTAGTTTTCAGTCAAGCCCCCCAGTTGGTAGGTGACATACCCGCCCATCGCATAGGTGGCGTCCGGATCATCCGTCGGCTCACTGCCGAGGGCCAAGGCGTAGAAATCGGACCAACCTTCGCCCATGCCATCGCCCTGAAGATTGCCCAGCCCCATGCCGCCGCCTACGAGGCGCCAGCTCGTTCCGTGGGTTGCCTCGTGGTAAATCACGTCCGAATCCAGATCACCATCGCGCAATGGATTGGGAAAATCCCATACGAACATCGCGATCTCGCCGCTGATACCATCAGGCGCGGCAGAGAAAAAAGCGTTGTTGGCTGCGCCCACTCCGGCACCTGCCTGAACGAAGGAGATGATCCGGTCGTTGCCCAATCCACCACGACCAAAGTTGTCGTTCTGGTAATTGCCAAACGCCTCGGTAAACCCGAGTTCGTAGAGCAAGTCGTGATAGACGTTGATCTTGTAGAACATCTGGACCGTCGCCGCGTTGGAATAAGTGAGCGGATCCTGGGTGAGATCCAGCGGGAAATCGAAAACCCGCGTGGGATTACCCTGCGGACGCGGGCCATCCGGCTGGCTGTCGAAATCCCGGTCCACAAAGGCGTCGGTGTTGTTGCCCTGCGTTTCGTTGTCGGCGTCGTTGATCCAGCCATTCGGCGAGGCGAGGACGGAAAAGGCGTTGGTCGTGACGAGCGTGCGGTTGACGAGCGCGGGCTGGCCCGTGTTCGGCGTGGGCCAGCCGGGCGTAAACGGAGAAGGACTGTCGCTGGGATAGATGTTGTAGGTGGCGTCGCTGATGTGCCGGGTCAGGCTTTTACGGACCAGCGTCTCCCCCGTGGCCGCATCTACCAACACCTGGAATTTCTCGCGGGTGACCCGGCTGTTCACGTAGATCTCCCAAGCCAGACGAACCGTCGATGCATCCATCGGGAGGAACACGAGCCGGGCATTGGCCTTGCGGGAGCCGACCGTGAAATTCTCGAAAGGACTTCCGGCTGGTGTCACCGCAGATCCAACGGACTCGCCCTGAGCCAGTGCTTCGCCCATGCCTGACAGTGCGGAGGCGATCGCCTGGCTGGCCGTCAGCGCAGGAGTGGTCGCGACCGGCGTGCGGTTCGCCGCGCCAGCCAGGGCGGGCACGAAGCGGCTGGACACATTGACCAGCTCGCCACGCTTGGTGATGCTCGCAACCAGTTTGGAATCAAATACGGGGATGCCATTCAGACTCTGTTCCCAGACCAGTGTCCGCATTCCATTGTTCCTGCCAACGCCGTCGCGGGTCTTTTGCGCTGAAGCGAGCGCCTCGGAACCAAACCCAAACAGCCCGGCATGCTCATCCAGAAAAAGTTTCAGCGCACGATCGGGCTCCCCGCGATATGCGTCTGATTTTGCAAGCGCGGTCACTCCCTGGCCCACACCATCCGGACCGGTCAGAAAACCATTGCGTGACCGGACGAACTTCGGCGTGCCGAGCAAGCCGTCATACGTCACCTCCACGCCCGGCACTTGTTGCTTGAGCTTCGCCGCGCCCTTATCACGACCGGCAGATTGCAGCGAGCCGGATGCCGATGACGCACGAACATCCACGCTGGCAATCGCGGAGGGCTGCTTCGGCGGGAGAATCGCGCTGGCGGGGTTCGTCATGCCGACCGTGGCGGCCAGCACCGCCAACACCGTCGCAATTGTGGAATTCCTCTGCGTTGGGAACTTTTTCATGTTGATCCTAAAGCCAAAAACTTTCTGCCGGTAAAAACTCAACGGCCAACATCCCGCGCCGGCAGCGGCGCGTCTGCTTCTCTGAATACGTCTCTGAAATCGGACCCCAGATCACGGCCCGGCCCGCAACCGGAAGAACCGGTTGCCGGTTGTGGTGAGGGGCAGGTTGACCACCGCCGGCGGATTGGTCAGCAGCGGCGTCCAGATCACCGGCGGTGTCAAGCTCGCTGTGAAATCCAAAACGGAACCGGGCAGACCCGGCGTGGTGATCGAAAGGATCCCGCCGCTTGCTGACGCCGTGAGCTGCGGGGTAACAGTGGTTTTCACGGAGGCCGTGTTGTTCGCCTTGAGCGGATCAATGACCGGCGATGAGACGGTCGCGACATTCGTGACCGTGCCCACAAATCCGACCCATGTGACCAGGGTGATGCTGGCGTTGCCGCCGCTGCTGATGCTGCCAAGATTCGCCCAAACGGTGCCGCCCGACTGGCCTGCCGTGCCCTGCGAGGCGGCCACAGAAGTGAAGTTCAGTCCGGCCAGGAGCGGGTTCGTAACGACAACACCTGTCGCGGTTGCCGGACCGAGATTCGTCACGGTAATCTGATAGGTCAACGGTGCGCCAGCGATGACCGGGTCAGGCGAGTCATTCATCCCGAGCACCAAGTCGGCGCTGGGGACATTGACTGCGGAAACCAAGGTGGCCGTGTTGTTCTGCGTGAACAGATCGGATACGGCGCTCGACGCAACTGCTGTGTTGGTGATGGTTCCGTCCGACGAGGGGATGACTGTCAGGGCCAGCGAAGCCGTGGCGCCATTGGCCATGCTGCCAACCGTCCATGTCACCACGCCGGAAACGTTTGTCGCACCGCCCGTGGCAGTTGTCGCGGATACAAATGATACACCCGCCGGCAGTGTGTCGGCCACGCTGACCGACGTCGCCGTTGCAGGACCATTATTGGTGAGCCAGAGCGTATAGGTCAGTTGCGCGGCAGCGATGCCGGGTTGCGGCGTGGCCGTCATGCCGAGACTCAAGTCTGATGCTGACGGAATGCTGCTGCTCCGCGTGATGGCCAGCGACCAGCCATTCGCGATGGAACCCGCACCGGGGCTCGTGTCATCCAGAACGAAGAGGGACCAGGTGCCGTTGGGATTGCCTCCATTGAAGGCCGCGAGCGAGTTGCTGTAGGTGCCAGCCGGTGCCGGCGCCGGGAAAGGCGGCAAAGGCGCAAACGATGTGGGCTTGTATGCGCCCGAAGTGGGCGCAGCGCCAGATGACAAGCTGCCCACGGCCGCGTCATCAAACTGGAGCCAGATGTTGTTGACGTTATTGAACCCACCACAGTTAGCCATGAGCAGGGTCTTTTGTCCCGCAGGGTTGACAAGCAAAGCGCCAACGTCACCCGAGGACATGTGGGTGTAATTCGACAAGGTAACCGTGACCTTGCTGATGGTGCCCAACGCGCCGTTGACGTTGATGGTGGAAGGATACGGAGTGGCCCCCAACGGCGCGGGACTGGCACCACGGTCGGTGATGGTGATCGCCGCACCATTCGTGAACGAGAGGGTTGTTGAGCCAAGGGTAAAGGTGAACAGGCCCGATCCAATCGGCGTGCCGTTATCCGACAAAGCAAAGTTGGCGATGATTGTCTGCCCATTGGTGCCATTGGCGACGAATGTGTAGGGCCGCGACTTGACCGGCGCCCCAACCACCATGGCCCCGTAGTTTTGTGACGTCGTCACCGGCAGGATGCCATTCGAGGACAACAGCGTGGCGGTCATGTTGACCGCATTGGTGCCGCCGCTGTTGCGGAAGCCGAACAACACCGTCAACGTCTCGCCCGGATCAATGACGCCATTGTTGGTCGCCTCGCTAACCAGCGCCGTGCCCGCCGGAATGATCAAACTGCCATCGTCATCCGAAATATTCAGCGTAGCGGCACCCGGGTTGATGATTGCCGCATTGCCTTGCGCGTTCTGCAGCTTGAGCAGCACCGTATGGTCGCCCGTCAGTTGCGAATCATCTGTGATGCCGACGGTGAAGGTCTTCACCGTTTCACCGTTCGTGAACAGCAATGTGCCGCTGGTTGCCGTGTAGTTCGTGCCAGCGATGCCAGTGCCATCCTGCGTTGTGTAATCAACGCTCACGGCGCTGTTCGTGTAGTTGGTGCGCAGAACCGTGATGGTGGCCTGCACGCCATTCTCGAAGACCTGGTATAGGTCGGTTGAGAAGCGCAGTCCCGCGTCATTGTCCACGATCGTCGCGACAATGGAACTCGGTTCAGTCAGTTGCGCCCCGCCAGTTGGATTGAACAGGTTGACCAAGAAAGTCCGGTCGCTCTGAACGAACTGATTGTCGAGGATCGGAATCGTGATGGTCTTCTCAGTTTCCCCGTTCAGGAAGGTCAGGATGCCGCTCGTGGAGGTGTAGTCCTGCCCCGCAACGGCGGTCTGATCGGCTGTGGCAAAGTTGACCGAAACGTCACCGCTGTTGGCGTTCACGCGAATCACCGTGACCACCAGGTTGGTGCCACTCTCCAAGATCGAGTAGGTCGCGTTGGTGAAACTGATCCCGGGATCATTGTCCACAATGATGACCGAGGCGGGATTGGGCGCAACCAGTTGAACGCCCGCGCTGGCATTGCTCAAAACCGCCGAGAAGCTCAGGTTGCCGGTGACGCGCGGGTCGCGCTGCACCGCAATGCCCACGGTCTTCAGAACTTCGCCCGGGCTGAACGTCAGCGTGCGATTGTCGGCCGTGTAGTTCGTGCCGGCGATCGCGGTGCCATTCACAGTCTTGAAGTTGACTGTCACTGTTCCATTGGAGCCGTTGAGACGCTGCACGCCCAGATTCACAATGCCCGCGGTCTCGTTCACCACGTAGGCCGGACTCGTGAAGCTCACCGCGACATCGTTGTCGAGAATCGTCAGCGATACATTCGTCGGCTCGCTGATCGTCGCACCGCCGGTCGCGCCGGACAGATTGACCAGCAACGACTGGTCGCCCTGAACGATGTTGTCGTCGATCAAACCGATGGAGAAGGTGCGGACCGACTGACCGTCGGCAAAAGTCAGCACGCCATTCGTGCCAACATACCGCACACCGGGGGTGGCCGTGCCAGGGATAGTGTTGATGTTCACGGAGACAACGCCCGTGACGCCGTTCGAACGGACGACTGTGATGACCGCATTGGTCGCGCCTTCACTGACGACGTAGGCCGCCTGGCTGAAGAGCAAAGTGCCCGGCGCTTGATCGACATCATTGATCGTCAAAATCGCGCTGGACGGATTCAACAGAACCGTGCCGGTGGGAACACTCAGGGCCAGGCTCACCGTCTTGTTGCCCTCCGCCGCCAGATTGTGCAGCAAGGGCACGGTGACCGTCCGCGAGGACTCACCGGGCAGGAAGGTCACTGTCACGTTGGTAACAATGAGATAATTGACTCCGGCAACTGCCGTGCCGTTGGTGGTCGTGTCAAAAATGACCGTCGCAGTGCCGGCGGTGCTGCCCTCACGCACAATCGTGATGGTGGCCAGCCCGTCGATGGCATCCTCGTTCCGCGCATAGGTCGCCGACGAGAAATGCACCGCGCTGTCCACATTGACGATCTGCAACAAGGCAGTCGGCTGCGGCCCCTGCGGATCGCCGGACAACGCAAGGGTTGCCAGCAAGTCGGAGGTGATCTGGAAATCCTGTTGCACGGGCACCACCACGGTGGCCTCGACTTCGCCCACAGGGAAGTTCACTTGCTGCGTCACCGCCGTGTAATTGATGCCCGCGATGGCCGAATTGTCGCCCGTGCTGACGGTGAGCGTCACTGTGCCAGTGCCGTCCGAATTGGTGCCCGACGTGCCAAGGATGCGACGCAGTGTGATGACGGCATTGGCGCCGTCCTCGTTGACCACATACAGCGGAGAACTGAATTCCACCTGACCCGGACCCGTGATGGCACCGCCAAAGATGCGCGCAATACGGTCAGCCGTCTGGCCCTGAATGGAGGTAAAGCCGCCGCCGAGCACGATGTGGGTGTCCGGCTGAACGAGCACCGCGTCAATGAAGGCATTCGCGCCCGAACCAAAGTTGATCGTGGGATCCACCTGGCCGTCAGGCAGCAAACGCGTGATGCGGCGGCGGGTGACCCCGCTGGCCTGTGTGAAATCGCCCGCGACGAGGATGCGGTTATCGGCCTGCAAAGCGACCGCATAGACGGCTTCATTGCAGCCGGAGCCGATGGCGAACGTGTTGTCAACGGTGCCATTGAGATTCAAGCGGGCAATGCGATTCAAAGGAGTGCCAGCCACGTCGGTGAATGCGCCGCCAATCAAAACCTTGCCGTCGGGTTGCAGCACGACGGACCGGACTTCTGCATTGGCACCAGAGCCCGGGTTGAACGTCGTGTCCAAAGATCCATCCACATTCAGGCGCGCGATGTTCGCCCGCGCCACGCCGTTGACTTCGGTGAAGGCACCGCCGATGACCACCTTGCCGGCCTGGATCGTGTTGGTGGCATAAACGGCCACGGCATAAACGGGACCGTTGACACCGACCGCGACATTGAAGGCCGCATCCACAACACCGTTGTCATGCAGGCGAACCAAGCCGGGGCTGGTGATGCCGTTGAAGGTGTTGAAGCCGCCGCCAATATACAAGCGGCGGGATCCCTCCACCGCTGATTCCGCCAGCGCATAGACCGGGGCATCGGCGCCTGAACCAGGATCGAAGGTCGTATCCAGCGTGCCGTCCGTGTTCAGCCGGGTCACGTTATTCCGGTTGACGCTGTTGAACGTCGTGAACTGCCCACCCACCACCAGGCGGTTGTTGGATTGGGAGATCAACGCGCGCACTGCGCCGTTGGCGCCGTTCAAACCCGCCATGAAACTCGTGTCGGGCGAGCCATTCGTGTTGAGTCGCGCCAGGCGGTTTTGCGGGAGGCCGTTCAACGTGGTGAAATCGCCACCAGCCACGATCATGCCACTGGGTTGCAGCGTCAGGGCATACACGTCGGCATTGAAGCCCCATCCCGCGTTGAACACGGGGTCAAGACTGCCGGCAGGCTGATTGAAACTTTGCGCGTCGATGATGTTGACGGCCGCAAGCGACGGCGAGCCCAACGTTGCACCACCGGGTGTCACGCCAGACAAGTTGACAAAGAACGAAATCGGCGAGTTGGGCGTGCCGTCGTCCAAGATCGGCACGGTCAAAGTGCGACTGACAACACCCGGGCCGAAGACCAGCGTGCCGTTGGTGGCGACGAAGTTCGGCACCGGGCCGGAAGAAACCGCCGAGCCGTCCGAAGTGGCGTAGTTGACGCTTATCGTCTCCGCGCTGCCGCCGGTGCGATTGACCGTGATCGTGGCGTAGCCGCCAGTTTCACTGAAGTAGTAGTTCGCCGCCGAGAACTGCGGGCTACCGTAGAAGTCGCCGTTGAGAATCGTCACGGCTTGATTCGTCCGCGCCCCGAGCGCCCCCGCAGGTGCAGCGTTCAAGAGCCGAACATTGAAGCCAAGATTGGCGGTCACCAAGCCGTCGGGCAACAAAGTGATGTCGATGTTACGGGATGTCGTATCACCGCTGTCCCAGTGAAGCGAATTGGTCAGCCCGACATAATGAACCCCCGCTTGAGCCGTCCCGTTCTGGGTCGCAACTGTCACATCCTCAAGGCCGAGATTGCCGCCGGTCCGGGTCACGGTCACGCGAGCAGTGCCGGCGTATTCCTGCACGCTGCTGGCTACAGTGGTGAAGTTGAGACGCCCTGCTTGGTAGTCGTCATCAATGATGCTCAGCGTGGCGTTGGTCTGTCCGAGTGTCGCACCGCCGGTCGGGCTCTTCAGCCGCAGCAACACCGTCAGGTCATCGGGCTGGATCGCCGGGTTGTTCTGAATGGCAATATTGACTGTCTGGTTGTTAGTGACGCCATCCCCGAAGGATATGGAAAAGTTTGTCTTGGCCGTGTAATTGACGCCCGCCACCGCCGTGCCATTGAGCGTATAGAACGTGACTGAGACAGGGCCGTAACTCCCGTTGGTCCGGGTCAGTGTGATGGCGGCGTTGCCTCCATTCTCGTTGACCGTGTAGGCAACATGGCTAAAGCCAATCACGCCGGGAGAGTTGTCCACTTCGTTGATCTGCAAGGAAGCCGATGAGCGCCCCAACGCGCTGGCAAGCGGGACGTTTTCACCGCCCAGGAAAAACACGTCCGCCTGACTGGGAACGGAGAGTTGCATATTCCCCACCCGGTCACCTTGGACCCCTGAATTGCGGGCAATGGTGAGGACGATGTCATCAGTGGTGGAATAAGTCGTCTGCGGAATCACCCTTTGTTCAATATTGTTCGTTCCAAACATGCCATCACTCAGATTGCGGGTCGTGAAGTAACTCGAACCCCCGACCCAAGTGGTGTCGAAGAACGGATTGATATGGTTGTAACTGTAGTCCGTCGTTGCCTGGGCCACGCCTGAACCGCTCGTTCCGGGAGGCAGCGCGAAGGAGGTTTCCACCGGACCCAAGGTGCCGCGTTCGCGGACGGTTCTTACGGAGACGAAGCCAGCTGACTCGTCAATAGCCGTGTTGCTCGCCACGAAACCCACATTGCCCGGGCCATCGGTATCGCCACCCAGCAGGCGGGCGATGTTGTAACGATTCCGGTAGGCCTGGCGGCTGTATCCGAAGGTGCCATCCAAAACCTCGTCGTATTGAGGTTGTGGGTCGCGCATGAAATCAAAATTGTTGGTCTGGATTGAAGTGTGCAACCGGCCACCGCCGACCTGATGAAAACTGCCGCCAATCATCAAGTTGCCATCGGCTTGAAGCGCCAGGGTAAATAAGGAGTTTCGCACCTCGACAATCGGGTCCGGAATCTCCGTGGAGTAATGGGTGAAGATGCCCGCAAAGTGGTTGTAGGCGGTATCCATGAACCCCGTATCCACCTTGCCGTCGGTGAAGAGACGTGCCACGCCGACGCGCCGGGTGCCGTTGACGTTCAAGAAAGCGCCACCAATGAAGATACGACCATCCGGCTGAAGGGTTATCGCATATACAGAGTCATCCGCACCCGAACCGGGATCGAAACTGGTGTCGAGCGTGCCGTCGGTGTTCAACCGGGCGATGTTGCGACGTTCGCGGAGATCCACGATGTCAAAAGTGCCGCCGATAACCGGCTTTCCGTCGCCTTGGAGAGCAAGGGCTTCAACCGGTCCGTCCGCACCCGTGCGGGGATCAAACGCCGCGTCCAGCGATCCATCGGCGAGAAGGCGGGCGACGTAGTTGCGGGAGACTCCGCCGGCTGAAGTGAATTGCCCGCCCACGTAAATGGTCCCGTCCGCCGCCACTGCAATAGTTTCAACTGCTCCATTCAAGGCGTTGGTCGGGTTGAAAGTGGTGTCCACAGAGCCGTTGCTGTTGAGACGTGCGATGTAGGCTCGCGTGAAGCCGTTTACACTGGTGAACTCGCCGCCGATTAGGATTTTTCCGTCCGGCTGTTGCGCGAGCGCCCAGACAGTGTCACTCGCTCCCAAACCCGGATTGAAGGACGCATCGAGCGATCCGTCGTCATTCAAGCGCGCGACGCAGTAACGGTTCTGACCGTTGTATGACGTAAACTTACCGCCAATCACAATCTTACCATCCGATGCCAGCGACACAGCCGAGATGAAATCGTTCGCGCCGGAGCCGGGATTGAAACTGGCGTCGTGCGACCCATCCACGTTCAGGCGGGCGATCATCTTCCGGTTAAACGCATTGAACTTGGTGAAATTGCCGCCAATCACACACTTGCCATCTGCCTGGACAGCCGCAGCCAGCACCGTTCCGTTCGCACCCGGCGTGCTGTTGCGAACCGGATCGGTCAACAGGCTGAAATCCGGATTGTGGTCGGCATCCAAGGCACCTGCCGGATAGTCATCGTGCATGATGGTGATCGTCGTTTCAAAGACTTCACCAGGGAAGGTTGTAGAGGTGCCGGGAACCCGGAAAATCCGAACCTTAATATCCTCCGCAAACTCCGGATCCGTGTCGTTATTGATGGGGATATCAATGTCCCGGAACATTTCATTCTGCCCAAATGTGAAGTCAAAGCCATATGCATTCCCATTTATCTCGCTGAAGTCCGCTGGATCATCGGTGAGAGGTGCGAACTCGTCGGGGTCCGTGGGCGTCGCGTAATCGGATCCCGCCTCAAGGCCGAAGGCGGCATCATTCAATTGAGGTGCGCCGCGGCCGGTCCTGTCAATTGCCACATGGATATCTTTCGAATTGGGATCACCGAACCGATTGATACGGATTGTCGCAGTGCCGACATCTTCCCTTACGCGATAGGTTGAACGCTCAAAATTCGCCATCGTCAGGTTGGGATCCTCCGGGTCATACTGATAGTTAAGAACAGTGACGGTTTGCACGCCATGATCGGGATCAATCCGGGGCGGGAGAATTTGAGTGGACTCCAGCGGATCAAGCTGCGGATTGGACAGTGTGACAGGGTAATCCGTGTTGTCGAATGAAAGGGGGTCATTGGGAATAGGAAGGATGACGCTCTTGCTCATTTCCCAATCGTCAAAGACCAGCGTGACAGTGCTATTCGTGAGCGGAGAGTCCAAATCAACCGTCGCCCGGCCACTGCTACCCGCTACGCGTGTCACGGTAACCCGTGCTCCCCGGACGCTCCGCACCGTGCTCCCTGAACTCCCGGTGGTTACTCCATCGTTCTCGGAAACAGTGAGGACGTCGGTCGTGAAGCGGAAGACACCGGCGGAGTGATAGGCCCAGTTGAGCGTCACGGCGCCTTGGGCACCAGCCTTCCCATCCACCGCGACGTAATAGGTCTGGCCTCCCTTGGCGTTGAATTTTACCAAGCTAGGCCCGATCCAGTTTCCAATGAAGGCTTGGAGTAGCGGTATGGCAGGTTGCGGTCTATTCTGACCGGCAGGTGTGGCTTCGTCGTTGGCGACAACGAAGTCCAGCCGGCTGATGTCGCTGCCACCCGTCGTATAAACCGCCAGAACGGTGTCAATGCCGCTGCCATACGTTTCAAACTGGACCAGTCCCGAAACGGGTGCCGTCCACTTGAACCACCCTGACGCCACGGCCGGGAAACCCGCGTGACCGGGCTCGCCGCCTTCAACAGTGAAACCCGTCGTGTCCACATTGGTCGAGCCAAACTCTCCGGCCAGCACGAAGGCATCGGCAAAATTGTCATTGGCCGCAGCCGTTGCCTGGCTGACAGCACCAAGGCTCGTCATCACCAATGCCACGCAGCCCAACGCCGCCCGCCAAATTTGTCGCAAATTTCGGTATCCGTTATATTTCATATCACACCACACAAGGATGTCTGTTTAGACGGGTTGCGCCCGTATCCTGCTGCTGACTTTTAAATCGGCGATCACGCCGCGGTTCACCAGCCCACCATCACTGGGGCGGCGCCACAACGTCGACCTTGTAAAAACGGCTGCTGCCCAGAGGCACGATCAGTTCCTTCAAGAACGGCGGCCCAGGCTGCGGCGGCGACACGATGTTCGTGAAAGACTGCCAGACCGGCGCTTTCATGTTGGTCGCGGTATAAACCCGGTTCGTCGCCCAGCCAACGGTCAACCATGACAGGGACAGGGCCGCATTGGGATTGTGAACAACTTTGGCGGTGAGCTTGGCCTGCACCAGCAATGGAATGGGCGACGGATCAATGCAGTTAACCGTTCCATCATTGTCGGAATCCAGATTGCAACTGGAAACCAGCGCCGCGTTGAGGAAGTTCGTCGAGCCGTCCGGATAGACCACGTTGGTCCCGGAGAACGGGCCTGCGTGACTGCTGACCCAGATCAACCGACCACCATTCTTGCCGTTCAGATATTCCGCCACCGAGGCGCCGTTGATGGTTGCCTGCGCGTAGTAAACCTTCATGCCCGGATTGATGTTCATCTCGACCAGTTCGCCCGTCTGCGGGTTAAGCAGCCCGGCGCTGTTCGTAAGTTCAAGGCGGTCGATATAAATCGCGTTGCTCGGCGCGCCGTTGCCCGTGAAGGTGAACAGGCTGTTCACTTCGCCGTCCAACACCAGCATGCCCAGCGCGGCGTTGTTGATGAACCCAGCGCCCTGCGGCCCGCGATCGCTGGCCGACCAGAGGTGAACCGATTCCTGGGGCGATATCGCCTTGCTGCGGATGATCACCTGGCTCAAGTCGCTGTTCGTTGGTTTGACCGGCAGGCTGAAACCATCATAAACCTGCCAGTCGTTGGGGCCCGCCAGCAATTGGTTGGTGATGTTGAGGTTCAGCTTGCGTCCGGCGAGGACGGTGTG
>Ga0154020_10004202_pt1 | contig 17196 bp, 15 predicted proteins | sample Klosneuvirus_201_FD_109709 | JGI IMG/M metagenome (GOLD analysis project Ga0154020, IMG submission 109709) | Active sludge microbial communities from wastewater, Klosterneuburg, Austria - Klosneuvirus_20160825_MG | ecosystem: Engineered > WWTP > Aerobic digester > Activated sludge | place...
ACGGATCTCCATCCCGAGGCGATCGCCTTCGAGGCCGAGATGCCGGCAGGTACGGCGCGCATGGTCTACTGGCCGGAAGACCAGGGTGCCATGAGCTGGGTCGTCGAATCGAAGACCAAGAAGTGCTGGAACCGCTTCACCCACCACCACTATGTCGCCGGCTTCGCCGCCGTCCCCGGCGCTGAGGAGGGGCGATGATCGCCGGCGCGAGGTATGGCCACACGAATCTGATCGCACAGGATTGGCGAGCGCTGGCGTCGTTCTACGAGCAGCAGTTCGGCTGCACTCCGGTGCCGCCGGAGCGCGACTTCAAGGGGCCGGATCTCGAGCGCGGGACGGGGATTCCAGGCGCCCATCTGCAGGGAGCGCATCTGCGCCTGCCTGGCCACGGCGCCGAGGGGCCGACGCTGGAGATTTTCCACTACAACGTGCTGCAAACCCCGCCCGAGGTAGCGGTGAACCGCCCGGGATTCGGGCACATCGCCTTCGTGGTGGACGACGTTCCATCGGCGCGCGAAGCGGTGCTCGCGGCGGGCGGCCGGCCGGTGGGAGAGGTGGTCACGCTGACGACGGCGGCCGGATCGAAAGTGACCTGGGTCTACGTGACCGATCCGGAGGGCAACGTGATCGAACTGCAGTCGTGGTCGAAGTAGCTCCCGCACGACCCTCCCATCCCCCGCGGATTGTCCGACCGATTTCCTCGCACTTCCCATCGACCGCAAGCACCCCAGAAACGCCGCAACTGAAGCAGCCAAAGGCCCGTGCTTGCGCCAGGATCCGAATGTGCCACACTCCAATCCACCCAATGTCACACCAAATGTCCACCCAGCATGTCGCGAAGAAACGTAGTTAGACCGCACATCAACAGTCTCGCCCCCTCAGCATTTCTTTCTGTTTGCATCCACCAGTTGTGGCTTCGTCACCGGTGGCGGCTCTTTGCCTTCGGCAACAGTTCGAATTCCCTGCACCGTGCCCGGCGTCCGCACGCGGTACGGTGTTCGTCGCTCAGCGGCTTTGACTTCGGCGGCGCGGTCTTTGGCCTGGCGTTCCGACTTCGGCTTGCGGCGCCGCTCGGTCGGCTTGGTGTTACCCTCTTCGGCATGGTTGCCTTGCGGTCTAACCAGTCGTTCGAGCGGACGCGTTCAGCAGCAGCGTCCGGCTTCGCCGGTTCGGCATGGTGCCGCGCCGCTCAACTCCAGATCCGTTAGGCGTCGCTCGAGTCATTCATGGTTGGCCAGGATTGGAAGCTTCTCGCCATCTTCGCGGGATATGACTCTTAAGCCAAACCCATACTTTCGGCTTGCAGAGGCCGTGGCGGAGGTCCTAGAGCGTTCTGGTCCCCTGAACGCGCGCGAGATTGCTCGGGAGCTTAGACGGGTCCGTTGGGGTTATCCTCAACCGAACTTGATCAACAAGGTCCTAGCCGGCGAGCACCTCAGGCACAGGGTTGAACTTGTCGAGGGTCGAGTTTGGCGATTGGTTGCGACAGGGACCGAGGATCCGCACGTTGAATAGGCGACACCTAACCAGTCGCTCGAGCGGACGCGTTGGGCGCCCGCGGTCCGGCTTCGCCGGTTCGGCATTGTGGCGCGCCGCTCAGCTCCAGATCCGTTAGGCGCCAAAGGGTGAGCACCTCGCGAATTGGGCTCGTGCCCTTGGAGCCAGACGGCGAGCGGCTCGTCGCGTATCTCGAACGGAGGACGCCATGGGACTCTTGACCTTCAGCCTCAACGTCACCCTGGACGGCTGCGTCGACCACCAGGAGGGAATCGCCGACGACGAGACACACGATTTCTTCACGCGCCTGATGGACGAGGGCGGGGCGATGCTTTGGGGCCGCGTCACCTACGAGATGATGGAGGGTTACTGGCCGGCGGTCGCTCGCGGCGACGAGGAGGCGCCGCCGGCGATGCGCGAGTGGGCGGTCAAGCTGGAGGCCAAGCCGAAGTACGTGGTGTCGTCGACGCGAACGGACTTCCCGTGGACCAACAGCCACCACATCGCCGGCGACTTGCGCACAAGCGTGCAGAAACTCAAGGATTCGACCCCCGCCGGCGTGCTCCTCGGTAGCGGCAAGCTCGCGACCGAGCTGGACCGGCTGGATCTGATCGACGAGTACAAGTTCCTCGTCCACCCCAGGATCGCCGGTCATGGCCCGACCCTGTACCAGAGCGGGCTACCCAGCACGCGACGGCTCGAGCTGGTCTCGGCGACGCCGCTCCGCAACGGCGCAGTCGCCATGCACTACCGGCGCGTGCACAGCTAACAATGGGTTGCTGCGGACGGTCCGCTGCGCGGCACGCCGCTGAACCCGAGTGTTAGCCGACGGGTGCAATGCGAATGAAACTGGAGGTAGCGTGACTGAGTTCTGGTTAGCCAGCATCGTGGTCGCGATCCTGGCGCTTCTTGCCTGTCGCAGGTGGTCTCAGTTCGCTCTCTTTCTGTTGCCTCTGTCAGTTGCCTTTCCATGGGCCCTCGCGTCGTCGGAAGGTCCGCATGGATCTCGCTTTCCCGCCGTCCAGGTTGAGCACATACTTGGCGCCTGCACTCTCGTCCTCATCGCGAATCTCGTTGGCATGCAATTGGGCGGCTTCAAGTTTGTCTTCTTCAATCTCTATCCAGGGCGGGGTGACTCGGCGAAGAAGGGCCATGACAACCACCGTCCGTGATCCGTCGGCTAACCAGTCGCGCGGGCGGACGCGTTGGGCGTGCTCGGTCCGGTTCGTGGGTCGCCAATCGTGGCGCGCCGCTCAGCTCCAGCTCCGTTAGGCGCCTCTTAGGCACATGCTGCGGTTCGCGTCGAGGTTTGTGGCAACAGGTTCCGGGCCTCTCGGACTCATTCTTCTACTTGTCGGCTGTTCGGAAAACTGGAGAGAGGTAGCGCCAGCAGGGGCGGGCTTTTCGGTCTCCATGCCGAGTCACGTCGCGTGCAATGAAGAGGCCCTGCCACGTGGCGATGAATCAGCGTGGGACTTTCGATCTTGTTTGGAAGATTGGCGCGGGACCAAGGTCACCACTTCCATCAGTTGGTCGACAATTCCGCATCCGTTGCGCAGCTCAAGCTTGGAGGTCATCCTGGAATCGACTCAAACGCCCACGGTGGTGGAGACACCAAGTATTCTCCTGCAGCGCCTCGATCGCGGGTGGGCTAACGAAGTGGAGAAGTACCACGCGCAGGAACGGCGGAAGCCGGCCAGCCTCGGCGGAACCCCGGCTATCGAGCTGGAAAGTGACGAGGCACCTGGCCATGTTGGCAAGGCGAGACCTGGGCCGACTGGATTCAAGATCCGGCGAATCGTCTCCATCTACCGGGGCACGTTCTACGAACTCAGCGTATCCGGGGCCGCAGGGCCAAGACTGGAGAGGACTTGGAACCACATGAAGTCGACATTTGCCTTTGCGGATGGCTGAGATGCCGGCCTGGCAAAGCCAAGGCTGGGGAGCCGCATCTGCAAAGGCGTCTAACACCTCGTTCGAGCGGACAAACACGCTGCGCGTGTTCGCCGCTCAACTCATCATCCGCTGGAAGGAACTTCAAGCCATGAGCACTTCACAGCTGGCCACTCAGTCTGCGGCGGAGCGACGATCGGCTGAAGCCCAGTTGCAGACGCTCGTCGCCAAGTTCGCGCCCTCGCATCTCCGGCTCGTCGGCGCCATGCGACGGTGGGTGCGCAAGCACCTGCCCACCGCCCATGAGGTGGTGTACGAATATCGCAGCTGGTTTGTCATCAGCTATTCACCGAGCGCGCGCGGGTACGAGGGCGTACTTGCCATCCGCGGAGACGCGGGCGGCGTGAAGCTCTACCTCAACCAGGGTAAGGGATTGCCGGATCCAGAGAAACTGTTGCGGGGGTCCGCCCAGGCGCGCTGGATTGCCGTGGAGGGCGCGCCCACACTCGCTCGTCCGGCGGTGGTGCGCCTGGTCGACGAGGCCCTCGCTCGCAATCGCGTGCCGTTCGCGCTCACCGGCCGCGGGCCGATCGTCATCCGTCCAGCATCGGGCAAGTAGCGTCGGCGGCGTTGGCGGCGCCGGCCCGCCTAGCGAGCGCCTGAATCTGACTGCGGCCGCCACGGCTCGTGCGTGTGCGCGAGCCAGACCAACGCGGGGTCGAGTGACGTTTTGGGGGACTGTCCCTCTGGTCGAGATAGGGGGAGACGCTGTTGTAGCCGGCCGGCTTGAACGTTGGTGTCATCGGTTCTCGGTGAGAAGTGAGTCCGGCGGAAGGGGCAGACCCTGGAGGCGCAGGAAGCTCAGCTTGTCCCAGTAGCCGCGCTGGAAGACGATGCGGCCGTCGACCACGTGGAAGAAGCCGCAGCCGCGCAGGCCCAGCGGATCGCGCCATTCGAGGATCGCCCACTCGCCCTCCTCGAACAGCTGTCCCCGCAGCGCGCGTCTCCGCGTATCCCTGTACATGACACCGCTCGAGATCGTCTTCGAGGTCCCGCCGGGGATCTACCAGCGCGCCTTTCGCGCCTATCTCTGGCGGAAGGTCGGCGGCTTCGCCATCGGGGCCGTTCTGGCGCTCCTGCTCGCGGCGGCGGTGGCCCCGAGCGAGCCCTGGCTGTCGGGATTTCTCGCCGGGCTCGCGGCCGCCTATCTGCTCAATCTCGCCAGGTTCTACCGCCGGGTGGCGAGCCTCGCCCGGGCGCGCGACTCGAGCCGGGTGAACCTGCGGATCGACGACGGCGGAGTGAGATTCCGCTCGGAACGCGGTGACTGGACGGTCTTCCGGCATCGCATCCGGGCGGTCCGGCGGTTCGGGGAGGTCGTCGAGCTCGATCTGGGGAGCGACGAGTCTCCCATCTGGATTCCGGCGCAGGCGGTCGCCGGCGAGCCGCTGGCCCGGCTCCTCGAGCTCGCGGGCGGCTCGCCAGGACCCCCGGCCTGACCTCCGGGAACCCCGTGTTGCGCGCCCCGCCGCCGGGGCTATGATGTGAGGTTCCGATGTCCCGCGCGACCGGTCCGGTCCCCACCGTAGCTGAGGAGAGCGCAGCCGCCGCGCCGCAAACGGCCGTGCCGGCGGCCGGTTCCCGACCGCGCGCCATCGAGGTCGAGGCGGCGCGCACCCACAATCTCAAGTCGGCCTCCTGCCGCATCCCGCACGGCCAGCTGACCGTCGTCACCGGCCCGTCCGGGGCCGGCAAGTCGTCGCTGGTGTTCGACACCATCTATGCCGAGGGGCAGCGGCGCTTCGTCGAGTCGATGTCGACTTACGCCCGGCAGTTTCTCGACCAGATGGAGCGCCCGCCGGTGGGCGACATCCGCAACGTCCTGCCGGCGGTGGCGCTCGAAGCCAGAAACTCGGTGCGCAACGCGCGTTCGACCGTCGGCACGATCACCGAGATCCACGATGTGCTGCGGCTGCTGTTCGCGAACCTCGGCGAGGTGACCTGCCCGACGGGGCATGGCCCGGCGCGGCGCTTCACCGCCGGGGAGGCGGCCGAGGAGCTGGCCGCGGGGGCGGCAGGGGAGCGCTTCCTGCTCGCCGCCAGGATCGCCCGGCCGCTGGAGGAGGCCGATGCGGCCCTGACCGAGCTCGTGAGCCAGGGTTTCGCGCGCCGGCTCGAAGGCGGCGAGATTCTCCCGCTTACGGCGCAGGAGGGCTGGCCCGCGAGGCGCGATCCGCTGACGCTGGCGCTCGGGCGTTTCCGCGCCACCGGTGACGCCTCGGCGCGCCTCGCCGCCACCGTCGAGGATGCCTGGAAGCTCGGGGCCCGCGCCGTCGAGGCGATCTCCGCGGTCGCGGCCCCGGCGGACAGCGGCGTGCGCTACTACTGCCGCGACCTCGCCTGCCCGGTCTGCGGCCTCGCGCTGCGCCAGCCTTCGCCGGCACAGTTCTCCTTCAACTCGCCGCTCGGCGCTTGTCCGACCTGCGAGGGCTTCGGTCGGGTGATCGGGATCGATCCCGACCGGGTCGTCCCCGATCCCCGGAAGAGCCTCCTCGAGCGGCCGATCGCACCGTGGAACACGCCGGCCTACGAGGAGCTCTACGGCGGGCTCCTGCGCGCCGCCCGCCGGCGCAAAGTGCCGCTCGACCGGCCCTTCCGGGACCTCGCGCCCGAGGACCGCGACTGGATCTGGCGCGGGGAGGGGCGCTTCACCAACCTCGAGGCGTTCTTTCGCTGGCTCGAGGGCCGCACCTACCGCGTTCACGTGCGCGTACTGCTGGCGCGCTATCGCGCCTACAACACCTGTCCCGACTGTCTGGGCGGCCGGTTGAACGCCGAGGCGCTGGCCATTCGTTTCGAGGGCCGGACGCTGCCGGAACTGCTGGCGCTTTCGGTCGAGGACCTACAGGCCTGGTTCGCCGGGCGCCGCCCCGGAGCCCGCGCGCTCGCGGTCGGCGGCCACTTCTTCGACGAAATCCGGGAACGGCTCTCCGTGCTGCACCGGGTCGGCCTCGACTACCTGTCGCTCGACCGCCAGGCGCGCACCCTCTCGGGCGGCGAGACCCAGCGCATTCATCTGGCGGCGGCGCTCGGTTCGGGTCTGACCTCGACGCTCTATGTGCTCGACGAACCGACGATCGGCCTGCATCCGCAGGACAACGAGCGGCTGCTGGCGCTGCTGCGCGATCTCGCGCGGCGCGGCAACACGGTGCTCGTCGTCGAGCACGACCGCACCATCGTGCTCGGCGCCGATCACCTGATCGATCTCGGTCCGGCGGCGGGGGACGGCGGCGGCGAGGTCGTCGCCGAAGGGACGGTGGCCGAAGTCATGGCGCACCCGACGTCGCTGACCGCGCACTACATGCGGGAGCAGAATCCGACCGTGGCGCGTCAGCACGTGGCGCGATTCCGGCGCGAACGCGGACGGCAGAGCATCGAGGACGAGCTCGCGGGGCGCGGCCGCATCCGGATCCGGGGCGCGCGGGAGCACAACCTGCAGGGGATCGACGTCGAGTTTCCGCTCGACGCGCTGGTCGCGGTCACCGGCGTCTCGGGCTCGGGCAAGTCGACCCTGGTAGAGGATGTCCTCTACGGCACCTGGCGGCGGTCGCGCGGCCTCGCCGACGTCGAAGCCGGGCGCTGCGACGAGATCCTCGGCTTCGACCTGATCTCGGACCTCTCTCTGGTCGACCAGGGGCCGATCGGCCGCTCGTCGCGCTCCAACCCGGTGACCTACATCAAGGCCTACGACGACCTGCGCCGGATCTACTCCGGGGCCGAGGAGGCGCGCCGGCGCGGCATCACACCGGCGCACTTCTCCTTCAACGTCGAGGCCGGGCGTTGCCAGGAGTGCGAAGGCACCGGGGTCATCGAAGTCGACATGCAGTTCATGGCGCCGGTGGTGGTGCGCTGCGAAGGTTGCCAGGGACGCCGCTTCCGGCCCGAAGTCCTGGCGGTGCGCCACCTCGGCAGGGACATCGCGCAGACGCTCGAGCTCACGGTCGACGAGGCGCTCGAACTCTTCGCCCGCGAACGTCCGCTGGTGCGCAAGCTCACGCCGCTCGCCGAGGTCGGTCTCGGCTACCTGCGGCTCGGCCAGCCGACCTCGACGCTCTCGGGCGGCGAGGCGCAGAGGTTGAAGCTCGCGACCTTCCTCGGGCGCCCGTCGAGAGCCGGCCGGCAGCTCTTCCTGTTCGACGAGCCGACGACCGGGCTGCACCTCGCCGACATCGACCTGCTCTATCGGACGCTGCGCAAGCTCGTGCAGCGTGGCGACGGGGTCGTCGTCGTCGAGCACAACCTCGACTTCCTGGCGCGGGTCGACTGGATCGTCGATCTGGGGCCCGGCGGCGGCCAGCACGGCGGCGAGCTGCTCTTCTGTGGCCCGTTCGCCACCTTCCTCGACGAGGCGGAGTCGCCCACGGCACGACTCCTGCGGGTGCAAACCGGCTGGCTCCGCTCCGAGCACCGGCCCGACGCAGCTTCGGGTACAATCCCGGCAAGGTCAACCCTGAGCAGGCCAAAAACCACGAGGGCGTCTTGAGCCAGGTGAACCAGGTGAGCCAAACCGGTTGGCAGATTTTCGTGGAGGTTCTGGGCAAGGCGCCGATCGAGCTCCCTGCGGGCGAATCGGTGATCGGGCGCAGCCGCTCCTGCACGGTGCAGATCGCGGAGACGACGGTGAGCCGCCAGCACGCGATCTTCGTCGTCGAGCCCGGCAAGGTCCGGTTGCGCGACCTGGGTTCGAGCAACGGCACCTTCGTCAACGGCGGGCGCGTCGACGGCGAGATCCCGCTCGCCGACGGCGATCGCGTCGTCGTCGGCGAGACCGAGATCGTGCTGCGCATGCTGGCGCCGCTCGGCCCGTCCGAGGCGACGGCGAAGCTGGTGATCCCGCCGCTCGCGGCGCCGCCTTCGCCGCCGGCTCCGGCACCGACCCCGCCGAGGCCTCCGGCTCCGCCCGCCGCCGCGCCGCGAATGGCTCCGGCGTCGGGCTCGCAGGCGCCGTGGACTCCGACGCCTTTGTCGCGGATTCCCCCGGCTCCCGCTCCGCCGTCCCCGGCGGCCCTCGCTCCCAGCGCTCCGATCGCTCCGATTGCTCCTTCTCCGGCGGATGCCGCGCCGGCGGGCGGCGAGTTGCTGTCGTCGATCCGTGACATCGATCTCGCGCCGGTGCCGCCGCCGGTGCCACGCCCGAACCCTGTGGCGACGCCGGTCGCGAAAGCCGCGACGACGGGCAAGGTCGAGCCGGCAGGGTTCTGGCTGCGGGTCGCGGCTTCGCTGCTGGACAGCATTCCCTTCCTCCTGCTGGCGGCGACCCAGTTTGCCGTGGCCTTCTTCGTCTCGCCGCGGCTCGCTGGCCTCGTGAGCCTGGTCCAGATCGCCTACGGCCTGCTGGTCGTGCTGGTCTTGCCGGCACTCAAGGGCACGACCCCGGGCAAGAGGCTGATGAAGCTCGCCATCGTCTCCGAGACGACCGGCCCGGGTGAGGGGCTCGGCTGGAAGACCGCGGCGCTGCGTCTGGTCGGCTACCTCGTCTGCTCGGTCACCTTCGGCCTGGGTTATCTGCTGGTGGCGTTCAGCGCCCACAAGCAGGGCCTGCACGACCTGATCGCCAAGACGAACGTCGTCCGCAAGCGCTGAGCCCCGCGCTGCCGCCGCCGCCGGCTTCGCTGGTTCCGGCGGCTCCGCTGGCAGTGCCGGCGCGCGGCTGCTAGATTCCCCTGCGATGTCCGTGATGCGCGCGCCGGCTACCCCAGACGGGACGACTCCCGAGCACCCCACCGGGCGGCCGGGCCGCCGCTGGCCCGCCCGCCTCGGATTTCTCGGCGGCGCCCTGCTTGGCGTCGTGCTGCTCGTCGCGGCCTACTCCAAAGCGATCGACCCGGAGGCCTTCGCACAGCAGATCCGACTCGAGGGCCTGGCGCTCTTCGGCTCGCCGTTCGCCTGGGCGGTCGGCATGGTCGCGGTCGAGGTCGGCCTGGGGGTGGCGCTGCTGCTCGATCTGCGCCGGCGTTCGGTGCTCGTACCCGCAACGCTGCTCGTCGCCCTGTTCGTCTTCCTGACCGCCCGCACCTACTGGCGCGCGACGCACGGCGGGCTCTCCGCGGCCGACGCGGCGAGCTGCGGCTGCTTCGGCAATCTGGTCGAACGCACGCCGGCGGAGGCGTTCTGGCAGGACCTCCTGATGCTCGTGCCGGCGCTCGCCCTGGCCTGGGTCGGAAGACCCGCCGTGGCGCGACCGGCGGATCGGCGCCGACGCGCCATCCTGACCGGAGTCGCGTCGTCGGCCGCCCTGGCGGCCGGCGGCTTCGCCGCCCTCGCGCCCGGCCTGCCGCTCGACGACCTGGCGACGCGGCTGCAGCCCGGCGCAAGACTCCCGGAGATCTGCGCCGGGAGCGGCGACGAACGGATCTGTCTCGACAATCTGGTCCCCGGGCTCGGGACGGGGAGCCACTGGGTCGTGCTTGCCGATATCCGTGCCGCTGGCTTCGCAGACCTCGCGGCAGAGCTCAACAGCTACGTGCAGCGCGGCGCGACCGCTTCACTGGCGCCGGTCGCGGTGCTCGCCGACTTCACCCAGGACGAGCAGATGGAGCTATTTTGGCGCCTGGCACCGGCATTCGAATTGCACGAAGTCCCCGCGGCGGTGCTGCGGCCGCTCTACCGCCGGCTTCCCCGGACCTTCTTCGTCGAAGAGGGCCGCGTGACCCGCACCTATCCAGGCCTGCCGGCGGAGATCGCCTCCGCAGCAGTCCCGAACCAACGGAAAACGGACGATCCCAAACCATGAGCACTCTTCGTCGCCTTCGCGGGTTGCACCGAACGCCGGCAGCGCTCGCTGCCCGCGCAACGATCGGCCCCATCGCCGGCCTGGCCGCCTTCGCCGCCCTCACTGCCCTCACCGCCGGACCGGTCGCCGCCCAGGCGGTGCCTGCGGACGCCGTGCTGCGCAACTTCGAGATCTCGGGGGACTTCATCCTGGCGATCGACGGCAAGGAGCTGCCGAAGGCCGAGATCTACTTCTCCGAGACCGCGCGGGCCCACATCCTGATCGCTGCGGAGCTCCCGTCGCCGATCCTGATCAGCGCCGCGACACAGAGCGTCGACACGATCGACCTCATGAAGGTGGCCAAGCAGCCCACCGGGACGATCGACCTGCTTGCCGACGCCGTGATGGAGCCGGCGGGGAAGTACACCGTCGACGGCCCGAATATCTCGTTCAGCTACGCAGGGAAGAAGCTGCGTTTGAGCCCGCGACCTTACCTGCTGGGCAAGCACACCGGCGCCGAGCTGCTGGCGCACAACCCGGCCTACGTTCGCAAGGCCAACGCCTACACGCCGGACGCCGGGATCATGAAGCGCCTCAAATCCCAGAAGGAGCCGGTGCGCATCCTGACCTTTTTTGGCTCCTGGTGCCCGCATTGCTCGGCGCACGTCCCGCTCTTGCTCAAGGTGGAGCAGGGCCTCGCCGGGAGCAAGTTCCAGTTCGAATACCTCGGCATGCCCAAGGGACCGGGATTCGCCGAGGTTTCCGAGGCCAAGCAGTACAAGGTCACCGGCGTGCCGACCTCGATCTTCTTCATCGGCGACAAGGAGATCGGCCGCATTCCGAACACGCAGTGGTCGAACCCGGAGGTCGCCCTCGACCTCCAGGTCAACGGGCCGAAGGCGGTCAAGTAGCGCCAAGTAGCGTTAGGATCCCCCGATCAATCCGAGCCGCGAGCCGCGGCATGGCCGGGGGGTCCAGGGATGAATCGACGAGCGCTGGGCTGGTGTTGTGCCGTGATGTTGTCCGTTGCACCGACCGTGGGTGGCGGCGGTCGTGCGGCGGCGCAGGAGACGCCCGCCGCGGACGCCGCGGGCGCCGAGGTTGCCCCGGCGACGGAAGCGGTGGCGCCGGGCCCCGATCCCAACGCCTTTCGCGTCCACTTCGGTTTCGAGGGCAAGGCGCACTATCGCGACAGCGAGCAGCTCCGCCTTCCCAGCCCGTTTCCCTTTCCGCCGGAGTCTCTGCCGCCCGGCGCCACGCAGGGCTTCCTTGAAAGCGTGAATGAGGGCGGTCACTTCGAGCTCTCCGTCCTGACCCTCTTCGCCGACGCCTCGTGGGGTCCCAACATCGAGGCGCACGCCAAGCTCGACTTCATCGACCTCTACGACCGCAACCCGACCTCGAGCGACAAGCAGTTCGACGTCGACGAGCTCTGGATCCGCTTCGGCGGCGATCCGGCGGCGCCCGTCGACGGCTTCGGCATGTACGCCAGGGTCGGCAAGTTCGGCCACTTCGAGCGCCAGAACGACCGCCACACCGAGAGCTACGGCCTGGTCTCGACGGCTTTCAATCGCTTCGAGGATCAGGGCCTCGAGATCGGCGCCAACTTCGGCGGCCACTTCTACCTGGTGGGCTCGCTGACCCAGGGGAATCCGGTCTTCTTCCGCGATCCGAATGCACTCGCCGGCGACAACGGCACGCCCGGGAACGATCCCAGCTTGCACGACCACCCGGTGCCCGAGCTCCAGAGCGGCTTTCCAATCCTCTACGACGCCGAGGTCGAGGACCTGGACGTCGACGGCGACCTCGAAACCGGCTACGGCCTCGGTCTGCGCTTCGGTGAGCCGGGCTCCGGCCACGAGGTGAGCTTTCTCGCCTGGGCCTACCAGCGCAAGATGGCCGAGACGGTGGCGCTCAACGGGACGTTCTACGGTGGCGACATTGACCTCTTGAACGGACCGCAGAATCTCTTCGGCCTGCCGATCCACGGCAACGACAAGAAGGAGGTCGGCGGCAATCTCTGGATCTACCAGGGCGGCTTCAGCTTCTTCGGCCAGTACGTCCAGCAGGAGATCGCCGGCATGGATCGCACCGGCTACGAGGGCGAGGTCGCCTGGCGCTTCGACCTGCCGCTCGCCTGGGCCGCCGGCGGGCGCCAGCTCTTCCCCTACCTCCAGCCGGTGGTGCGCTATTCATTCCTGAAACCGGAGTTCGCTGGTGGCTCGCCGCGCTTTCCGGCGCCGTCGGTGCGCTGGGAGTGGACGAAGCTCGACTATGGCCTGCGCATGGGGATCATCGAAGGGGTCGACCTGACGATCGAATTCGCCGACAACGAGATGACGCTCGCCAACGGGCGCCAGGTCTCGAACGACGAGCTGCTGTCGACCCTGCGCTTCCGGATGTAGCCGGGACCCCGTCCACGGGGCAGGACCGGTTCCGGATATCCTCCGGGACATGTCCCGACGCCAGCATGCCCGTGAAGACCTGATCCGCATCGCCGACCGCGTGATGCGGGAGAAGGGGCTCGAACCCGAGTTTCCGCGCGCCGTCCTCGACGAGTTGCGCTCCATCCCCGGCGCCGCCAGGGCAGCGGGAGTGAAGGACCTGCGGGAGCTCCCGTGGTGCTCGATCGACAACGACGACTCGCGTGACCTCGACCAGCTCTCGGTGGGCGAGCGGCGAAGCGACGGCTCCACCCGCCTGCGGATCGCGATCGCCGATGTCGACGCCCTCGTGCCCCGGGACTCGGCGGCCGACCGCCACGCCGGCGTCAACACGACTTCGGTCTACACCGCGGCCAGGATCTATCCCATGCTGCCCGAGCGTCTGTCGACGGATCTCACGTCCCTGGTGCAGGACGAGGACCGCCTGGCGGTCGTCGTCGAGGTCGTGGTCGCTCCGGACGGCACGCTCGACGGCTCGGACGTCTATCGCGCCACCGTGCGCAATCGCGCCAAGCTCGCCTACGACAGCGCCTCCGCCTGGCTCGAAGGGGAGGCGCCGGCGCCGGCCGCGCTCGCTGCGATCCCGGGACTGGAAGAGAACCTGCGCTGGCAGGACGCTGCGGCGCAGCGGCTGCGCGAGGTGCGCCACCAGCAGGGCGCTCTCGACCTCGAAACGATCGAAGCCCGCGCGGTCTTCGTCGGCGACGAGATCGCCGGCCTCGAGCAGCAGCAGAAGAACCGCGCCCGGCAGCTGATCGAGGATCTGATGATCGCGGCGAACGCCGTGACGGCGCGCTTCCTCGATCGCCACGGGTTGCCGTCGCTGCGCCGCGTGCTGCGCTCGCCCGAGCGCTGGGATCGGATCGTCGGCGTGGCGCGCGACGCGGGCGAAGCGCTGCCGGCCGAGCCCGATGCGGCGGCGCTCGAGGCCTTCCTGCGCCAGAGGAAGAAGGCCGATCCGCTGCGCTTCCCGGACCTCTCGCTCACCATCGTCAAGCTGATGGGCTCCGGCGAGTACGCGGTCGACCTGCCGGGCGCCGAGCCCGCCGGGCATTTCGGCCTGGCGGTACGGGACTACACCCATTCGACCGCGCCCAATCGCCGCTATCCCGACGTCATCACCCAGCGCTTGCTCAAGGCAGCGCTCGCCGGTGCGCCGAGTCCCTACAGCGTCGCCGAGCTCCAGTCGCTGGCGGCGCACTGCACCGAGCAGGAAGACGACGCCACCAAGATCGAGCGCCAGGTGCGCAAGTCCGCCGCCGCCCTGCTGCTCGAAGACCGGATCGGACAGGCCTTCGACGGCATCGTGACCGGCGCCTCCGAGAAGGGCACCTGGGTCCGGGTGCTCGCGCCGCCGGTCGAGGGCAAGCTCACCCAGGGGGCTGCGGGGCTCGATGTCGGGGACCGCGTGCGCGTGAAGCTCACCGGTACGGACGTCGAGCGTGGCTTCATCGACTTCGTTCGCCTCGGGCGCTGAGCCGCGCGCCGGCTAGGCGCTCCTCGAGAAGACCTCGAGCGGGTCCATGCCGCCGTTGGCCCAGGAGGCGTCGGCGGATTGCAGCTCCCCCGGGGGGGCCAGACGCGAAAAGCCCAGTAAAGGGAGGGTTGCGGCCAGCTCGTCGGCGGTGGGTCCGGCGAGCACCGCTCCCTGCAGTTGCCCTTTCCAGGACGCGAGTGCAGGAAGCGCGTCGGTGAGCTTTGGGACGCCGTGGACGCGCACGGTACGCAGGCCCGGCACCGGACGGAAAAAGGTCGCGCTCTCGACGAGGACGGTGCCGACGGCGAGCTCCAGGTGCAGTTCCCTTCTCGTTCCTTGCTGCAACTCCGCTGTCGCGCGCAGCTGCTGCACGGCGGCGGCGGTTGCGGGATCGATCGGGCCATGCGGCAGGCGGGCGCCCTCGAGAAGCAGCGCCCAGGCGAGCGCGGCGGCGAGCCCTTGCGGGTCGCCTTCGGTGTAGACCGCCTGCACCGACAGGCAGCCGCGCTGATCGAAGAGGGCGATATCTCTCGCCAGGCCGCGGGCCGTGCCGACCAGATCGACTTCGGCACCGACAAAGGCAACGCTTGCCTTTGGGCCATGGGCCACAAGCCGCGGCCCGAAGCGCGCGGCCAGGCTCCCGGCCGCCTCGGCGCCGCCGTAGGCGAGGAGCGGATCGACCTCGCCGAATGCCGCAGTCAGTGCTTCCTCATCGTCGCCGGGAAAGGTGACTGCCGCGTAGGCATCGGCGAGCGCCGGCTCGCGCGCGACCAGCGCCGCGACGAGCGCCGGCGCGAACCAGGGCTCGGCGGAGGCGCTCTTCAACAGCAGCGGCCGCCCGAGGAGGAGCGCCGGGAGCAGGCTCTGCACGGCGAGACCGGGGATGTTGCCGGCGAGGACGACGCCGGCGAGCGTCCGCGGTGTGGCGCCCGCGAGGCCGTCGGCGCGGGCGCCGGCGCGGCGCGCGAGCGCCGCGGCGGAGGCACCGGAGGCGCCGCCGAGGACGATCTCGAGCCCCTCGGTGAGGCCCTCGGCGGAGAGCCTGGAGCTCTCCAGGAGGCGGGGCAGGAGCGCCGAACGCTCCGGCGAGCCGGGTTCGAGGAGCGCCTCGATCACCTGCTCCCAGACCTCGAGACGACGCGCGAGCGGGATGGCGGCGACGGCCTGCGGACCTCGTCTCGCGAGATGGCCGGCCAGGGCCTCGAGCTCTCGCGGCCGGGCGCGCGGCGCGAGATCGCCAGGAACCCCGGAGCCACTGAAATCGGCGGGCATCGTCGCTGCTATGTTACGGCTCTTCGCAGGAGATTGCCGACATGCCACGGGCTACGCTGTCGCAGGTGGAAATTGCTTCGCCGGATCCGGCGCGCGCCGCAGAGTTCTTCCTCCGGGTCTTCGGCTGGAATTCGATGACGGTGCCTTGGGAGGGACCGGCCTACGTGCGGATGTTCCCGCCGGAACCGACCGAACCGGTGGGCGCCGGCATCCTCGCACCGGACGCGAGCGGCATCCTGGACCGCCTGACGCTCGTCGTGCGCATCGAGGGCGAGCCGCTCGAAGCCGTTCTCGACCGCGTCCGCGCCGCCGGCGGGCGCGTCGCCCTCGATCCGATCCCGATCTCCGCCTCCGGCATCTACGCCCGATTCTTCGACCCTGACGGCAATAGCTTCGGCCTCTGGCAGGCGGCCGGCAAAGTCGTCGGCGGTGGCACATGACGCCCGGCCGCCGGCTGCTGCGCGCGGCGACGCCACAGCGGACGCTGCTCCTCGGTTCGCTTCTCTTCGGCGGGGCGCTGGTCTTCGTCACGCCGCCGTTCGGCACACCGGACGAACCGGCGCACCTCTTCCGCGCCTGGGCGATCTCCCAGGGAGACCTCGTCGGCGAGCGGGTGCGCGGCGCCGGCGGCCACTACGCTGCCGAGGGGGCAGCGATCCCGGCCGGCGTCGCTCGCCTGCGGGATGTCGCGACCGCCGCGGGCACGCAGCCGGTGGCGCACCCGCTCACCGGCGAGGCGCTGGCGCGAGCGTACGCGGTCGCGCTCGACGCCGAGCACCCGCAGCTCGTCGACTTCCGCAATTCGCTGCAGCTGCCGGTGGCGCTCTACCTGCCGCAGGCTCTGGGCTGCGCGGCGGCGCGCCTCGCGGGCATGCCGCCGCTCGCCGGGCTCTATCTCGCGCGCCTGCTGAACCTCGCGGCGTCGACGGCGATCCTCCTCTGGGCGCTCGCGCGCCTCCCCGCGCACCGCTGGTGGCTGGTCGCGGTCGCCTTCTCGCCGATGCTCCTCAGCCTGCGCGCTTCGCTCTCGGCGGACGCGCTCAACTTCGCCTTCGCGAGCGCCTTTCTCGCCGAGGTCGCGGCGCTCGCGCGGTCGTCCACCGAGCCCGCGGGCGGCGACCGGGCGAGGCTCTTCCTCCTGGCGGCAGCGCTGGGTTGCATGAAGGTGACCTACCTGCCGCTGATCCTGCTGCTCTTCCTCGTTCCTGCCCTGCGCCGCCCTCCCGGCCGCTGGCGGACAGCGCTGCCGGCGATCGGGCTCGCTACCCTCTGCGCCGCAGCGCACCTGGCCACGCTGGCGCCGACGCAGCTGCGGCTCGACGTCCCGGTCGATTCGCCGGCGCAGCTCCAGCGGCTCCTGCACGAGCCGTTCGCGGTGCTGGCGATTCTGTTGCGCGACCTGGCCGTCCACGCGCCTCGCTTCCTCGCCGAAGCGCTCGGTAACAAGCTCGGCTGGCTCGACGTGCCTCTCGCGCCGGTCGCGCTGGTCGTGCTGAGCCTCGCGTTTGCGCTGCTGATCTGGGCCGAGGCCGCGGGCTGCGCGCGCCCCCCGCGCCGCGACCTCGCTCTGATCCTCGGCAGCGCGTTCGCGGTCGCGCTGCTCGTCGAGCTCGCGCTCTGGCTGCAGTGGACGCCGCTCGGTGACCCCGGCGTGCAAGGTGTCCAGGGGCGCTATTTCCTGCCCCTCGCCCTGCCCTTCATCTGGTCGATCGGCGGCATCGGCTGCGAGGCTACCCCCTCGCGCGCCGGCGCGCGCCCGACCCAGCGGGAGCGCGCCGCCACGATCGCCGCCGGCGCGGCCCTCACCGCGACCTTCGTCTCGGCCGGCGCCGCCATTTCTG
>Ga0154020_10004203_pt1 | contig 17194 bp, 14 predicted proteins | sample Klosneuvirus_201_FD_109709 | JGI IMG/M metagenome (GOLD analysis project Ga0154020, IMG submission 109709) | Active sludge microbial communities from wastewater, Klosterneuburg, Austria - Klosneuvirus_20160825_MG | ecosystem: Engineered > WWTP > Aerobic digester > Activated sludge | place...
CCTGCCATTCGATCCAACAGTGAGTCGCGCATACCCCGTGGTGTCAGGGAAACACGTCACAACACTATCAGTATTCGGAAGTGCCGGTGTCACTACTTGTGAAACAGCTACAACCGAAGCAAATACGAGAATGAGAAGGGTTCGGATCATGCCGCCTGACACCCACAGTCTGGATTGGTGCAATGATGTTCATCACCATTTGTTATCTGGCCTCTTCTATTCACTTCAAATTGACAGCATGCCATAACCTGCTCTTTCAATTTGGCTTTGCCACGCTGAACTCTCGACTTTACACCAGAAAGGGAAATGTTAAGCTCATCGGCGATCACACGCATAGGCACACCATCGATCTCACTTCGATGCACAGCTGAACGATATGGTTCCTCGAGCGTTGCGATCATAGAAGTAAGGCACACGGCAATGTGATGTAGGTCTTCGGAAGTTGGCTGGTCCACTGGGTCAATGTCCGACAAAACATCATGATGCCGCACGCGATGATGGTCGCGCACGGCATTCATGGTGATCTGAAACAGCCACGGCAGGAGCATCGATTCATCGCGAAGTGTGGACCGTTTGGTCCATGCCTTCACAAGCGCGTCATGAACGATGTCTTCGGCAATCACATCGTTGTGAACCTTGCTTCGAACAAATCGAACCAGACGTGTTCGATACTCTTGCCAATTGTGTTCTACTTGCTGCATGAACACGTACAGGTGCAGGTGCAAGACTCACATGTACATGTGGTGCAGCAATCTGATGAAGTAGCCATGATCAAACTCCCTAGTGGATTGAAAAATACTGCTTGTATGGAGTAAGACGGTATGGGGCTAAAAAGGACGCAACATTCCTGAACGAACATCAGCTCGCCTTGACTACATTAGGGCTATGGGCAAATGGGGAATGCATCGACTACTGGTCTTGGCAGGGTTCATTACTGCCATTTCAACGGCCTCCGCACAACGTGGGGGTCGCACGGTATTGCAGGAGTGGTACCCTTCAAAACCGGCAGATAGCACTATGACCAGCTGGGCGTTGCGACAGGGCACAACCATGACTGTGCCGCGCGTTTCCCGGTCACCGCGTGGGATCCGGTTATTGGGTCCCTTTGGCGCTGCCGACGCGCTGCGGATGACCCTTAAGGGTCTTCCTCGACACTCCTTGGTGCGCATCGAACTGGGATGGCACATCATCGGACCGTGGCAGGGCACAGATGCCAATGACCGGTTCATGGTGATGGCAGACGGGAAGAATGTGGTTGATGCAACATTCTCCAACACCGCGGCTGCCCAAACCTGGCCGGACGCCTCAAATACGCGCCAACTGCCCCCTAGAACAAGAACTCGCAACAGTAACATGCTCGGCTATCCGTGCACATATGCGATCGACTATTCAGGGCCGATGGATGCCACGTATGAGACCGTTGGTACTATCTCGCATACTGGTAGTACGTTGAACCTCGACATAACAGCACTTCTTGCCTACGTGAAGCTTGATTCTTGTGAGAAACTCTGGGGAATTGATCACATCGTGATCTCTGTATTGGATGCCTACACAGAGAGTGAACTACCCGGACGCTCCTTCACGCGTCCGTTGGTTGATGCCGTGACGTATACCGAGGGTGATGTACGCGAGATAGCAGAGTTCGTTCAAGACGGTGATTTTCCGGGGCTGATCTCTACTTCTGCCCTTGCCAAGGACCTCCACGTTACATACCTCAACAGTGAGTGTCACTCCTGCGGTGATGTGTGCCTCATGTATCACTATCGTCTCTACACCGATGGGTGGATGAGCGTGTGGTCCAATAGAGCGGCACGCGGCAAGGCCACGTTCACTGCCATGCTCACTCCGGAAGAACTCGATACAATGTCGATGATGCTGGCTGACTGTGCTCAAGAGCCGATTATTCCGGCCTATCACGACTCTACCTACGAAGCAGAACACCCCGACCTCACACACTGTGAGCTCGTGATCATTGTGAACGACAAAGAGGCAAAGACCGAGGTGTTTGCCGGTGAGCCCCCTACCATCCGGCGTATGATGAACTACGCCATGGCCATCCTTGAGAGAAGGGGCTGGAGTCCGATCCCGCGGTAGCCTCGGGCTTAAGCCCGAGGCCAGTGCTACGTAACCTTTACAGCATTCTTTCTGTCCTTACCCCCATTATTGCCGCTGGCGAAAGCTGGTGGTTATACTTTTTTCACTCTGGGAGGTAGCATGTCTAAGGTTGTTCATTTTGAGATCCCTGCAGAGGATCCACAGGTTAAGATGACGTTCTTCACAAACGTCTTTGGATGGCAGTTCGAAGCATATGGTGACAGTGACTATTATCTGACAGCTGCAGGTGAAGAAGGGGCTATGGGGATCGGTGGAGCGATCATGAAGCGTAATGACCCAAGCCAACCGCTGGTGAATACGATCAGCGTTGCATCGATCGATGACACTGTTCCGGTGATCGAAGCGAACGGTGGAACAGTGGTTGTTCCTAAGATGGAAGTTGGCGAGATGGGCTGGGTGGCTTACTTCACCGACCCAGAAGGCATGATCCATGGAATCTGGGAGATCAAGCACGCAGGCTGACCTCGGGCTTAAGCCCGAGGCTAGGCAACGGGGATGTAGTAGTCCACCACTCCATCGCCACTCTTTGCGCTAAATCGTTCGTCGTATCTCTCAAAGTCCGGTGCATTGCGTTTGATGAGCCCCGTAGCTGGAAGGTGTTCTCTCCACACAGCATCAATGAACTGCGGGAATCCGGCTATGGGGCCATCGTACGTGAAAATTGCATATCGTCCGGCAGGCACGGGTACAGTTGTGATCCCATCGAGAGAAGGGGCTGAGGGGTCCACAGCAATTCCCACCATGTAGACAAATCCACAATCGGGTCCATCCCCTTCGATCATATCTATACATGCACCGTAGAGTGCTTGCGGATCATGACCAGGCAACGTGAACAGACGCGGCACAGATTCGTCCCATAATTGGGGGATCTGATGTCGCGTTTCTGTGTTGAATGTGCGTGCGATACCACGCAAGGTAAATGCTGGTAGGTCAACGGTAGTTGTTGTCATGGCAACAGATAACACGTGGCTGTAAGTTCGTTTAGTCCTGAGCACTTAGTTAACCTTGGAATTTTAACTCAATACGTTGAGTAATTCAAGGAACAACATCATACTTTTAATTCAACGCCGACTCATCAAGCACTGATGCCGGTGTGTTCTTCCCGTTGGGTTTTGAGGTAGGAACACTACTCGGCTACTCCGCTTATGGGCTTTGCATCTGTGATGGACGTCCTGAGGGCAAGGTAGTGGTCAGTTATTATGTCCAATTAATTGTCCAAGAGATCGTCCAAACCTTGGTCCGTGATCTTGGCAAGTCATTACATTGCTTATGGTTATTGCGTTAGCAAGATTGTCCAGGAGATTGTCCAGGAGATTATCCGGAGGACTGTCCAAGGATAGATCACTCCACTCCGCTGTTCAGCGGCGCAGCAACGCCTGAAACGCTGAGTTTCCTCAGGAGGGAGCGCTTCTTCGAGTGGTGTTCTGCCATGCGATGAAGGATGTCGCTGAGAAACTGTACGGTATCAACGATGTACGGACCTTTGTTCAGCATCACACATTCTGCTCGTACAGACATCGCGGCATCACTAACTTCTGCGCGAGAAGGAATGCCTTTTTGCGCCATACCTTCAAGGACCTGAGTAGCCCATATCACCGGTACGTGGGCGGCTTCACAAAGCCAAAGGATCTCCTCTTGTACTTCTGCGAGACGTTCGAAGCCGATCTCAACGGCAAGATCTCCGCGTGCAACCATTATCCCGAATGGTGGGTGACGGAGTCCTTCAAAGAGGATCTGTGGCAGATGTTCAAATCCGTCCTGGGTTTCGATCTTCGCCACTACGCCACGATCTGTAAGACCAAGTCTCTCCATTTCGTTGAAGAGCGAAGCAACATCATGTGCTGATCGTACGAAGCTCATGCCGATGATGTCGGCAAACTGGCCGAGCTGCTCGAGATGTTTCACATCGTCGTTCGTAAGCGCATCGATCTGTAATGGCGTATCGGGCAGGTTGATCCCTTTTTCGGCGCGTAGCCAAGCACCGCCGTGTTTTGTGCGAACGATCTCCACTTCAAAGCCACCTTCGTAGACGTCGATCACACGTGAGGAGACCTTGCCATCATTGATCCACAACGGATCACCGGTTCGAACAGCATCGAATACCTCTTCCGGTTCACACGAGAGAAGGATCCGTTCTTCTGAGGGAGATCGCAGATCACAGGCGTAACCATGGAGCCCCTTTGCAAATCGAATGATGTCACCTTTACGAACCCTTACACGCTCCATCGGTCCGAGACGGAACTTTGGTCCGCCGAGATCGATGTAGACCTTGCACTTCTTCCCGGTCTGTTGTTCAGCCGCGCGAAGATTGCTGATCATCGCCTTCCACGCACCAACGTTGTCGTGTGCAGTGTTGATCCGCATGATGTCCATGCCCGACCGTACGAGTTCTAGCACGTGCGTGGGGTCGGTTGCAGCATCGCTCGACATTGTAACCATGATACGCGCTGCTCTCTCACCGTTCGGTGTTCCCATCAACGTGCGAGCGTGATCTGAGAGATACATCGGACCGGTTCTGGCATTTACGGTAGTGGTGACCGGTTCTTCTGTAATGTACTCTTCTCCCATCATGCATTTCAGTGCTGCGATGACGTTTGTAAGCGTGCTAAGAACACATGGTTCACTTCTTCCCAAGGCGCTCAGGCCTAGGAAGTGCAGTTCATCCTGCAACTCACGAACATCAGACCTGCGAAGAGCCAGATAATGGGCAAGGTTCCTTGCCGAATCACGATACTTCGGATGCACTCTCTCTATTGACTCGGCAAACTCGTCCTGAGTCTCAACGGCACTCGAACGTAGCTCGGAGAGAGCATCGATCAGATCAGAATGAATCGATTCGGGTTCAAAGGTCATAGTCCAAACCTAGGAGTACCCCAAGGAGTGGACTATGACTTTTGACATGTTACCGGCTTTTAACATTCACGAACAGACTCGTCGCTACTTGAGCTTATAGCCGGCGAGCACATCATCATCCCACGTGATGAGAAAGGGGCTATCCTTAATACTGCTGATGGAGGCGTCATCGGCTATCTCATCCGACCAGAGAGTTGAACCTGTTGCAAGATCTAGGTAGACGATCTTACCTCGAACGGAATAGAGGAGATTTGTCCCGATCATCCGAGGGACGTATTTCACCTTGTCTCTTGCATACCGCCATTCGTGGACCCAGGTTGTTTTGCCACTTGATGTATTCAGTGCTCCAATGGCGTCCTGACCGAACATGACAAGCGACTTTCCATCCCAGTTCAGTTTCACAGGTTGCGTGAGTACTTGTTCCTTGGTGTCGTAACCAAAGGCATTCTCATAATCAACATCACCGAGCCCTGCGTCGTCCAATGACAGGGTCCATGCATGAGTGCCGCCTTGTGGGCCCATCTTCAATGCATATACGTTGTCAAGATCGGAGTAATACAGTTGCTTCTTTGATTCATCATAAAAGTCACGGAACGAGAACATCTTCATCACCTTGTTACCACGGATCTTGAATTTCCCAACGGCCATTTCCGGATCGGTCTCTACTCCCATATGCCAGAGCAGTTTCCCCGTGGAGGCATCGATGGCGGTGAAGCCAAAGGGTTTGGATGACCATACGTCAGAGGCAGTGAACTTATCAGCACTGGACGTGCTTGTGTAGTTGGCTAAGAAACTGTCATTGCCAAGAGTGTAGACTGCTGTGTATTGCTTCCTTCCAATCTTCGCATATACCACACCATCGATCTGGTCTAGAGCAAAGGCCTGACCACCAAGTTCCTTGTCGATCGTCCACAACTTTTTTCCGGTTGCCAGATCCACTGCAACAACAGATCTGTTACCAGCCATATAGGCCACTCCACGTATCCACTCAACGGGCGGCTCTCCATAGTCCTCGTCCATTCCCTGAGCAACTGCGAAATACTGGCCGTATTGAACAGCTCCGGTCTTGCTATTGAAGGCAACAATTCCTTCTCCGGGCTCGGTTCTCGTAGTTGGATTCAGCAGCGACTCGCGAGATGTAACGGCGATGCAAGAGGTACCCTTTAGCTCAAACAGGGAATACCACATACCGATGTCCTTGAACTCCTTGCCGGATATCACATCCTTCGCTACCGTGATCACGTTCTTATAGACCACCTTGCCTGTTTGAGCATTGATGCCTTGGGCATAGAGATATGTACCGGGATTGTCTCCGTCGGAGCGCGGTTCTACATAGGCGGCTAGGACGATTCCCCCGTTTTCATTTACTCCGCCCTTAGGAGCAAACACCGAATGAGCAAACCCGGCGTATTGTTTGTCACCAGCTGCAGATTCCCATAACAGAGCAGGTGTTTCTGCATCGAGAACAACCATCTTGTCAACAGATGCCATCCAGATCTGCCACTTACCATTCACATTCAACAGACTTTGACCACGCATGTCGGAGTAGGAAAACGGACGTTGCACAGACTTGCCATTGGACGTGTTCACATACATCAGTGCATCGGCACCAAGGATCATGCAACCGATCGTGTCTGGATAAAGGGGCTTCAAGTCACCATCGATCTTGAAGGGGAGACGCGCAAGCTCCTTGCCATTCACTACATCAAGAATCACAACGTTGTCTTCATCCAGAAGGATAAGCGTATTCTCGGTTTCCGGGACATTCACCCATTCACTGCTCGTTCCCGCAATGTCCATGTTTGGCTTACAGGGAACGCTGAGGATCTTCTTTCCCGACGCATCGTCAAAGACATCCGCCGTTGCGTCCTTCGTAAACACGATCGTGCGTTTCGTTTTCGGGAGCATATAGAGGCTCACTTCGCCCTTCTCTCGCAGATCCATATTGATCGTGGATCTCCAATTCTCCTTGCCTGTAGTTGCGTTGATCTCCACGATCTTCTCCTTATATCGAAGGATGACGCGATCAGCATCGTCATCGGTATATGCTGAGTAGTCGCTTTGATCGATACCATCTAGCGTAAGCTCCCACAACTTCTTACCATCTGCGGTAGCATAACAGAGAACACTGTTCTTGGTTGAGCTCACAAGGAACCTGTCCTTGAGCATGACCATTGCAACTCCGTCACTCTCGTGATCTGGCACTTCAATTGTCCACTCGAGTTGACCTGTAGTGGTGTTATGCGACCACACCTTTGCACCATTTGCGAGCACAACGCGCCCCCGGTCCTGCGGATATCGGATGCTTGCAAAGTCATCCTGTGTCGTTACTCTCCATGCTGCACCGCTACCCTTCTGAGCGTGTGCCGGCCACATGACCAACAGCATAGACATGACCACGAGTGGTATCAGCTTGTTCATCGTCGCTCCTTCGAGAATCACATGATGGAATGGTACGATGATAACCGTCGTAGTAGAACCCAACCGTACTTAGGCCTACGTATTTGAATGTCCCTCGGTTTAGGTATCATTGAGCAGTGAATCTACCGATATATACCCCAAGCACGCTGACAATGTAGAGTCATGCAAAACCTGCTCCGCAAATACGTCCCACCGTCAGACCGATTCGCAGAGATCCTGTGCGGCTTGATCATGCTACTTACCTTCACCTTGGCGGGCGGGGTGATGGAGGCGTCACCGGATGAGCTTGTGCTTGGGGCTGTGAGCTGTGCGCTAGCATGGGGAGTGATCGATGGTGCGATCTTTATGCTGAACTCGCTGTTCCAGCGTGGACGTCAGGAAAAGCTGGTAGCAGAGATCCGTTCGCTTGATAGAGCTACAGCTATTGCCCGACTCCGCGAGGGATTCGATCACAAATATTCAGGGGTTATCAGTCCCGAGATGCGCGAGGAGATCTATCACGACATTGTAGATGTGGCGCGAGAGACTGAACCTCATCGGCCATGGTTCACGCGCGAAGAGGTGTATGGCGGACTCGGTCTTTTAGCTATCGAAGCCATTTGTTCCATCCCAGCCATCCTTCCGCTCATCATTCTCGAAGATGATCTTAGAGCACTTCGATTTTCAAACGCTCTCTTGCTTGCCACGATGGCCGTGATCGGATATTACTGGGCCGGCTGGTCAGGATGGCAAGGGGCTATGCGGCTTGTGATCGCAGGTTTTGTCCTCGCCCTTGGACTGGTAATGGTAGGTGTTGCTATTCTGATGGGCGGTTGAATACTCACAACGCTATGTCGAGCGTCACGATCCAATACTGATAGTCTGAGCCGGGACCAAGCCAGTGTACTGCTGCATCGATCATATACAACGTTGCCCCAACGAGAGGTCCGGCTGAAACGTCCTCCACGTCATGAAGTACACGTGTCCGCTGAAGAACGGCGCCGACTCTGAGATTATCCGTTATAGATCCAGTGAGCTCTGTCCAACTATAGAAGAACGTCCCATCCGACGAGCGAACATCAACAACGAATTCGTTCTCGATATAGACGTTCAATATCCCATACGATGCTTCGGCCTCCACCCCAACACCCCATCCCATTGTGTTGCCGGCAACAACACCTAGCATTGGAGTGACGTAGCCACCTACAGCCCCTTCCCAACTGAAGACGGGTCCAGCCCACAACGAAGCGGTTTTGAAGTCCTCATAGTTGTAGCGCAACTCCAAATGCCATCGGTCATTCTCCATCATCGCCACCGGGATCATAAAGAACCCATCATCTGGCGTGAAGTAGGCATACGCCATGGCATGAGGTTCCCATGATGGCTTCTCCGGAGTAGTCTGTACATCCTGTGCTTCAAGGAGAGCAGAACAACACATGAGTACGATGTATGATGTGAGCATGCGCATGCGTCATGAAATTACACTTTGAGGGCTTTGCAGATCGTCCTATCGCCGTATGTCATTCAGCTCCGTCCTCACAGCACTCATTCCCGCTCTCGGCGGTTCCCTCACCACTGACCTGATCGCTCGTTACGAGCGGTCACCTCAGTGGCGCAACGGAGAGTTCAGAAACTCAATACCTACCGAACTCAACGTTCATCTCCGTGATGTACCCGGACTCCTCAAGGCCATGCTCGCGCGCAGTACGCAGCGTGAGCCATCCGGTGATCTGCCGGTTGTCCGCATAGATCCCGCATCACTTCGCATATCACCAACCGAGCCTCGTCTCACGTGGTTCGGACACTCTGCAGTAATGCTCGAGATCAGCGGCATGTGCGTCCTGCTTGATCCGATGTTGGGTCGGGTGCCTGCCCCCTTCCCCTTCCTTGGCAGAAACAGATACAGCAAGAGCACACCCATCGAGATCGAGGATATGCCGAAGATCGACGTAGTGGTGATCTCCCACGATCACTATGATCATCTTGATCACGGCTCGGTGTTGAGGCTTCTTCCGAAGGTCAAACATTGGGTTGTATGCCTTGGTGTTGCCCGACATCTCATTCGTTGGGGCGTTTCACCATCGAACATCATTGAGCTGGATTGGCATGAGGCTGTGCAGATCAAGGATGTACACTTCACCTGTACACCTGCCCGACATTTCTCGGGAAGGGGCTTCTGGGATCGTCACAAGTCGCTGTGGAGTTCATGGGTGATCTCCTCTCCACAGACACGCATCTTCTTCAATGCCGACAGCGGATACGGTCCGCACTTCGCAGAGATCGGCAAGACATATGGTCCGTTCGATCTTGCCCTCGTAGAATGCGGACAATACAATCCCAAGTGGCAAGCCATCCACATGATGCCCGAAGAGTCTGTGCAAGCAGCCATCGATCTGCGCGCCGTTGTTGCCATGCCCATTCACTGGGCTGCGTTCACGCTTGCATTACATCCGTGGTATGAGCCCGTGGAGCGGTTCACGGCGGAAGCACTCCGATTGGGACTTCAAGCGACTACACCACGCATTGGCCAATCGATCACTATTGGCGACGAGCAGCCGAGTGATCGTTGGTGGGAGAACTACAACGTGTAGCATCGTGCCTCACTTCTTCGGATAGATACTCTTGTCCAGTCCCGTGAGTTTGGTTGGATCCATGATCTCCTTGATCTGTGCTTCCGTGAGGATCTTCTTCTCGCGGATGATCGTAAGGATTCCCTTCCCTGTCTTGTAGGCTTCTGCTGCAAGTTCTGTTGCACGCTCGTATCCAAGCACGGGATTGAGTGCTGTTACGATACCTACTGTGGTTTCCATGTTGTGCTGAAGGGTCTTCTCATTAACCGTGATACCATCGATACACTTGGTTCGGAAGATGATGGATGTGCGGTAGAGCAAACTCTGCGATTCAATCACAGCCAATCCGGCAAGGGGCTCATAAGCATTGAGCTGGAGTTGACCATGATGGGCTGCCATGGTAACACTGTAGTCATTACCCATCACGCGGAAGGCAACGATGTTCATCACTTCGGGCACAACGGGGTTTACCTTTCCCGGCATGATAGAAGAGCCAGGCTGCAACGCCGGAAGGTTGATCTCGAAGAGTCCGGCACGTGGACCGGATGTAAGGAGGATCAGATCGTTGGAGATCTTCGAGAGCTTCACTGCCAAACTCTTCAGCGCTGATGAATACACAACATACCCTTGCTGATCCCACGTTGCAGCGATCATGTCCTTGGCCGGTACGATCGGACGTTTGGTGAGCTCGGCCAAGTAGCCTGCACACTTCTCCGGATATCCCTTCGGAACATTGATACCGGTTCCGATAGCAGTAGCGCCCATGTTCACTTCATACAGATATCGCTCGGCGTCTTTGAGAAAGGCGATCTCGCCTTCAAGTGCGGCTGCAAAGGCGTGGAATTCTTGACCTACGGTCATTGGAACGGCATCCTGCATCTCTGTCCGACCCATCTTTACGATGTCGATGAAGGCATTGCCCTTTGCCCGGAAGGACTGTACCAACAGCTCTAGTTCGTCGATCAACCGTGCATTGCGCAGAATGAAGGCAACCTTGATGGCCGTTGGATAGGAGTCGTTGGTGGACTGCGACATGTTCAAATGATCGTGCGGATCGATGATCGCATATTCACCCTTCTTGTGTCCGCTCAACTCCAATGCAATGTTTGCCAACACTTCATTCGCATTCATGTTGGTGGATGTACCTGCGCCCCCTTGATACCAGTCCACCTGGAACTGATCGTGATACTTTCCGTCAAGCACGGCCTTGCATGCCTTCTCAATAGCATCGTACGTCTCCTTCTTCATCGCACCCACGTCGTAGTTCGCGTGGGCAGCAGCCAATTTCACCATTGCCCACGCTTCGATGAATCCCGGATAGTGATTGATCATCACACCGGAGATCTTGAAGTTCTCCATCGCACGCAGGGTTTGCACGCCATAGTAGGCCTCGCTTGGGATCTGCTTTTCACCAAGCAGATCCCTCTCGGTACGGAATGATTGTTGTGCCATTCCTGTTTGAGAAATGAACAGCATGTGTGTAAGACACATTGCGAGTGCGGCAATTGACGTTTTCATGATAATGGTCCTGACGTAGGGTTCACTAGAGGAGAATATTGGCTAAGGCAAGAGCAATAAGGGTTGTTGAGATCGTTGTGACAAGTCCGGGCAGCATGAAGCTGTGGTTGAGCAGATATATCCCGATCCTCGTACTGCCTGTCTGATCAAACGACACAGCCGCAAGGACAGTACCGTAGGTGGGAAGGAAGAAGGAACCGTTGGTAGCCGGATAGACGCCAATGAGAATGGCAAGGGGCATTCCTAACGCAACAGCCACAGGCATAAGAGTCACAACAGTTGCTGCCTGACTGATGAGAAGAATAGAGAGCACGAAGAGTCCGATCGCAAACGCCCATGGCGCCTGTTCAACGATACCTCCAATGCCCTGCACGATCTCTGTTCTGTTCCCTTCAAAGAACGAAGAACCCATCCACGATACGCCAAGAATGGAGATCACCGCAACGATCCCACCGCGCATGATGCTGTTCTTCACTGTCTCGTCGGCCTTGGCCTTGAAGATGAGCATGATCAGTGCAGAGGCAGCCAACATCACGATCATCACGGCTTGACCTGTCTCTACATCCACCATTCCGGGGAAGATCCCAAGGATCACCACACACAGAATAGCCAGCAGAAAGATCATCAAGGAGCCGCGAGCGTTACGAAGCTTCTCTCCGGATGGTACCTCGGTCGACACGGAGAGGTTCACCTTTCCGGCCGCAACTCGCTCGAGAAACACCGGATCTTCGCTCAGCTTCTTTCCTCTCCATGCAACGGACAGTGTGCCGATCAACACACCAAGAAGAGTTGCCGGAATGATCACGGAGAGGATCTGCACAAGCGAAACGTTCCATGTAACAAGTGCACCGATCATGGCAACCATGGCAGCACTAACAGGTGATGCGATCACGCCCGCTTGCGATGCGATAACACTCATCGAAAGAGGTCGCTCCGGACGAATATCCGCCTTTGCCGAGACCTCTACGATCACCGGCATCAAGGCATAGATCACGTGTTGTGTTCCGCTTGCAAACACGAGCAGGTAGGTAACGTATGGTGCTACAAAGGTGATGTACTCCGGCTTCTTCTTCATCACCCGCGCGGCAAGCAACACGAGGTAGTCCAATCCACCCGCTGCCTGCATCGATGCCAAGGCGGTGATCACGGCGATGATCATTCCCAACACTACTGTTGGCGGAGATCCCGGTGGCAGACCAAATGCGAACACAAGAATGGCAAGACCCATTCCGCCGGTAGCACCCAACCCAATGCCCCCTAATCGAGCACCGAGAACGATGCACGCAAGAAGGATCAGCAGTTCGATCCACATCATAGTTGTACCTCAACGATTCTGTCAGGGGGCAAGCAGTGAAATGATGATCGAGCCACCAAGTGCGAGAAGGATGTTGCCAAGTGCATAGGTCACTCCATATCCGAGCGTGGGGATCTGACTCTGTGCAGCCTCTTGAACGGCAGCTAGGCCTGGAGCAGACGTTCCGGCGCCGGCACTGATCCCGAGCAAGATGCCGGGGTGGACCTTAAAGACATATCGGCCAATGAGGATGGTGGCGAGGTGTGGAATGACCGTTACCGCTACACTGCCGATCACGAGCGCTAGTCCTGAATCCTGGATCGACGTAACAAAGGCGTGACCGGCACATAGTGCGGTTACGGCCACAAATCCCGTGAGTCCCACAGAATCAAAGAACCACAATACCGAATCAGGTATTCGCGGCTGACGCGGATGTGTTGAATACCACCACCCGAGTACAAGTCCGCCGATGAGGATACCCACGCTTACGCTGAGTCCAAGATCTATTCCTGCTACCCTCATGGCTGGGATACCGATGAGTCCGCCTAGGACGATCGTGAGACCAACAACCACCATATCCGTGGAAACGGTTGTCTCCTTTACCTTCCCCAACAACCGCGCTACTCTCTCTACGGCGTTCGCTCGTCCGGAGATCGTGAGTACGTCTCCGGACTGCAACACGGTTGACATCGACGTTGGCAACACCTGTCCGGCGCGTTCGTGTTTGACGAGGAATACTCCGCGTGCCTGTGTCTCCTGGCCAAGCTGACTCATCTGCTTGCCAGTGAAGGTGTTTGACGTGACAACAACAGATACGTTCTGGGTTGGAACATTGAGAAGGATCTTGTCGCTGATCTCCTCGCTTCGCAACGGATTGGACGAACTCACCAACACCTCATCCCGTCCGGAAAGTCCAACATGATCACCTTCATGCAGAACAAGATCTGGAGCCGAATCTCGCGATACACCGTCTACGACCACACGTTCAACAAAGACCCGTGCCTCATTGAACCGTGCTTCGAGATCGGCAACGGTGATCCCGGACATATCGGCAGGGATACGATACCCACGCATGACGATGGCGCGATAGGCAGACACTTGCTCCTCACCGATGGCCATCACACCCATTTCTGTCTCAAGGGATCTACAGTCCTCCACGATCTTAGAACGCATGATCACCGGACCCATGCGCGAGAGAAACCATGTGGTGATGATCACGCCGATGAAGTAGCTCGCAGCAAAGGCGCTGGTCATGTTCGACATCAACAATTGTCTCTCGGCTTCGGTAAGGGGCATCTTGGACACGAGGTCTCCCGCAACACCAAGTGCTGCCGAGGCCGTGAGTGCACCTGCAAAGAGTCCAGCCCCTGTACCGGCATCAAATCCGAACAGAACCGCGCAGAGATAGACCACTGCTAGAGCTACAACAAAGAAGACAACGGTAAGTCCGATCTGAACAGCACCGCTCGACCTCAATCCGTGTACGAACTGGGGTCCACATTTGAAGCCGATGGCAAACAGGAAGAGGTAGAATAAGATCCACTTCACATCATCGGCAATAGCGATCCCGATCTGTCCAACAATGAGGCCCACCACGAGCACTCCAAGAACAGCGCCGATCGGTTGTCCGCCGATCTTTATCCGACCAACGAGATATCCTCCGCCGAGCGCAAGAAAGAATGCAAGCTCTGTGTTCGTGCGGAGGATATCGAATAGCTGATCGAGGATGAACATGAGGAACCCGACTCAGTAGGTGTCAAACATCTTCTGGATCGCAAGCGGCTCACTGGTCTTCAGAAGCGCAAGCATGAGGAGAACACGTGCCTTTGACGGAAGGAGTTCCCCTGCTGCTACAAAGCCATACTTGTCGTCATCAACTTCGGAGTTGCGCCACGTGTGGCCGGATGGAACACGTGATGAACGTACGATCACTACGCCGGACTTTGCAGCGCGTGCAAGAGCTTCGAGGGCGGGAGTGGTCATGTTCCCATCACCAACACCGGCAACGATAAGCCCCTTAGCACCGTTCTTCACAGCCGCATCGATAAGATCCGGAGACATGTTGGCATGTGCATAGATCACATCGACGCGTGGGAAGGATGTTACTCCGTCAATCGTGAATTCTGATGTTGTGGTGTTCTTGCGGAAGGGATAGCGGAAGAAGCTTTGTTTGCCATAGAGTGTGGTGCCGATCAATCCGTATTGTGGCGACTCAAATGTCTGAACAGACGTTGTGTTTGTTTTTGTGATCTCACGTCCGCCATGGATGTTATCGTTCACTGCCACAAGAACGCCACGTCCGCGAGAACCCGTATCTCCGGCAACTGCAACCGCATTGTAGATGTTGAGAGGTCCATCTGCGCTGAGTGCTGTTGACGGACGCATCGAACCGGTTAGGACAACGGGTTTACGCCCCTTTACCACAAGTTGGAGGAAGTAGGCAGTTTCTTCCATGGTATCCGTGCCATGAGTGATAACGATACCATCAACCGTATCTGCCTTGAGAATCTCGTTCACACGTTTTGCGAGTTTGAGCCACACCTCATTGTTCATGTCCTGACTACCGATGCTGGCAACCTGTTCACCAGAGATGCGAGCGATCTTGGTGAGTCCGGGTACGGCCTTGATGAGCACATCAACCGTTACAGCGCCGGATGTGTAGCCAACAGATGTTTGACTCTCTGCTGAACCGGCGATGGTACCGCCTGTGGCAAGGATCATCACCTTTGGAAGGTTTGTTGTTTGTCCAAGCAGAGGTGTTGCATGTATGGACAGAACAAAGGCCAACGAAACGAATAGGGCATTCTTCATGGTCTGATATCCTTTGTTAGTTAGAAGTCGAAGAACATTCCAAAGCTGATCCGATGAGCCGGACGTGATTGGTCTATTGAACTAACCACGGCCGTTGGCGTTGTGATCGTTCCAGTGTGTGTTGATCTCTTGTACCCGTAGTTGTATTCTATTCCCAGGATGAGGTTGGGCACAGGATCGAACATGAGATTCACCAGACCATAGAGCATATCGAGTGAGATCTTGCTATCAACTGCTGTATAGCCTGGACCCGGAATGCCGTACGCTGCTATCTCATGTGTTCTAAAGAGCGATAGACCACCGATGAGGTTGAAGTGCCATTTCTTGGAGAGGTAATGTTCATAGGCAGCCCAGCCGCCAACTGTTGGAACAGTTTCGATCTCTCCCTTTGCATTCGGAGCTGCATCGAAGTTGTATCCGCCGAATGAGGCGAGGTAGGTACCGATGCCGGCACCAGCAACAAATTGGAACTGCAAGGTATTCGGTAACACTGAGCTTGTCTTGATGAGTCCGGAGACAGTAGCCCCATATCCCGGAACAGATCTGATGTCCGTACCGCTTGTATAGGTAAGGTTCCGGAAGATAGCAGTGGCACGAATGTGACCGAACGACGTTGTCTGTTTCCATGCTGCGATCACATCGGGCATACGTTGTGATGCAGCGGAGACCGTTGAGTCGATGTCACTGCTATACATCACTTCTGCGCTTGGGGAACCCAGACCGATATCAAAGCGCGAATGTTCTGCAACATCAAAGTAGAACTTCAGTTCCGGTGCTCTGCGCCATACACCTTACGGGGGGCCGTCCCAATCCAGCACATTAGGCCAGATATCTTTATCGCCAAAGAAGCTCCAGTCTTGACCGAAGTGAATGAACTTGAAGTCCACCCATGCGTGGCGAAGTCGGAAATGTTTATTCCCGCCCCAGAAGTCGCCTTCCACGTATCCGATCAACGTTCCCGCTTCTGTCTCACGTTGTCCGCGCAGTCGGATCTGCGTTTGATGCATATCCATCCAGAAGCGATTCTCATTGTTGGTGCCCCACACATCGATCTGTCCAACATTGAACGTTTCGTAGTTCTGGAGTCCACCACTGATGTCATAAATACCATTGAGTTTCGCCTTCACCAGCAAGAAGAAATCGAACGCCGGTTTCCCATTGATGGAATCATTCGATAACAATCTGAGGTTAGGGGGCGTAACGAACGAGACATCGTTCCCAAAGGTCTTGCCCGTTGTTTGGGCAGACAAGGAAGATCCGGCGACGGACATCAAGGCTCCGATGCTCATAGCCCACGAAAGGAGTCGTACCAGTGAAGTTCTCATTCCAGCCTCACGTTTGGGTTTCAATCACTGCAACCTAGAGCCCCTTCCCCCGAGCATCAATGACAAACGTCATGATGTGGCGAAAGTACGACCGCAGATACTATCCAACGGCAACCCATTGGTAACTAACCACTTCCGCCTCTCCGAACGCTTTTACGCAGGATACTGCCCAAATTCACGCAGGATACTGCGCATATTCATTGAGCACCTTTTTCGTATACTTGTAGCCCTTCTGGTCAGGTAGCTCAGTTGGTAGAGCAATGGACTGAAAATCCATGTGTCGGGGGTTCAACTCCCTCCCTGACCAC
>Ga0154020_10004204_pt1 | contig 17192 bp, 8 predicted proteins | sample Klosneuvirus_201_FD_109709 | JGI IMG/M metagenome (GOLD analysis project Ga0154020, IMG submission 109709) | Active sludge microbial communities from wastewater, Klosterneuburg, Austria - Klosneuvirus_20160825_MG | ecosystem: Engineered > WWTP > Aerobic digester > Activated sludge | place...
CCGTCGCTCGGGAAGCTCACCTTCACCATGGTGATGGCTCTCGTTCACGACATGATGACGGTGAGCGACAAGGAACTCGCGACGACGATGTTCTACCTGTGGGAGCGCATGAAGATCGTGGTCGAGCCCACGGGCGCGCTCGCGGCGACCGCTGCGTTGTCGGGGCGGATCGATCTGCGCGGGAAGAGGGTGGGCGCGCTGGTCAGCGGCGGGAATGTGGACATGGCCGCCATCCCGGGGTTGCTCGCAGTCGCACGAGGGTGACGCAGGGCGCAGCAAACCGGAGCGGCCCTGCGTCATTGCGACGGCTACACGTCCCTAACCCCGCAACGTCATCGCGATGAGGCCACGGACTTGGTTCGTCACTGTGACCGATAAGCCGGGGGCCGTCATTGCGAGGCCCAACTCCGTTCCGCAATGGGCCGAAGCAATCTCGCGGGGATGACCCGCTCCCCGTCCGGCGGTGCCGTCTTCGAAAGCCCTCGTGCTTCCGTTGGTCAGGTTGCGGACGTCTTTTACGCAACTGCGACATTCGGAATGGTTGGAGAGTGTTCCCTCGTTGTTGTATCGTCGTCGCCGTTGTCTGAACGGTATACGTCGATGTTCAGATGATGGAGCCTCGGGATGGGGCTCAAGGGTGACCAGAGTTGCATGCCGAACATGACCCCGGGCGGTGGCGTCCGCCGGCGGCACCAGCCACACTGGTATGCGGTACCGAGACGGACAGGGACAGACAAGAGGGCGGGGATTCTCGCCGGAGGTGCGGTGTGAAGAGACGGCATTGGCTGGGAGCTTGCGTGCTGGCCCTCGGTTTCCTTTCCCAGGCGCACGGCGTTCAGGCTTCGATCTCGGCGGGGGACCTGGTGATCCGGGAATTCCGCCTTCGGGGGCCCGCCTCGACGAGCGACGAATACATCGTCATCCACAACCGCACGTCGGCGGACATCACCGTGGCCTCGTTCGACGCTTCGGCAGGCTTCTCGGTCGGGAGTTCGAGCGGCGGCGCCATCTTCACGATTCCCGAGGGCACGGTGATCAAGGCGCACGGCCACTACCTGGGCGTCAACACGAACGGCTTCAGCCTCGGCGTCCCCTATGATGCCTCCTGGACAACCGATGTCTCCGACGGACTGGGGCTCGCTCTCTTCGACAGTTCCAACCCGGCGACCTTCGGCAGCACCGCGACCACGATCGACGCGGTGGGCATCGGCTCGTCGGCAGCGCCGTATCTGGAAGGGACGGTCCTTCCGTCCGTCACCGCCGCGGGAGAGTACGCCTGGGTTCGCAAAGCCCCGGCCAGGGTTGTGCAGGACACCAACTCGAGTGCCTCCGACTTCGTTCTGGTGGCGACGAACGGCGGGGCCTACAGCTCGATCCAGTCGATCCTCGGCGCGCCATCCCCGGCGAACAGCGCGAATCAGGACATCTCGCCCGGCCTCGGCATAGGCCTCATCGAGCCGAGCGCCGCGGCGGACGTGAGCCCGAACCGGGTCTTCCTCACCTCGCCCTCCGACCGGGTCGAGCTGCGGCGCCGGATCACGAACAACACCGGCGCCTCCGTTCCCGCCCTGCGGCTCCGCGTGGTGGAAGTATCGACGCTCAACAGCCCTGGCTACGCGACGCCCACGCAGGCCGACCTGCGACCGATGACGAGCGGCTCCGCGTCGATCGCCACGACCTCGATCGGGGTCACGTCGGTGGCCGGCCTGACCCTGCTGACGCCTCCCACCCAGTCGATCGGGGGAGGATGGAATTCCATTCTGGCCATCCCGGGAGGCGGCCTCGCGAACGGCGCTTCCGTCGACGTGAACATCGCCCTCGCGGTCGCGCGGGCCGGGACCGAAGCGTTCTCGATCGTCGTGGAAACCGTGGGAACCCTGCCGGTGGGCGCGCCTACCATGAACCCTTCCGCCGGAACTTACGCCGCCTCGCAGTCGGTTTCTCTGAGCAGCTCAACGGTGGGAGCCTCGATCTACTACACCACCGATGGCTCGACCCCGACCACGAGTTCGACGCTCTACACAGGAACCCCGGTCTCCGTTGCCCAGTCGAAGACGATCAAGGCCTTCGGCGTTCTCACGAACTGGGCGGACAGTCCGGTGTCGAGTGCCACCTACACTCTGGCGGCGAGCGCCCCAGCCATCGCCCCGAACGGCGCGGTGTTCCTCGGAACGCAGTCCGTGACGCTCGCGAGCGACACGGAATCGCCGGCGGAGATCTGGTACACCGTGGACGGGTCGACCCCTGTCGCGTCCGCTCCATCGACTCTCTACACCGGTGCATTCAACGTGAGCACGCCCGCTGTGGTCAAGGCGGCCACGTTCAAGACCAGCTGGACCACGAGCTCAGTGTCGAGCGCGTCGTTCGTGCCGACGGTGACAACACCGGTCTTCTCGCCCGCCCCCGGAACGTACACGACCTCCCAGACGGTGACCATGACGTCGACCCCTGGGGCGTCGATCTACTACACAACGGACGGCAGTACGCCGACGCCTTCATCGACCTTGTATGGCGCGCCGGTGAATCTCACCGAGACCACCACCCTTAAGGCGGCCGCCTTCCTCGCGGGCTGGGCGAACAGCGCGGTAGCGGCCGGCGCCTTCACGATCAAGGCCGCGGACCCGGTGCTGAGTCCCGCCTCGGGGAAGTGGTACACGCAGCGAAACATCTCGGTCACCACGGCGACGCCGGGGGCCACGATGTACTACACGACGGACGGCACGGAGCCGACGACGAGTTCGACGCCGGTCGCGACTGGCTCGATCTCGGTCGACCGCTCGATGACCCTCAAGGTGCGGGCCTTCAAGAGCGGCCTTCTCTCGAGCTCGACGACGAGGGGACGCTACGCGGTCACCGGAGACATCAAAGCCGGCACAGCGTTTGTGGTGGCGCTCAAGGCCGACAAGACGGTGTGGGTCTGGGGCGCAAATGGCTCCGGCCAGCTGGGCCGAGGCAACACGACGACGCCGCAGACCACACCGATCCAGGTCACGGGTCTCGCCAACATAGAGGCGATCGCGGCCGGCTACGGCCACGTGATCGTCCTGAAGGACGATGGCACGCTCATGACATGGGGCCTGAATACGAACGGCCAGCTCGGAATCTCGAACCAGACAAACCAGCTGTCGCCGGTCGCGGTCCCCGGTCTCGCGAATGTCGTGGCCATCTCGGCCGGGGACAGCTTTTCAATGGCGCTTCTGGCAAACGGCGAGGTCTGGACCTGGGGCCTCAACTCGGGACGCCAGCTCGCAGATGGGACCACGACGATGCGCACCGCGCCGGTGAAGAGCAACTACTCGTCGAATCCGGCCCCCGTCCAGATTGCCGCGGGCCCGGCCTTCTCACTGGCCCGCTACGCGGATGGGACGGTGAAGGCCACCGGTTCGAACTACAGCGGCTCTCTTGGGAATAACTCGGCGTCCGACTCGTCGACACCGGTGAGCGTTCTGCTGCCGCCCGGGGCGACCGAGGTGTTCACCGGGCGCGGGGACAGCGCGTTCGCCACGGTGGTGTCGGGAGGCACGACGCAGGTATTCGGTTGGGGCTCCAACAGCCAGGGCCAGATGTCCATCGGGTCGACGGTCGCCGTCCACCGAACGCCCGTCCTTATCTCCAATCGGAGGGCCCGCGTGGGGGTAGGGGCGAACCAGATGGTCATTGGGGGCTTCAGCGGCGGTCTCGCAAGCGCGGGGCCCGGCTTCTCCGGTGAGCTGGGTGTGGGCGCCAATCCTCCCATCTCGTTGTCGAGGGCGACGCCCGTTCCGGGAGCACCCGAGGCGGAGGCCCTCACCGCGGGGGGGAATTTCAGCGCGGCCCTGAGCATTGATGGCACAGTGTGGACCTGGGGGGCCGGCGCGAACGGCGCCACCGGTCAGGGCACGACCGCCAACACATATCTGGTGAAGCAGATTCCGGCCTTCTCTCTCGTCGCCAATACCGCGGCCCTCGCGGACACGGACAACGACGGCCTTGCCGATGGTGTCGAGTGGGACATGGGGACCGACCCCGAATCGGCGGATACGAACGGGGATGGGATCGACGACGCGGCCGCCCTTTCCCTCGGAGAGCCGGTGTCGTCGCTGGACGCGGACGGCGACGGTCTGACGTTTGCTCAAGAGTTGATGATGGCAACGAACCCTTGGGCCGCCGACACGGACGGCGATGGAGTCGGGGACGGCGCCGATGCGTTTCCTCTCGACTCGTCGCGCTCAACCGCAGGCACGCCCAATCCCAACGACCAGACCCCGCCGGTGATCACGCTCCAGAAACCGGTCTCGGCCACACCAATCTCCTGATTCCGACCAACGAAACTGAGAAACCACCAAGATCATGTCCACGTCGAAACGGATCGCCCTTCTATCTCGCGCAGGCGCCGCCGCAATCGCTTTCACCGTTGTCCTCCCAGCCGCCGACGCCTGGGCCCAGTGCGGAACCCCTTCGTCGAGCTCTATCCAGCCTGCGGATGGGTCGACGATTCCAACAAACACCAACTACACGGCGGGACTGCTGTACATCGATGCGCAGGGGCTCTGGGCGCAGTTCACTCCGGCGAGCGTCATCACCACTCCATGGCTGCTCTCTGCGTGCCCCAACCCGGGGCTTGGGAACACGGTTACGTTCCGATGGCAAGTGACTCACAGCAGCTACTTCCTGGAGAACGGGAGCAGTTTCACCTGCCAGCGTGGCCCCGAGGCCAGCGATCTCACCATCTGCACCTCACCCGGCCCCGTTGGCCCATACGCGAACCAGGGCTCGGTGGTGGGCAAGGCCCGCCTTCTCCCAGGTGCGCCGGGGTATGCGCAGGTGGCCGTCGCCGAAGGGAATGGGACCTACTGGCTGACCAAGACCGCTGACGCTTCAGGTACGTTCGAGATGCGGGCCACCACGGAGCCGGCGCGGACCAACAACTGGGGCGTGGCCGTGTTCAGGGAGCCAGGGGTCACCACCGGCGGCGGCACGAGACCCCTCAAGTTCACCATGATCGGCTTCCCGGACTCCACCCAGGACAAGACGGTCACCAACAGCCAGCAAGCCAATGTCAGCCTCTCTGCGACCAAGGCCTACGCTCAGCCACCCTGCGATCCCTGCCAGCAGCAGGAGGGCGGCGGCCCCCAGCCGCCGACGCCAAATGGAGCGCCCGGAAAACCCGTCAGCGTGACCACCGGAGAGATGTTCTTCTCCCAGACCGATGGCGCCAGCGGTGATCTGGCTCTGACGCGCAGCTACAGCTCCGCGGCGCTGAGCGCCGGACGATTTGGAATGTTCGGTCTCGGCTGGAACACAACACTCGACCAGCGGCTTCGGTACCCCGAGACCCGGGTCATCGAGGCGCGCCTCCCCAACGGCGCCCCGATCTACTACTACGACGACAACTCGGATGGCGTCTTCGAGGCCAATCTGCCGATCACGACCGAGTCGTGGATCGAGACCCAGGGAACCGACTACAAGCGCGTCGTGCGCAAAGGGGGCTTCGAGCTCTACGATGCGGCCAGCGGCCGAATCAAGAGCACGCAGAACGCGGCGGGAGTAGTGACGACCTACACCCGGGACGCGTCGAACCGCATCACCGGGGTGACCCGGCTGGGCCGGACACTGAGCTTCACCTATACCGGCACGTCGACGCAGCCGACCGACCTGAGGAGCGGCGCCACCGTGCTCGCCACGTACGCCTACGCGACGAATCTAGCGGGCGGGCCCCTGGTGCAGGTGACCTACCCGGATGGCAGCGGATACGTCTTCACGCCGGACAGCGGTGGGCGAATTCTCTCAGTGAGCGACCTCGCGGGGCGCCGGATTGAATCGCACATCTACGACGCCCAGGGGCGCGCGACCACGTCCGAGACCTTCGACGGGCGCGACCTCCTCACCTACGCCTATGGCACGAAACAGACGACCATAACCGATGCGCTCGCCAACCAGACCGTTTATGACTGGATCATCATCGATGGCGTCCGGCACATCACAAAGATCACCGGGCCGTGCCATTCCTGCGGCACCGGCGGCGACAGTCAGGAGTGGACCTACGACGACCGGGCCAATATCCTGAGCTACAAGGACGGGCTCGGCAAGCTGTCGACGTTCACCTACAGCGCGAACGACGAGATGCTGACCTCGACCGATTCGCTGAACCAGACCACCACCTACTCCTACGATGCGCAAGGCCGGCTGCTCACGCGCACCGGGCCGGATGGCGCGGTCACCACCTACGTTCAGGGCGCGAACGGGCCGACCAGCATCACCCAGAGCGTCACCGCCTCGACCACCCGCACCACCACCATCGCCTATCACGCGGCGACCGGGCGGCCGGAGACGATCACCGACCCGCGCAGCAAGGTGACGACCATGGCCTACGACGGGACCACGGGCGACCTCCTCACCGTCACCGACCCGCTGAATCACGTGACGACCTTCACCTACGACGCCCGGGGACGGCGGACGAAGGTGAAGGACGCGCTGAATCACGAGACCACGACCACCTACGACGCGAACGGGCGGGTGACGCGGGTGACGAACCACGACGGGACGCACACGGATTTCACGTACGACAAGGGCGGGAGGAGGAGCGAGGTGATCGACCCCTTGCTGCGGAAGACCCGATATGTGTATGACATCTACGGGCGTCTTTCCGCGGTTGTGGATCCGATGAACCAGACGACCCGGTACGGGTACGACCTGATGGGCAACCTTACGAGCCTCACCGACGCCAAGGAGCAGACGACGAAGTTCGAGTACGACGGCTACAACCGCGTGAAGAAGACGATCTATCCCGGAGGGGCGTATGAGACGTTCACGTACGACGCGGGTGGAAGACTCGCGACCATGGTGGACCGGAAGAACGTGACCACGACGTACGCGTACGACGACCTGGGAAGGTTGACGGGGAAGACGTTCACGAACGATCCGTCGAACACCCCTGCATTCTCGTACACGTATGACCTCGCGGGCAGGATGCTGACGGCCCAGAATGGGACGGATACCCTCACGTGGACGTACAACCTGGCAGGGGAGTTGCTGAGCGAGCAGAGCGTGAAGAACGCCTCGACGGTCGCGTACACGTATGACGACGGGGGGAACCGGTTGTCGGTGAGCCTGGATGGGACGCTGTTCGTGAGCTACGCGTACGATGATGCGTCCCGGTTGACGACCATCACGAGGGGAACGAACGTGTTTGGGTTCGGGTATGACAATGCAAATAGAAGAACCAGCATGAGTTACCCAAACGGCGTGACGACGGCATACACCTACGACGAGCTCAACAGGCTCACGAACTTGGCAGCCACCCACGTCCCGACGAGCGCGCCGATCACGAACTTCGGCTACCAGTACGACGCCGCGGGCAACCGGACGCAGAAGTCCACCCTCGACTACACGGAGGACTATGGGTACGACCCCCTCTACCGACTAACCAGAACCGATAGAACTAACCCCGGCGCAACTCCCCCGAACCAATGGACCTGGAACTACGACGCCGTCGGGAACCGCACCAGCGCTCAGAAGGATTCGGAGGCCACGACGTCGAGCTACAACGAGAAGAATCAGCTGACCGGCGCAACCGGCGGCGGGAAGATGCTGTGGAGAGGGATGCTCGACGAGCCGGGCATCGCGACGTTTAGCGCGCCGACGATCAACGGCCAACCTGCGCGGATGCTGGCGGGGAACGTGTTTGAAGCCACGCTGGATCTGCCGGTCGGCGCGAATAACGTGACCATCCAGGCGCAGGATGGCTCGGGCAACGTTGCGACGAAGGTCTATTCGGTCAATGTGATCGGCGTGCCGTCCAGCTACAGCTACGACGCCAATGGCAGCCTCACGCAGAAGGTCGAAGGTGGAGACACCTGGACGTATACCTGGAACGCAATGAATCAACTGACCGCCGTGACGAAGAACGCGGCCACCGTGGCGACCTACGAATACGATCCCGAAGGGCGGCGAGTTGAGAAAGTTGCAGGAGCGACGACAACGGCTTGGGCCTACGACGGAGACGACATCCTGCGTCAAACGGGGGGAACGACTACAACCACATTCGTACGCGGCCCAGGAATCGATGAACCCCTCTCGCAAACGCTTGGGACGACGACGGAGTTCCTTAGCGCTGACGCTCTCGGATCGATCGTGCGTCATACAACGTCTACCGGTACTGTCGCGCAGTCGATTTCGTATGACGCTTGGGGACGGGTCGAGAGTGGCACGCCAACGCCGTACGGCTTCACGGGAAGGGAATGGGAACCGGAGACCGCGCTCTACTACTACCGAGTTCGGTACTACGATCCTGCCGGAGCTAGATTTGCCAGCGAAGATCCAATTGGCTTCGACGGCGGCCAAATCAATCTGTATGCCTACGTCCGCAATCGGCCGACGATCTATCGGGACCCCTCAGGGAACTTCGTGGGTCTCGCACCGCTGAGCCCCGTCGGGGTGGGCGTCGCGACCACTGCGTTTGTCCTTTGGGGGGCCTGGCAGATTGGAGAAGGCATCGCAGACATCCTCTACCCGACTACACAGACCGGACCCGCGACCGATAAGAGACCCAGCTCAAGGAAGCAGCTAGACCCAGTTGCATATGAGAAATTCAACCCTGGAACCTGCGCCGGCGGAAGTGGCGGGTGCAAGCCCTGCCCGCCGCCAGGGCCAGCGTGGCCGGCGGCTGGAAACGACCACGGGTCGACGCGTGGTGTCCACTGGCATTGGATCGAATGGAACCAAGACAAGAACTGTATGTGTTATCCCGTTCGGCGCTCCGGACCCAATCGACCGCCCTGGGCGCAGGAGCCCCCGGAATGATGGACGTAACCGACGCGGTTAGAGCATTCGAGGACTGTTGTCGCTATCTTTGGACCCGCGGCCTACGGCCAGACGCGCAGGGGGCAACCGTGGACCTATTCGCGAGCCTCCGTTTCAAGCTGTTCGCAGCGATCGTATTGGCAAAACTCGACAGGGAAGATTTCGTTCGATTGCAGCCGGACCACTGCTTCCCGTTCCTCAAGGTGCGACTGGAGGACGGCGCAACTGTGGAAATGGCCCTAGATCTCACGGCGCAGAAGGAGGGCCGAATGGTCTGGACCGCGCCCGACCCGTCGATCGATGTGGCGAGCCTTGACTTGTCCTACGTGGAGCACTTTGCATTCGATCAGTTCGGAGCGGACCCCCTGGAGTACTGCCGCGTGCGGACTGGAATCAACAATTCGCCAGACGATTTGCAGTTTCTCCTTCAAACTAGGTGCTTGAGATACGTGGGCGCGTCATCGTAGCTATCGCGACAGGCTTCGAATACGACCCGTACAAGCGCCTGAAGAAGACGATCTATCCGGGTGGGGCGTATGAGACGTTCACCTACGACTCGCGAAGTAGGTTGGTGTCAACGCTCACTGAAAACTGTCCACTTTCGCTCATCGAAAACTGACCACCCTGGTAGTGGTCTTGAGCTTCGGGGATACACGTACGGGGTTGAGCCGGGGGCCGCGGCAAGGCAGGCCTATGGAAGGCGCCGGGTCCATGGGAAACCGCGTACAGGCCCTTCTTCTTCACTTGGCCGCCCCGGCGGAGGCGCCTGCGGCGCTCTCCGCGGCCATACGCTTCTCGCGGAGTCTGTAGCTATCCCAGCGGACATGCATCGCGCAGCAGAAGCAGACTCTTAAGCCGACTCACGGAGCGTCGTCGACGTGGAGGAGACCCTTCTCCCACGCGCTCCGGCGGTCACCTTGGCGAAGGAGCCCGTCTCGCAAGACGCCGAGCAACTGCTCCGCGTCACCGACTCTGCTGGAGTGCTCGTAGAGGGTGGTCGTGTCCATCATGGCTACGTGAACGTGGTTCAAGACCTTTCGTAGAGCTTCAAGTGCCTCTTCAACAGATTGCCGACTTGCAGGCTGCAGCGGGGCCACCGCGGCTCCGAGTGCGAGGCCCAAGTCGCGATGAGCGATGTGCCGGTGTCGCCAATCGACGGCGAATTCAGCGGCTTTCTTCGCGGCGGCCACGAGGCTCGCTGAGGCTGATGCCGCCAAGGGATCGGAAAGCAGAGCGGGCAGCCTCGTGACGCTCAGGTTTGTCTTGCCAGCGGTCGCTGGCGGGTCCACCATCCGTGCAATAGCGAGGACAGTCTCCTCGAAGAAGACATCCTGAACAGCCCGGAAAAAGACGGGAGCGGCCTCGTTCAGCAATTCGATTGTCGATTCCTTGGTTCCGAACAAGACCCGAAACTGGCGCCACTGCCAGTGAATCCAGGTCAACTCGCTTGAAAGAGCGTCGAACAACTCACCGAGTTCCTGGCCCATTGCTGCGATCAATTCCAACCGCGATTCTTCCGCAGACTTGAATCCGCTCATTCAAGGCACCTCCGGAGTGTCATGTCGGTTGCGTCTCTGTCCTACGTCGATCGGAACCGGCTGAGTCGAGTGTTGGCGACCAGCTGCCCAATCGTGGCCAGCGTGAAGATCTTGCCCTTAGTCGCCCGGAGCATGTCCCGCATGTCTTGTCGGCGGACGCCGAATCCGCGACCATCGATGCAGGCCACAACCTCGACATCGATCTTCTTCTTCTTTAGCGCTCCATCGCGCATTTGAGCGAGCCGGATAATGCGCGCTACCTTGTCCCGAGAGGTACCGTCATCGCCGCTGATTTTGGCTTCAATGATGACCGACGGCGAGAACTCAGTCGGAACGAAGAAGTCGGGGGCCTGATCAAACCCAGGTATCCGCTCTGCCCGCCCGGTCTTTCGAAAGGTGATCCGGGCGGCACGGAGCTGAGCCTCGATGGCACTCTCCATAACATCGCCGACAAGTCCGGAGATCGAGTCGCGGTAGCTGGCGAAGGGTCGGCCAAGGTATCGCTCGTAGAGCAAGACGGGGTAAGGAACGTGCTCAGAGGAGACATGGCGCAGGGATGCGCCGCCCTTCTCGGTATCGACCTTCGCAAGACGGTGGACGGTACTCTCTGCACCTGGCGGTGCCCCGCGGTAGATGTGCTCAACGGCGACGGACACCAAGGCCGAGATGCGCTTTTCCTTCAGGCTCTCGGGCTTCGGTTTCGCTAAGCAGTGCCGTGCTCGCCGAACCTCGACATCGATATCGCGCGCGTTGCCCGTGGATACGTCGCTGCCCTTCTCCTGCCTCGCGATCTCGGCCCACTCCGCAGGAGTCATGCCGAGGATGGTGCGAAGGACCACCAAGCACAGGGCGTCTTCGCGAAGAGCCGTCCATACCGCGTCCTCTTTGAGCACCTCGAAGGCGCGCATGTTTCGCTTGAGCACCTCATAGGCGTCTTGGAAGTCCCGGTACTCAACAAAGCTGTCGCTCTTGGGGAGAACGAGGAATTGGGATTGGAGCTCTCGAAAGGTCACGTCGACCATGGCCTCGAGGTTGGCCTCCAGGTCTTTCGGATTCAGCTCAAACGGATGGGTCATTCGACTCTCATCAGAAGCCCGGCAGCCAGGCGGTCGTGCTGATCGCCTGCTTTGGTGGACCGGTTGGTTCGGCCTTCAACACTGCCTCGATGATCGTGGGCACATCGGCAGCCACCGTGATTTCGCGAAGGCGGCTCTCTGCGAGCTTCATCCGTGAGGCTAGAGACGCGGATTTGGCCCATTCCGCGATCAGGACTCCGATGGACATCCTCGCGATGTGGCCGGCAACGAGGCAACGAAGGTCGCCGCGGCTAATTCTCAGGCCGGCAGCGCGCATGTCCCGTGCGTCCTTGGCCAGTACTTCGATCAACTCGTCAGTGTGCCGGGCCGCTCGATGGCCGTTCTTTGTCGGTCGCTGCGGTCGACAGACGAAGACTGAATCCAAGATAGAGGACTGCGTACCGGAGATATGGAGCGATGCGCTCATTTCTGCGGCCGCGGGGAGAGTTGCGGAGCAGGCAAGCCCGGCATCGAGGATGGCCACTATCAAGGGCACGTAGGCGATGGGATCGTTGTGGTGGTATGTAAACACGAAGGGAGCGCCGGGCTTGAGGGCGGCGGAAAAATGCTGAAAGACGGCCGACAGGCCCTCGGTGAAATGATCGAGGCCTCGACCCATCGAGACGTTCCCGGTGAGTTCGGAAGCGTTTCGAGTGCTCGACCTTCGAAACTCCGGAAACTCTTTCTCAAGCCCCAGCTTCAGCCACGCGTAGCAGAAGTCCATCAGCTCGGCGTACTGAACGTTGTCGAAGTAGGGGGGGTCGGTGAAGACACCGTCGAGGGACTCGGGAAGCAAACGAGCCGTCGTCGCAGAACCAGTCTTGATGTAAGCCCTTCGCTCTTTTCCTCGAGGGAAAGTGGTCGTCGGTCGCGCTTCGATCGTCTCCCCTCGGACACGAACTGCCCGCTTGCTCTTGCCATCGAGGAGAGTCTCAAAAGGCTGTTGGCAATAGGCCTTTGCGCGAAGGTACTTCTCCACAAAATGCCGATAGGCGCCGGAGCCGACTTTGGGGATGCCAAGAAGGTTGTTTTCGCACTGCACCAGGCCCACCGGAAAGCCGTGAACGCTGAAGATGTCCTGGCACTTCAGGGCATACGTGTCGTAGCGGCAGAGCATGTTCTGGTAGCGCAGAACGTCGGAGAACACGGTGAGAAGGGCGTGCCGGATCGAATCTGATGGGACCTTCTTGATCCTTCGGAGAAGGAGTCCAAGGCCAAGAAGCTGACGCTCGCCGAACAATTCTCGGAATTCGCGATATCCCCATCGCAGCAAGCGATCCGTTTCGTCGCCTGCGGGAATCTCGTCAGTTGGGAGCGGGAGTCGAGATCGCGCCAGACGGCTCTTCGCCTCTTCAAACCGCCTGAGGTCCGCGGTGTCTGGCTTCTTGAAGAACCGTCCTGCCATTTGCGGTTTGCAGGCGGCGCAGTGGTACTCGATCGCCCACATGCGATGCTCGGGCGGTCGATGTTCGCCGTTCGCGGAGTATGAGAACTCCTTGCCGCAACCGCGGCAGTCGGTCTCACCCTTATGGGTAGTGCCTTCTACCGAAACCGCCGCATTGCATTCTGCGCATGCCGAGGGTTTCTCCGCCGTGGGTATTTCTGTGTACTCGTTCAGTTGGCCGCACGCCCCACAGGCCAGGACGTTCTTAGGGTGCCTTTCGTCCTCTGCGAGAAGGAAGCCGGGAAAGAGATCGTTTTGGGTGCTGCAATCGGGGCAGACGGCGGTCTTGACCCACAGGAAGTACTTCACCTCCGCTTCGCCCGCGCATTTGAGGCAACTTGTCTTATAGAAGGTCGAGATCTCGGCGTCCACGTCGTTGACCACTGCCGCAGCGGTGGCGGCGAACTCAATAGGATCAAACGGGGCAAGTGCTTGCCGGACAATCCAGGTTGCCATCGGGTTGATGTCCGTTCCAACCACATGGAATCCGAGGCGATTGGCCTCATAGACCGGCGTGCCTCCTCCCATGAAAGGGTCAGCGATTACGCCCGTCAGCTTGTGGCCTCTCCAGTAGCTTGTTTTCAGCGGCTCGCTGCCGCCGAACTCGGCCAGGAGCAGGCTCCTAAACACGGTGCCGGGGCGCCTTGCGAACCACTTGTGGATGCCGATCAAGGGCCGATAGCTCTGCTGGATCTGCTTCTCGCGGAGGGCCAGCGAGGTCACAAAGGACGCGTCGAAATCGTTCTCTAAGGACATCTGGGTTACCGATCGGGCACGGTAACACGCAGGCGTGTCGGCCGAGGTCCAAGCATGGTCGACTTTATCCCGGTCTGCTCCTCAATCGGCCTGTGCGGGCGATCGAACCCCGCGATCCAGCGGGCTCTGCCGGGCTGTCTCGGCTCGTTCGGCGCCGAGGTCCTCGACACCGTGCGGCCTGAGGCTCGGGGCCGATGCTGCGGGGCTGAGAGTGCCGTCGTTCGGGCTGCAAAGCCCGCGGGATTGCTTCGGCCTGATACGAAACGGAGCGGGGCCTCGCAATGACGGCGGGTGAGTCTCTCCCGCGGCCCCTAATGGCGCTGTCTATAGCAGCGCCTTCAGATAGCGCGGCGGGGTGCCTAGCGCTTTCCACTTCTCCGGGAGGGCGTAGGTCGGATTCGGCATTTCCTCGCACACTCCGCAGCGGATGCAGCCCTGGATCTCCGGGCAGTGGGGTGAGAGCACCTCTCGCCTCGACTTCTCGAGTTCCTTCCAGAAGTAGTCCCGGCTCACCCCGTTGTCGATGATGTCCCAGGGCAGCACCTCGTCCTTCGCTTTCTCGCGGTAGACGTAGAACGCGGGATCGATGCCGAGGGCCTTCGTCGCCCGCTTGAGATCGCAGTCGTTCAGCACCGCGTACTCGATGGCGTCGGCCACCCGCCGGTCCCCGAGGGCCAGGATGGTCTGATGGAAGCCGGTGCGCGCGCTCTTGCAGATGGCCTCGACGTTCGGGATCTTCGCGAAGGCCTTGCGCAGGTACTGGAGCTTCTCGTCCGATTCCTTCACGTTCTCCATGCCCAGCCACTGGAACGGGGTGCCGGGCTTGGGGATGAAAGGATTCACCGAGGCGTGGATCCGGCCCACGCGTCCACGGGGCTTGCCCACCTCGAGCATGATCTCGCGGATCTGCTCGGTGAGGGTCACGATGGCCTCGACGTCGGCGTGGGTCTCGAAGGGCAGGCCCACCATGTAGTAGAGCTTCAGGTTCTGAATCCCGTTCTCGAAGATCCAGCGCGCGCGGGACAGGATGTCCTCATTCGTGAACTGTTTGTTCAGGATCTTCCGCATCCGCTCGGAACCGCACTCGGGCGCCAGGGTCAGGCCCTCGACCCCGGTGTCGACCAGCTTGAACACGAACTCCGGGGAGAGATCGTCGAGCCGAAGCGAGGCCACCGAGACCTGGAAGCCGAGGGCGGCGAGATCGTCGACGATGCCGTTGATCTCGGGGTGATCGCAGATCGCGGTGGAGACGAGGCCGATCTTGTTGGTGAACTCCCGGACCTGCTTCGCGCGCTCGACGATGACCGCCCTCGAGAAGCCGCGCACCGGAAGGTAGTTGTACCCGGCCCAGCAGAACCGGCACATGCACGGGCATCCGCGCGAGATCTCGATCAGGAACTTCATCGACATCTCGGTGTGGGGGGTGAGGATGGTGGTCTGGGGCAGATCCATGGCCCCCGGATAGGCGCGCTGACGCATGGCCCGGCCCGGGCCATCGACGCGCGCGATGGTGCCGTCCTCGTTCCAGTGGACCTCGTGCCGCTCGGGCACGTAGAAGCCGTCCTTCTCCTTGAGGGTTTCGAGGCCGAGCCGCGGGCCGTTCCCGCCGAGCCACGCCTGGACGATCCTCGGCACCAGGACTTCGCCCTCGCCGATCGCGATCACGTCCGCGAAGGGGGCGAGCGGTTCGGGGTTCAGGAAGGTGGCGGAGCCGCCCATGAGGATCAGGGGGTCGCGCTTTCCGCGATCCTTCGCCCGCAGCGGAATCCCGGCCATTTTCAGCATCTGGACGATGTGGAGGTAGTCGTTCTCGAAGGCCACCGAGAACGCGACCACGTCGAAGTCGCGAAGGGGGGTGCCGGTCTCGAAGCTCGACAGGGTCCGGATCGAGCCTCGCTCCTCTTCTTCGGGCAGGAAGGCGCGCTCGCACACGATCTCGGGGAAGCTGTTGAAGTGCGCGTGGACGCCCTGGAACCCCAGGTTCGACATCCCGACGTAGTAGAGGTTCGGGTAGGCGAGGACGACCCTCAGCGAACCATGGGTCTTCCCCGGCCGAAGATGGATCTCGGAATCGAGGCGGGAGGCCCGGAAGTCGTTAGCTTCAGGCAATGGGAGCGTCTTGGCCAAGCGAGCAGGTTACAGGGCCGCGCCTGAATGCTCCTATTAGTGCTGGATCCCGGCTTGCGCCGGGACACGCAGGGTGCTGCGCACCCTGCTAGCCGTTGCCCTGCTTCTGGCGCAGGAACGTGGGCACGTCCAGGTTCGAGGTGTCCGGGCCGGGGGCCGGGTTCGCCATCGGATGCTGCGGAGTCTTGCGGTAGAAGGACGATGGATTGGGAACAGGGGCTCCCACCGCGGGCGCCTGAGCCTGCACGGCAGGGGCCGAAGCCGCGGTGGCTGCCGCGGCGGCCGCCGCCGAAGGAGACACCGCTTCGCCGAAACGGTAGTTCGACAGATCCACGGGGGTGACGGGAAGGGCGGGGCGGCGGAAGCCGGTGGCGATCACCGTGACCTTCACCTTGTCGCGCATCTGGTCGTCGATGACGATGCCGTAGATCACGTTCGCCTCGGAATCGGCGGCGCGGGTGATGAACTCGGTGGCCTCCGAGGCCTCGTCGAGCGAGAGGTCGGGGCCGCCCGTGATGTTCACGATGATGCCGCGCGCGCCCTCGATGGAGCTGTCGTCGAGCAGGGGATTCTCGATGGCGCGGCGGGCCGCCTCGATGGCGCGCTTGTCGCCCTCGGCGATGCCCGTGCCCATGACCGCGGCGCCCATGCTCTTCATGACCGCGCGCACGTCGGCGAAGTCGAGGTTCACGAGGCCGGGAATGGTGATGATGTCGGAGATGCCCTGGACCGCGTGGCGCACCACGTCGTCGGCCATGCGGAAGGCCTCCGAGACGGGGGTCTGACGAGCCACGGTCTCGCGAAGGCGATCGTTCGGGATCACGATGACCGAGTCCACGGACTCGCGCAGCTTGGCCAGGCCGTCGAGGGCCTGATCCATGCGCCGCTTGCCTTCGAGCTTGAAGGGGAGAGTGACCACGGCCACGGTGAGCAGGTTGTTCTCGCCGCCGCCGAGCTGGCCGGTGATGGACGCGACCACGGGAGCCGCACCCGTGCCGGTGCCGCCGCCGAGGCCGGCCGCGATGAAGACCATGTCCGCGCCTTCGAGGGCGTCCGCGAGTTTCTCGGTGTCGTCCACCGCGGCCTGCCGGCCCACGTCGGGATTCGCTCCGGCGCCGAGGCCCTTGGTGAGCTTGCTGCCGATCTGGATCTTGACCGCGGCGCGATTCGACTTGAGCGCCTGCAGGTCGGTATTGACCGCGATGAACTCCACCCCGTGAAGCCCCGCCTCCATCATCCGGGTGATGGCATTGCCGCCGCCGCCCCCGACGCCGACCACCTTGATGCAGGCGCCCCTGGCCTCATCCTCGGCGAGAACGATGCGCGAGATTTTTTCTTGTGCGCTCATCAAGCCTCCCAGAAGCCTTGATCCCCGAAACACAACGTCTTTGTGGAGAAAAGGCCGATTCGCAAGTTTAAGGCTAAATCCCCTCGGAACATCCAGTCATGAAACCGCACCGTAAACAAATC
>Ga0154020_10004206_pt1 | contig 17186 bp, 12 predicted proteins | sample Klosneuvirus_201_FD_109709 | JGI IMG/M metagenome (GOLD analysis project Ga0154020, IMG submission 109709) | Active sludge microbial communities from wastewater, Klosterneuburg, Austria - Klosneuvirus_20160825_MG | ecosystem: Engineered > WWTP > Aerobic digester > Activated sludge | place...
ACATTCCATTTCGGCACGTGCAGCAGAGTCCGGGCGATGTTGTAAACGAACAGCCCCACGCCCATCGCCAGCACGGAACCAAAGTGCCCGACTTGTTTCATATCCCACCGGTAAAACATCCAGACCATGCCAACCACGCCGACGGCATGGAAGATGAACTGCCATTTCGCAAGCCGCTCACTGTAAAGTTTTGTTTCGAGCGCCACAGGAACGAGCTGATACATCGCGCCCATAATGACAGACAGAATCCAGCCCAGCACGAACAGGTGCGTCTCCGCGATGACGAACTGGTTGTAGTGATACGTAGTGAGCATCGCGGGCCGAAGGATCAGCCACGCGATACCGGCTAACAACGCAATCAACCCGAACACCACGAAACGGAACGGCAGCGTGATGGAAGGTGCGGTCGCCGCCGGTCGTGCCGGTGCGTTGGCGCGCGTGCGCTCAACTGCGGCGGATATGGGTAATGAAGCTTCCATCGGCTTGCTCCTCGGATTCGCCGGTGAACCCACGCGCCTCCAACATTGGATACAGATGGACTGGCCGGCGATCCGTCCGGGCACGCAACCTCGCATCGTCAGGGAAGGCCGTGAGTGCTTCGAGAATCTTCACCATTGGTTGAGGCGGTTCGAGACCACGCGCGTCCACGTCCAGAATCTCGGTCGGTTCGGCTTTGTTGCAGCCGCAGCCGCAGGCGTGGCCAGCAGGACGGGCAGCCGGAGCGAGCGCTTCCGCGTCCGTGGCCGGAGAAAACAGGACTTCCCATTCGCCTCCCCCGATCGGCCTTGCCTCGTGGGTGAGACCTTTGGTGCGCGCGACTTCGTAGATGGGCACCGGTTCGAACGGCACGAGCAGGCGCAGCGCTTCGCCGGGGCGGACGTTGCTGAGCGCGCCTTGAATCTTGTCGCACGGATGCTGGCCGGAGCGGAAGTCCGGGCGGACGTCGAGAGTGGTGATGTTTGGCGTCATGATGATTTACTTAGGTTCAGGTTTGGAAAGCGTCAGAAGCATGGAGAACTGGCTCGTCGCTTTCACGGCATGTGCCAGGTTTGGTGGCATATAAAGAAAGTCGCCGGCTTTGAGTGCGTGCGGTTTGCCGGCCAACGAGAACTCGCACTCGCCAGTTAGCACCTGCACGACCGCGTGTTGCGTGGAGGTGTGCTCGGTCAGCTCCTGTCCCTCGGCAAAACCAAACAAAACGGTGCGCGTTTGTGGTGTGCGCAACAGTGTGCGGCTTACAATACCGTTGGGGGTGAACCGGGTTTCGTCCGCCAGCGAAACGATGCTTTCGCAGGCCATGTCAATCAGAGGTTTCTCACTGCTCATGTGAACAGTGTGGCATGCCCACGCCGGACGCGAATTGACGCGGGTCAAGGAAGGGAAGGATTGGAGCGCCGAGCACCGCCTCGGCCAGTTCCCCGTCTATTCCTACAGCGGGCTGAGACGGTGCTCGGCGCTCCAATTCCAACTACTCGCCAAGATTGCGGCGCAGCAGCGCATGCAGCTTGGCAGGTGAGAGGATCGTGATGGTTTTGCCTTTGACCGAAACTAGTTTTTGTTCACGGAACTTTGCCAGCGTGCGCGAGAAGGTCTCACTCACTGTGCTGAGTTCCGCCGCCAGCACGCGCTTGGTCATCTTCAACTCGATGACCACCGGCTTTTCACTCTTCGGCTCCGGGCAACGCTTCACCAGCCAGTTCGCCAGGCGCGTCTCGACATCCTTGAGCGTGAGGTCTTCGAGTTGCCCGACGAGCACGCGCAGATGACTGCTCATGGAACCAAGCATGCGCAAAGCAAGTTCCGGCTGCCGCTTCAACAATGTGAGGATTCCCGCTTTCTGGATCAGTAGAACCTGCGTCGGCTCTATGGCTCTTGCGTCGGCGGGATAACCGGTCGCCGATGCCAGCGCGACTTCGGCAAAGGAATCCCCCGCACGAAAGACATGGATGACCTGCTCCTTGCCAGCGGCATTGACGCGATGAACGTTCACGGCCCCGCGTTGCACGACGTAGAAGCCGTGTGCGGGATCACCTTCGTGGAAAAGATACTCACCCTTGTCGAGCGGCTTGACGATGGCTACGGCCGCGATCTGTTCCAGGTCTGGTTGCGGCAAACCCGTGAAGAGCTGGCAACTGCGCAGCGTATTGACGAGGGCGATGGTCTTGAATTCCGCCAGTGCGGTGGTCATGCCCGCCTAGTTAAGCCGCCGCGCGCCAAAAGTAAACCAGCCAGTCCGTCCCCTGCCCCCGCTCGACCTTCGAGACGAAGCCCTCGCCCGCCAGCCGCTCCACCAGCGGCGCCGGCAGAAACGGCGCGACGACAATCAGTCCCTCGCCGAGTCTGAGTGCGTTGACGCGCTTCAAGATTTCGGGAAACGGCTCAACGCCCTGACCAAGCAGGCCACGAACATCGAAGCGTTTGAATTTATTTAGGGGCGGCATGGCTGGCTTAACTGGAATTAAACTACGGACATTGTAACCTCAAAGTGAACCCAGAAATTGACCTGCGTCATGCATTTGCGCACTTGCCGTCCCGGCAGTTTCCGAAAACTTCTCGACACCGGTTTAATTCGTCCCGAATAGTTCCATCGTGAGCGAGCCACGCCCAGACAAATTGCCGCACGGGATACAGAACGCGTTTCTTTTTGCCGCGTTCAACGCGCTTTCTTTCCAGATCGTGCTCGGCAGCCCGATGGTGCTCTACGCGAAATCGCTCGGCGCCAGTGCCACGGTGCTGGGCATCATCGCGGGCATGATGCCACTGCTGGTCATCTCGCAGATCCCGGCGGCGAACTACATCAACCGCATCGGTTACAAACGGTTTGTTTATGCCGGCTGGGGCACGCGCGTGCTGTTCATCTTCGCCATAGCGCTCGTGCCGCTGGCGGGCGTGCTGCTCGATTCTGGCAATCAACTGGCGCTGCTCATCGGCCTGCTGTTCTGCTTCAACCTCTCGCGCGGCATTTCAAGCTGCGCGTGGCTCCCGTGGATCACCGGTCTCGTGCCTGCCACCGTGCGTGGAAAATATCTCGCGAGCGACGCCGCGGTGATGAACTCCGCCAGCTTTGTGGCGATCCTGCTCTCGGGCTTCGCGCTCGGCGCGGCTCCGCATCCGTGGCAGTTCGCCGCGTTGTTCGCCTTCAGCGCCGTGGCGGGCGCGATCAGCCTGGGCTTCCTCAAGAAAATTCCCGATGTGCCGACGCCCGAGAATGAACCCGAAGGTCGCGGGCGCGTGCCGTGGCTGGACATGCTGCGCTTCCCGCCGTTCTGGAAATTGATGCGCACCGTCGTCGCGTGGAGCGTGGCCTACGGCGGGATGACGGCCTTCACCGTGGCATTTCTGAAGGCACGGGCTGGGATGCCGGAGGGCAAAGTTCTGCTCGTTTCATCCGTCGCCTTCCTGGGTGGCTTGAGCAGCCTGTGGTTTGTCGGCTCGCGGCTGGACCGGCTGGGGAGCAAACCCGTCATCACGGTTTCGCTCATCGTATGGATGGCCGTAATGGCTGGATGGATGGCGCTCGCTGGCGGAGCGGTGCCAGTGGAATTACCCGCTGTTGTTGTGCTGCAATTTCTCATGGGCCTGCTCGCGGCGTTGGTGGGCATGGCGGCAAACCGGCTCGCGATGGCGATCATTCCCGTGATGGGCCGCAACCATTTCTTCGCGCTCTACTCCGTGCTCGGCAGTGTGACGCTCGGCCTCGCGCCGATTGGCTGGGGCGTGCTGATTGACGTCGTGGGTGATCGTCACGCGCAATGGCTCGGGCTGGATTGGAACCGCTACACGGTATTCTTCGCCGCCGCGGCGCTGGCATTCGGCGTGACGCTCGTGTTGGCGCGGCGCTTGCAAGAGCCCGAAGCCGTGAGCATGGAAGCACTGCTGAAGGAACTGCTCATCCAGTCGCCGCAGAAATTCCTGCTGCGCTTCTGGCCGAGGAATTGATTGAATAGCGGAAGCCTACTTTACCGTATTCACCAGCGGCGCGAGGCCCTGAATCCGCACTTCCAGCTTGTCACCGCTTTGAATGGGCCCGATGCCGCCGGGCGTGCCGGTGAGGATCACGTCGCCGGGGAGCAAAGTCATGTTTGTCGAAACGAAGCTCACAATCTTGTAGCAGTTGAAGATGAGCTGTCCCGTGTGTGAGTTTTGCCGGAGCTGGCCGTTCTGGAAAAGCTGGATGGTCAATTCATGCGGATCGATCTTCGTTTCCACATAGGGACCGAGCGGCGTGAAGGTGTCAAATGACTTGGCCCTCGCCCACTGACTTTCCGCCGCCTGAATCGTGCGGTCGGTAATGTCCATCGAAGCGGAGTAACCGAGGATATATCGCGACGCGGCCTCCGGGGTAACGTTCCGGATTTTCCGACCGATGACGATCGCGAGTTCCGCTTCGTAATCGGTGCGATGTTTCGTAAAGGGGATTTCGATCTTCGCCCCGTCCGGAATCAGCGACGTGGTGGCCTTGAGCCAGATGAGCGGCTCCTTCGGCAAAGCGCGGCCCATTTCCCGCGCGTGGTCGTGATAATTGATTCCAACAGCAATGATCTTGGAGGGCGCGACCGGCACCAGCGTGCGGATGCCTTTCCAAGGAGTTGGCTTCTTGTCGAACGAAGGGGAGCCGAAGACGTCCCCTTGCAGCCGGAACAATTCACCTTCCACAACTTTCGCGTGGAAAATTTCCTCGCCCCTCTGGAAGCGGCCAATAGCTGCCATAACCGCGTGAAACCGTAGCAACCCGCCTTTGGCAGTCGCAAGATTAAAGCGGCCCATTCCTGGCCAATCAGGCGGCGGTTATTGCGGATGCCGCCCGGTGTTCCGTCGGCCAAAACTACGGGTTGCGCCGGGATTACTTCGAACAGACAATGGTTGCGTGCCGTCAATAGACCGTAATCGCATGAAACTTACTTTTGCCCTCCGCAACCTGCTGGCCAGCTTGCTCGTTGTCTGGCTGACCGCTGCGGGGGCCACAGCCGCGGACTCGCTGCGCTGGCATGCCGACAAGGGAGAACTGGATGCAGATCTGAACAACGCTCCGTTGATTCCCACGCTTGAGGATCTGGCGCACAAGACCGGATGGCACATCTACCTCGAACCGACGCCCGGCAAAACCTTCACCACCAAGTTCACCGGCAAACCGCGCGGCCAGGCGATGCACATCCTGATCGGTGACATGAATTACGCCTTCGTTCCTGAGCAGAACAGTCCGACGAAACTGTTCATCTTCCAGACCTCGCGCGACGCTGCGACCTATGAAATCAAGGCGCCAGAAACAACCACGAATGCACCCGTTGTCGGCAAGGTGCCCAATCAACTCATCGTCAAACTCAAGCCCGGCGCGAAAATCGAGGACATCGCCAGAAAACTCGGCGCAAAAGTAAAGGGCCGCATCGGCGACCTCAACGCCTACCTCCTTGAATTCGACAACCCCGAGGCCGTTGAATCCGCGCGGGCCGAACTCGCCTTCAACGAAGATGTCGAAAGCACTGACTACAACTATTACGTCGATGCGCCGCCTTCGCCGCAGAAGCTCGACAAAGCTCCCTTTGGCCCGCCGAAGCTTGCCCTCAATCCGCCGCCTTTGGACGGACGCACCGTCGTTGGTTTGATTGATACCAGCTTGCAATCCCTCAGCCCTGACCTGCAAAAATTTCTGCTCCAGCAGATTTCCGTTGCCGGAGATGCGAATCCATCCAGCAGCCCCACGCACGGCACGTCGATGGTCGAAACACTTTTGCGGGCGCTGCAAATCGCGACCGGTGGCAACACGTCCGTGCAGATTCTCCCCGTGGATGTCTATGGTCCCAATGCCACGACCACCACCTTTGATGTCGCCAACGGAATCATACGCGCAGTCAACGGCGGCGCGACCATGATCAATCTCAGCCTCGGCAGCGACACCGGCAGCACCTTTCTCCACAGCGTCATCACCGACGTGACCGGCAGGCAAATCGTCGTGTTCGGTGCGGCGGGCAACACGCCAGTGACCACTCCGTTTTATCCGGCAGCATATTCGGAAGTCATCGCCGTCACCGCATCACCGAGCCTGCTTCCATTATCCGGCCCGCCCAAGCTGGCGAGCTACGCGAATCACGGCTCCTTCGTGGATGTAATCGCGCCCGGCAACAGCATCGTTCACTACAACGGTCAGTCGTGGCTCATCTCCGGCACCTCAGCCGCGTCCGCCTACGCGGCCGGCATGGCGGCGGGGCTGGCGGATTCGCGTAACATTTCCGCGCTCAATGCGGCGAACTCAATCAGGAGTTCCATGCCCTTCGTGCCTTATCAGAGCGCTCCGGTGAAGTGACCTGTAGCAGCCGACACGACGGCGCAGTCGCGGATCAGGCGGACATTGCGGACGGAATGCGGAATTCATTCCGCCCCACCACACGCACCGTCTGGTGCGGCGAATCCTCCCCGCAATACTGGCCCCTCCAGCAGGGCTGGCGGAATAAATTCCGCGTTCCGGTCTAGCTCAACTCACGTTCAGACTCAGAGTTCCTTGAGAAAACTATCCTTGAAGCTAAAGCCCCACCCTGCCCTGGCGTTCGGATACGCAAATCCGTTCTCCATCCGGAGCGGATTCGTGATAAGCGGGTCCACCCAGTCGAACGACTCCGACCCGAACGCATTCGGCACCGTCATTAGCAACGGCACGTCGTATTCCTTGTAGTAGTGCGGCAGCACGGGAATGTGATGTGCCTGCGCCAGTGCCGCCGACGCGCGCCATGCCTCCACGCTGCCAAGGCGCAGAATGTCCGGCTGCCAGAGATCGAGCGCATCGCGACGGATCAATTCCCGCAGCGCCACCAAGTCAAACTCGCGCTCACCCATCGCCAGCGAAATACCCGCCTGACGACGCAACTCCGCGTAGCCGTCGAAATCCGTATTCGGCACCGGCTCCTCGAACCAGGTGATCCGCAATGCGCGGACCGCATCGGCCAGCTTCAACGCCGACGCCACGTTCATGCCCTGGTTCGCGTCCATCATCACGTTCACGTTCGGGCCGACGGCTTCGCGGACTTTCGTCAGCCGCTCGATGTCGCGCTCCAGCTCCGGCGAGCCAACCTTGATCTTTACCGCGCGAAATCCGCGCTTCACATAACCCGTGACCTCAGCGAGCAGTTCTTCAATCGAATAGGAAATCCATCCGCCGCTGCCGTAGAGTGGCACGCGCTCATGGCACACGCCGAACATTTTCCACACCGGCTGGCTCAGCGTCTTCGCCCAGGCATCCCACATGGCGATGTTGATCGAGCCAAGCGCCCAACGATGGATGCCCACGCGCCCAAAATACTCCGACTCCTTTTCAAACTCGCGGATGAACCGCCCCGTCGCCGACACCTCGAAGCCCAGCGCCAGTTCGCGAATATCCTTCAACGCGCCGACGATGGCCTGCGGCGAATAGTGGAACGCCAGCAGATACGCGTCACCCGTCACACCATCGTCGAGCGTGATACGCGTGACGATGAACGCGATTTCGCTGATGGTGTGCGTGCTGTCCGCGATGGGCCGCGAAATCGGCGACACCGCCTTGAAGAACTGGACCTGTTTGATCTTGGGCATGGTGTCCTAAACGAAAAGGTAAACGTAAATCGCAAATGCAACCGCCGCCAAACCCGCCACCGCCGCGAGCGACCAAAGCATGCTCCGTTGCCGCGCCGCAAGTGAGAACGTCGAGATAATCACCGCCGCCTGCGCTGCCAGCATGCCGAAAAAGAACCTGCCACTGCGGTTGTGATGACGCTCAGCGGAGGTGTTGCTCTTGCGCACCTGCAATTCGTAGTAGCTGGCGACAGCTTGATTCAAACGCGCCTCCGCATCGTAACGGGCGGCGTTGTATCGCAGCCGCGCAGCCGTCAGACTGCGCACGGCGTCGGCTTCGGAACCCACCTGCTCCTTCTCGATCTGCTCGATGGCCTGGTTCAAAGGCTTGAGCAAGTCGTCGAACGCGGCTGCACGATCACGCGCGGCGCGAAGAGCGGAGGCCAGCGTCTCATCGGTCACCTTGGCGAGAGCCGCGAGGATTTCAGGCTCGGGTTTGCCGGACTCCAGGGCTTCGAGCGCGGATTTCACGTTTTCATCCAGCGCAGGCGCGGCGGGCAGCGCGGGAATGACACCCTTGAACAGTGCGTCCTGCACCTCGGATGTGGTTTTACCGATCGCCTCAGTTTGAAGCGGACGCACGATTGATATGCTTTGCAGCACATCCAGCGTGCTGCGCTGCATCGAGCCGCGCAGTCGCTTTGCCTGAAAGAAACTCCACTGATCGCCCGCCTTCGACTGCTGCTGCGCCGCGAGCGAGCGGTCATATTGCGCGCGGGTCATCTCGCTTGAAGCCAGTCCGGCCAGCATCGTGGCAATCACCGCCATTACCACGGGCGTGGCCATGAGGATTTTGCCCCAGGTGGTATGCGGCACATCGGCCTTCAGTTGCTCGGGTATCTCCGTTTTCATGACGTTACATCCTTAACAAGTTGTGCTCGCAGGCTACACGAATCTCACGCCTGCTCCAGCCCGCAATTCGCCCGCGCGCGCGACGGATTTGCCAAACCTCCTTCGCTCCCGCATCCTCGCGCCCAGCCAAACCTCTGAACATCCAACCCGTCATCCACCGGGAATTGCGCGCGGCCTCGCGGCGACGCGAGACGTGGCGCTTGCGCATGGTCTTCAGCATTGGAGCGACCCTCGCGTTTGCGTTCGGGATGCTCTGGCCGCATGTCAGCCGGACTCACCGCGGCATGGCCGTATTGGTGTGTCTCTCGATCGCCGGATTTATATTGAGCCTGTTCACCGGCGCGTATCTCACCGCCGACGCCGTCAGCGCCGAGAAACGCGAGGGCACGCTGGGCCTGCTCTTTCTCACGCCCATGCGCGGCTGGCAGATCATTCTCGGCAAGATGGCCATGCACTCGTTGCAGGTCGGCTACGCGCTGCTGGGCGCATTCCCGGTGTTCTTCCTGCCCATCCTGCTGGGTGGCGTGGGGTGGAACGAGGTGGTGCGCATCCTCGTCGTGCTGGTCCTCACGCTGACGCTATCGCTCGCGTGCGGGATGTTTTTCTCCACCGTGCTGCGCGAGGTCCGCAACGCCGTGCTCGCCACCGCCCTCACGATGTTGCTGCTTACGCTGCTGCCGTGGGGGCAGGTGTTGATGGGGGAACTTTTTGGTGGCCGGTCGTGGATGCACGGATTACCGCAACTTTCGCCGATGACCACGCTCGTTTACGCATTCGAGTCATACTTCCGATCCAGGAAGATCGGCCACTCCATCTTCTGGGGTTCCGCCGCATGGCTGGCGGTGGCGAGCATGGCGCTCATCATCATCTCCGGATGGTTGCTGCCACGCATCTGGCGGAAATCGGAATCCGGCGAACGAGCACTTGCTCCCGTTCCGACCACGGCAATTCCCCGGCGGAAACGGCTCCCGAAATGGGCGCTGCCAATGGACAAAGCCCCCCTGCTCTGGCTCGCCGCCCGGGATCTGTGCGAAGCTCCATGGCTCCGATGGATTCGCTGGATTGCTCTGTTTTTCTTCGCTGGATCACTGCTGATATCGGCAACCGTCAAACGAAACTGCCACGAATTCTTCATCACAGCCTTTTGCACCTCCTACGTCCTGCACCTGATCGCGCGCGTCCAACTGTTGCTCGCCGCCACGCGTCGGCTGCACGAGGACCGGCAAAGCGGCGCGCTGGAAGCCATCGTCGTCACGCCCGTCGCAGATTATGAACTGACCCACGCTCACCATGAATCACTGTGGCATAGTTTCCGGCGGCAGTTCCTCGTCCTGCTCGCCACGAATCTGACGTTGACGTCCGCGGTCTTTCTCGCCTTCGATCATCTCGACATGGACCATGGCACATGGGCCATCTTCTGCGCATTTTTCATTGGCGGCGCCGTGTTGACTTATGCCGACTTTGCAGCCATTCGCTGGCTTGGCCTGCGTGAATCATTGCGTAAACAGACACAACTCAAAGCTGTCGGGCGCGTATTCCTGATGGTCTTCGTGATTCCGTGGGTTGCATTTGGGCTGACGTTTCTTTGCGCCATACAGACGCACGGGCAATTGCTGGTTGGTTTCATCTTCCTGGCCTGGGCTCTCGTCAGCAGTCTTTACCTTGGGGCGTTGACCTCGGCATGCCATCGCAAGCTGCGATACGGTTTTCGCCGGCACTTGGCGGAGGGTTGATCGCGGTTAGGCATCGCGACCTCAAAACTGGAGTGTAAGGAAGTGGCGTCCGCACCGAACGAATGGAAGGCCGTTGGACCATGAAGCAGAACGCTCCGCTTTCGACAACGCGCCGGCATGTGTTATGATTCGCGAAATGAAACTGGCAGACGGTAGAACAATTCTGACCCTGACCGTGCTCGTTGGCCTCGCCGTCAGCGGCTGTTCCCAAGAACGAGCGGCAACCAACAAGCCATCGCCAACCACGACACTCAGCTATACCAATTCAAACATGGAAACCTTCAAGAAGCCCTCCACCGCAGAACTGAAGCAGAAACTCACGCCGATGCAGTTCAACGTCACGCAGAACTCGGCGACCGAACCGCCTTTCCGCAACGAGTATGACCACCACTTCAAACCTGGCCTCTACGTGGACATCGTCTCGGGCGAACCGCTGTTCAGCTCGCTCGACAAGTTCGACTCCGGCTGTGGCTGGCCCGCGTTTTCAAAACCGGTGGCGGGCACGGACATCAAGGAAATCTCCGACACGAGCCACGGCATGAAGCGCACCGAAGTCCGCTCGCAGGCCGCCGACTCACATCTCGGCCATGTCTTCGATGACGGCCCGGTGGACAAGGGCGGGCTGCGTTACTGCATCAATTCCGCGTCGCTCCGCTTTATCCCGCTGGAAGAAATGGAAAAAGCCGGCTACGGCAAATACCTCGAACCGTTTATCAAGGCCGGCCTCTACAAGGCGTCCACCAACGCACCGGCGCAGTGATTCGGACATTACAAAGTCATGTTACGGTCGCCGGGGCTCCTCGAATTGGCCGACGTTCTTGAGCAGGTTGCGCTTGAGATCAAACTCCATGTTCCGATCCAGTGGTGTTGGGTTGAGGTAGTAACAAAGCTTGATCATGCATGTCTTTGAGTTTGACGGAGCAAGTTGGAAGCCTTCCGAAAGCTTGCCGTAAAGCGCGCTCACAATTTTTTCATCCTTCTCCACAGTGCGCACCCGAAAAATGAATTTTTGCTTTTCTACGTCTTGGATGCGCGGGATTCGCCCAGGTGCCGTTAATGTGCTACGCAACGTCGAATTGTAGCCGTTTTCGGGCGCCTGTCGGGGCCAAACGAATTCACTCTGCGCAAATTCCTTCGGCAACTCTGTCTCCTGAATTCCGTCCTGCGGGTTGGAGAATCCAATGTCCACAGTCACTTCAAACTGCCGACGATTCGTATAATCCCGGTGCAATATGAACACAAAATCAGCGACCTTACCTTTGCCCCATGGCGAAACCCAGTCGCCCTCGATCAAGTCGTAACCGCAGGGCTTGCCAATCTCCGGCACCTCGACCCAAGCCATCTTTGCATACACTGGGACCGGGTTTTCGATCTTTCGTAAAACAGTCGTGTAAGTTGCATCCCACGGCTGCCAGCGATCATCGATCGCACCCGAGAATCGTGGGATATTTCCGGCTCCAGAGTAAAAACCATCCTTAGTCAAGCGCGCGCCAAGTTCGCCGTATGAATACCCTTGGGCAACGAACAGCCCGTTTGTGCCGGTTGCCCCCTCAACGCGAACAATCTCAGAATGATTGGTGGCACTGCAAAATCCTACCCGCGTGTTTACATTAGCGACTGGGTTCCCCACTTCATTGATGACACGCACCCTAACTTTGGCCTGAGGATAAATTCGCTGGCCGACTAACGGTGATTGTCCTTGCGACACGATGATGAAGCTGAGGAGGAACACTAGAATTGTGATTATGGCTTTCATAGCGAGGAGTTCACTGGTTTGAAATGGAAATAATTTTATCGAATAATTTGAACGTATGGAGGTAAGCCACCGCGCGCAAATCACTGTGAAACCATTGGGTATTGTTGAACTCATCTGGCTCTCTTGGCCACAAAGTTTCGCTAGTAACAAAAAGAAGAGGCATTGCATAATTGCCGCCTTCCGCATCCAGAATGGGCTGATTGCCCGCTGGAGGCGACAATGCTGGAATAGCTTCAGCGAGCAGTTGGTTGCGTTTAAGCGGATCAGCGGCGATGGGGATTCCAAGATCGGGGTCATAAAGGTCCACGATCCAATCCGGCCCAGTGCGCTTGGAAGCATCCACATGGCGTTGTAGCGGCTGACCGATTGTGTAGTCCCCCCACCCACTATTAAACAACGGATTCCAGCGGCTCCCGTTCAACCAGTCGTTGGTGCGCGCAGCTATTTCTGCTGGCGTCATGTATCGTCGTTTGCCTTGGTCCATCTCCCTAACCACATACCAAACAGGGAAGAGGGGCGACATGCCATCATGGATATTGAACCCCCACCCACCATAATCACTCCCGGCGGCACTTGCACCAAATAATGCCACTTCGTTTCCCTTGGCCTTCTCTTGGATTTGCCACGCGAGCGGCATAAAGAGGCCAAGCGTGGAGGTTCCTAGGTTTTCTAAAAGCGTTCCCGGCCGAACTCCCAGAACATCTTCGGTCGAAGAGAAGAAGTTGTGAACTACGGGAAGGGCATTGGAATAACGATCTTTCCACGTCAGCGTTTGTCGGGCATCAGTTCCACTGAGAAATCGCTTGTGCCAGTCCGATGCCCACAACTCGCGCGGGTAATTTGGTGTGGAGGAATCGTCCGTTTTCGTCCAAGGCGGATAGGCCATGTAAGTAATGTCTTCCGCGCTTGAGCCATCAAAGCACTCACTGGCCACAGCCGCGTTCAACAGGCACGCTTGGTTGACCTGCAACGCGAAGTCTGAAATGGCATAGGCCGCCACCATGCAGCCCATGCTGTGGCCCACGATCGTTTTTGTTCCCGACAAGGCATTGAGTTTCCCGGCTAACTTGCCGGCCGTCGGCAGCGCATTCATCACTGCTTGATGGTAGTCGGCAGGAATGTCTTCACCATCGGGGTTGCCCAGCCAGTCCACACCAATAAAACGCGCCTTGTTGCCGCTCCAGTAAAAGCGCTTGAACAACTCGGATTCCCAGCCGCGCGAGTCCTGCGCGCCCACATTATAGCCGTGGACGAACACCAGCCAACTGCCATTCGACAGGCTGTCGGGGAAGGCGGAAGGATTGCCCATTTGGCTCGGCAAGCCTGCGCCGCCAGATTTGGAAACCTTTACTGGCAAATCCTGTGGCATATCTGTTCCATCGCGCAGGTTCAGATGCCGGAACATGGTCTCAACCCCTCTTAAACGAATTGAAAGCTTCAACTCAACAATCGTTGCCTCATCCTTTTCGATGGCTAATACCAGCGGCGTCACCGTTGTATCGCGGCCTTCCAGTAAAATGACGCCCCAATCGCTATCGCGCACGCCATTTAAGAATGTTGATGACAGATCATAGCCGGTTGCGGTTATTCGATGCGTGGCGGCAAGTTTGGGAGATTGAGAAAAGGAATCACCGAAGCCGGTTGAAAGAATCTGCCTCTGATAATCGAGTGCTTGGCTTTGCAATATTCCAGTGTATGCGAAGTTTATCGCCCCATCAGCATGCTTGAGTTTATACTTTACGGTGTGGCCGACCTGATCATGAGGAAGAAATCTCAGCAGTTCATTGACGTTGAGAAAAACCGGGAAGAAGTCAACGAGATCGCGCGCTCCATCTACAAAGCCTTGCGTTTCGCCTGTAGAATCTGGAGAAAAGGCCTGAGGAATATCTATTCCGCCAATATCGGAACCCATCGGATCATCGTCGTCATTCACCCAAAAGCGGAATGGCTGGGTAGCCGAGTTTTGCCCGGCATCTTTGTTATCAATCACTCCATCACGATTGGCATCTACTAGCATCCGGGCGTTAATTGTTTCTGCTTTCACATCGAACGTGTAGCTGTTGATACCGGTGATGCTTGTTGCGATGTCCGGTTTCGAACCCGCAGCTACCGTGATGTAAACCTCGCCAACGTTCGGGTCGTCCGCTGCGGCTGTGGCTTGTTTGCCTTGAATCTTCATCTTGCTTGGAGCAATGGGTGTGCCGTCATCTTCAGCATTTTCGTCAGCGATATTCGCCGTCATCCTCAGGCGGATCAACTGGTCGCCCTCGCCCACCGCGCCATGCGTCACGAGTTCGACGCCGGTTTGAGTTGATCCACTATCGTTGAACTCATAATAACCACCAACTACGCCGCCATTACCAACTTGATCCACAAAACTCTCGCGGTAGCTGGAGGAGGCATAGCGCCAATCTGTGGCAGGAAAATCAAACGGAGACAGCGAAATAGCGTCGTGTTCCTCTTCGCCATAGCGGCCAAGATAATCATAACTCCAATTACCGCCTACACCCAACTGCCAGTCAGTTGTCCAAGCCCAAGTGCTCTGGCCCCAAGGCGAAATACTTACAGAAGTTGTTTCTGACAAATACCCTGCCACCTGCACCACGGGCGACAATTCTTCCACGGTGAGAAACTCAGCATCCGGAGTGGTTGTATTTGGATCGGCTCCATCTGGATAGACTTGGATGAGCACTGGGCCGCCCTCTCCATTATTACTGATCGGAAAATTGTCTGCTGTATAGGTGTCATCCTGCTGCGTTGCCAGAACGCCGTTCACTAGGACTTGTTTACCGGCCGTGCTCACGCCGCAAGCGATGCTGCCGTGAAACAGGCCGCCATTGCCCTCCGCGATAGTCAAGGCCGAGACGGTCACGGTAAAGGCCGCCTTGTTCACGACACGGGTCACACTCTGGCTGTTATTCGCCGCGTCCTTCGCCGTCACGGTCAAACTGTTGGCCCCCGCACTCAGTGGAATGCCCGAGACGGAAAATCTCCCACCGCGAAACACGGTGCCGGCGTAGCTGCTACCACCCTTATTCACGACTACGGTGGCTGTGTCGTCATTCAAGGTTCCCACCAATGTCACTGTTTCGCCTGCGACATTCGCTCCTTCGGCGGGCCAAGTGACGGCCACGGTTGGCGCCGTGTGATCAAGAGTTTCATCCAGCGTGACCGTGAACGTGCTGGTGGCTTCGTTCCCCGCAAGATCAACCGCATGAACCGTGAAAGTGTTTGCCCCCGCCGCCAGCCGCACGTCGTAAGCTTGAAAATCATTCACCGTGAATTTGAATAACGTGGCATCGATTTGCTGCCTGGTGACAAAAGCGGGCTGGCCCGTCACCGTGCCGCTGGTATTTACCAAATCATAACTCACCATCGCTACCGGCTCGGAAGCGGAACCCTTGATTTGCGATATGGGGTTGGAAACCGTTCCGCCCGGCGTGGGGTTCAGCACTTGGAGCATTGGAGCTGCGGTATCGCGTGTCACGGCTGTTCCGCGCCATACTTCTGTCGCTTGGGGAGCATGACCGCGCAGACCAATTGAAATGGCGTAATCACCATCGCCGGAATTGAGCGGCACGGAAATGCTTGTGGTTGCATATGTCTGCCAGTTGTTGGTGACACCATTTACGGCCAGTGCGATTTCAAAGGGCATCCCGCCAGCCAAGTTGATGGTCAGCGAAGCCGTGTTTCCATTCACATGGGCTTGCGCAGCACTGATTCCAAACGAAATATCATTCGGGTCGGTTGTGGCCAGAAATTCCTGCCTGTTGTTCTCCTGGTCACCATCGTAATGCCCAGTGCCAGTCTCGGCCAGATTGCCGAAGTGCTTCAGTTCCCAGTCGTCGGGCAGTTCGTCGGCATCCGTATCAACGCTGTTCGGATTCCCGTCAGTTTGATACTCCAGTTTATTTGACAGCCCATCATCATCGGCATCTCCTTCGGCAGTTTCAGCGAAGTTTCCAAAATTCGTCCATTCCCAGCCGTCTGGCATGCCATCGCTGTCGGAGTCATCTTCAGTGGGATTGGTGCCGAGTTGAAATTCCTGCAAATCGGTTAACTGGTCTTCGTCGAAATCTCCATCTCCCTTCCGAGTGAGGGTGCTGAAATAAAACCACTCCCATCCATCTTCCATTCCATCCACATCCCAGTCCGTCGTCCGAGGATAATGAAAGCCCAAGTCCAAGGTATCCGCATCGACGTAGGATTCCGGCGGCGGATATGTCGTCATCTGTTGCAAACTCGCCAGCAGAACCGGGTCAATATTCGCCGTGCCCGCATCACGATAGGGGCTGTCGGCGACCAGATAGTGCCCGCCAACGCCGACGGCTTGGAACACGGCTGGAATTGAACCCACGTTGGCCACCGAGTCAGTGGTCATTGGCATGTTACCGAGGCTCTGAACGCCCACGAGCAGGCAGTTGGTCAGCGCCATAGTTGACGACCATTCGTTCACCGCCAGCGGCCCGCATTGGTCCACGGTCAGATGTTCAACGTGGTTGGTCGCCGTGTGCAGCCAGAAACCAACCGCCCGCGTGTCGTGAAGCAGCCAGTTCCGCAGCTTCAAGTTCGCTCCAATGCACCAGAGCGGATAGTAGGAATGAAGCACCTGAATATTGGCCATCACTCCGGTGGAACCAAACACCCACATTGGACTGTGAGCATACAGCATCCGCATATCATGAAGATTAAACCCATTCACCGCCCACACGGTCAGGAAGAGATTGTTCGTCAAACCGCTGGGTGACGGCGCGCCCGAACTGTCCGCTATGATACTTCCCACCGAATCATCGTCGCGCGACGTGAAAATCACGGGCCTATCCGGACTGGTATTACACTGAATCGTGCTCTTGGAGCTGTCGGAAATCACCAGATACAGGCCATTGGCCACGGCGCATTTGATCACCGCGCCACCCTCGAATGTCGTCGTGCCCCACAAATCCACCCGGCCACTGACGTAGTAAGTCAGGTCGCTCTGGAACGTGAAGTTGGTCAGGCTCGCGTTCATCTGGAGGTAATCCATCACGAAGCCCGAGGTTTCCTGCCAGGCTTGGGCGATCTCCATCGGCTTCTCCGAGTCCGGTCCCGGGCGCGGGGCCGGCACGTCCAAACCGGCAAACATCGTCTTCGTCCGCCGGGGTGTGACTGAGGACTGCAACGACAGCTTGTCCAACTCGGCCTTCACATCCGGCAATTCCACCTGCTCCATGAGAAATTGACGCCCGTTCATCTGGAGCCACCGCTTC
>Ga0154020_10004207_pt1 | contig 17186 bp, 13 predicted proteins | sample Klosneuvirus_201_FD_109709 | JGI IMG/M metagenome (GOLD analysis project Ga0154020, IMG submission 109709) | Active sludge microbial communities from wastewater, Klosterneuburg, Austria - Klosneuvirus_20160825_MG | ecosystem: Engineered > WWTP > Aerobic digester > Activated sludge | place...
CGACGCGTCGGCGTTGATCACGGCCTGGCGCAGGTTGGAGATCGAGACGAGCAAATGGGTGAGCGCGGCGATCTCGACCGCGCTGCCGTTGCGGATGGACACCGACTCGATCAGGCCGGTCGCGGGAAGACCCGTGGTTTCGAAGCTCGCGAAGTTGCTGCCGTTGAACGAGACGAGCAGGCCGCCGGCCGTCTGCAGGGTGAAGCTCCTGTCGGTGGCCGTGCCGTAGGCCGTGCTGCCGGTGAACAGCGTGAGCAGGTGGCTGCCCGACGTGTTGATGGGTGCGCCTGCCGAGGCGCCTGCGCCTGCCGTGAGCGTCGTCATGTCTTCACTCCCTGTTTGGTGTTGAACGGATCATAGGCAGGGCAAGGCGCTTCGGGCTTGCCCTTGTCGCTACAGTGCGGCCCATCCTGCTGCCCACCGCATCGACATGAACACCCCCGAACCGACCCCGCGCACCGCCTTGCGTGAGCTGCTCTGCGCCATGCCCAAGGCCGAGCTGCACATCCACATCGAAGGCTCGCTCGAGCCCGAACTGATCTTCGCGCTGGCCCGGCGCAACGGCGTCGCGCTGCCCTACGCCAGCGTCGAGGCGCTGCGTGCGGCCTACGCCTTCACCGACCTGCAGAGCTTCCTCGACATCTACTACGCCGGCGCCAGCGTGCTGCTGAAGGAGGACGATTTCCACGACCTGGCCTGGGCCTACTTCCAGCGCGCCGCGGCCGACCATGTGGTGCACGCCGAGCTCTTCTTCGACCCGCAGACCCACACCGACCGCGGCGTGCCCTTCGCGGCCGTCATCCAGGGCCTGGCCCGCGCCTGCGCGCGTGCACGGGCCGAACTCGGCATCAGCAGCCAGCTCATCCTGTGTTTCCTGCGCCACCTCAGCGAAGAGGCGGCCTTCGCGACGCTGGCGCAGGCGCTGCCCTACCGGGCGCATTTCACCGGCGTGGGCCTGGACAGCAGCGAGCGCGGCCACCCGCCCGAGAAGTTCGCACGGGTCTTCGCGCGCTGCCGCGAACTGGGCCTGCACCTGGTGGCCCATGCCGGCGAGGAAGGCCCGCCGCCCTACATCTGGAACGCGCTCGACGTGCTGCACGTGCAGCGCATCGACCACGGCGTGCGCTGCCTCGAAGACCCCGCGCTGGTGCAACGCCTGGCGGTGGAAGGTGTGCCGCTGACGGTGTGCCCGCTGTCCAACGTCAAGCTCCGCGTCTTCGGCACGATGGCCGAGCACAACCTGCCGGCGCTGCTGGCCGCCGGGCTGTGCGTCACCGTCAACAGCGACGACCCGGCCTACTTCGGCGGCTACGTCAACCAGAACTTCGTCGAGCTGTTCGCCGCGCTGCCGCAACTGACGCGCCAGCATGCCTACACGCTGGCGCGCAACAGCTTCAAGGCCAGCTTCGCCCCGCCCGAGGACAAGGCGCGCTGGACGGCCGCGCTCGATGCCGCCTTCGCCGCTGCGCACTGATGCGGCCTACTTCACCTGCAGCCGGTTCAGGTGCTCGATGAGCGCCAGGATGCGGCCGCTGACGAAGGCCTCGGGGTTGTAGGGCACATCGACGTAGTACTCGCCGGCCTTGACCTTGTAGGCCTGGCCCCAGACGGGCATGTCGCGCGTGCCGTGGCCCTTGCCGGCGCCTTCGATGGTGTCGAAGGTGCTGGCCACCGGGAAGACACCGCCATTGCGCCTGGCCAAGGTGGTCAGGTCGGGCGCGTCGGTCTTCAGGTAGTGGTTGTAGGGGCCCTTGCCCTTGGCGTCGCTGCCGTGGCAGACGGCGCAGTTGTCCTCGAATTCGCGCTTGCCGAGATCCGGGCGCTTCTGCGCCAGCGCCACGGTGCAGGCCGCGGCCGTCAGGCCCAGCAGCAACAGCTGCGCAGCGTGTTGGATCTTCATGGTCTTCTCCTTCCAGGCTTGCTGCCTCTGCGCCACACCGAGGCGGCCATGAGCCACCCTGTATGCGACGCTGAACGAGTGTGCGCCGCCGGGCCGCATGGGCGTTGAGCGGCATCAACTTGCCGGTGGTCGCCCCCTGCGCGGGCAGCGCCGGGCCCATCGTGCTGCGGGCTTCCCCGGCGTCTTGCGGCGCGCCGCCGCCGCATGGGTTACCTTCGCGGCATGACGACCCTGAGCCCCCCCTCCCTGCGCGCGCTGGCCTGGCGCCAGGCGCTGCGCGACTTCCGTGCCGGTGAACTGCGCCTGCTGGCCGTGGCGGTGACGCTGGCGGTGGCCGCGCTCACCGCCGTGGGCTTCTTCGCCGACCGCCTGAGTGCCGGCCTGGAACGCGACGCCCGCCAGCTGCTGGGCGGCGACGCCGCCATCAGCAGCGACCGCCCGGCACCGCCCGAACTGGTGGCCAAGGCGCGCGAACTGGGCCTGCTGGTGGCGCAGAACGTCGGCTTCCCGAGCATGGGCCGCGCCACCGAGGCCCAGGGCGGGGCCACGCGCCTGGTGGCCGTGAAGGCGGTGGGCCCGACCTACCCGCTGCGCGGCCGGCTGCAGCTGCGTGACGCCCCCGGCGCGCCGCTGCAGGTGGTGGCTGCCGGCCCCGAGCCGGGCACCGCCTGGGTCGACCCGGCGCTGCTGGACGCGCTGCAGCTGAAGGTGGGCGACCCGCTGCTGCTGGGCGACGCGACGCTGAAGATCACGCGCCTGATCGTGCTCGAGCCCGACCGTGGCGCCGGTTTCTCCAGCTTCTCGCCGCGCGTCATGCTCGCTGCGGCCGACCTGCCGGCCACCGGCCTGGTGCAGCCGGCGAGCCGTGTCAACCACCGGCTGCTGGTGGCCGCGCCGCCCGGCATGGACGCCAAGCGCGGCGACGCCGTGGTGCGCGACTACGTGCAGTGGGTGCAGGCCCGCATCAAGAGCGAGCCGCTGCGCGGCGTGCGCCTGGACACCGTGGAAAGCGGTCGTCCGGAAATGCAGCAGACGCTGAACCGCGCCGAGAAGTTCCTGAACCTGGTGGCGCTGCTGGCGGCGCTGCTGGCCGCGGTGGCGGTGGGCATCGCGGCACGCGATTTCGCGGCGCGCCACCTCGACGACTGCGCCATGCTGCGTGTGCTGGGCCTGAGCCAGCGCCGCATCGCCGGCGCCTACACGCTGGAATTTGCCATCGTCGGCCTGGCCGCCAGCGTGCTGGGCGTGCTCATCGGGCTGGCGGTGCACAACGTCTTCGTCTGGCTGCTCGCGGGCCTGGTGAAGGTGGCGCTGCCGGCGCCGGGCTGGGGGCCGGCGCTCTTCGGCGTCGGCGTCGGCATGACGCTGCTGCTGGGTTTCGGCCTGCCGCCGGTGCTGCAGCTGGCGCGTGTGCCGGCGCTGCGCGTCATCCGGCGCGACGTCGGCGCGCTGAAGGCTTCGTCGCTGGGCGTGCTGGCCGCCGGCGCGGGCGGCTTCGTGATCCTGCTGCTGGCGGCTTCGGCCGACGCGAAGCTGGGCGCCATCGCCGTCGGCGGCTTCGCGGTGGCCATCGGCCTCTTTGCCGCGCTGTCGTATGGCGCGGTGAAGCTGCTGAAGCGTTCCGTGCCCGAAAGCCGCGCGCCACGCTGGCTGGTGCTGGCCACGCGCCAGATCGCGGCGCGGCCGGCGTTTGCGGTGCTGCAGGTCTCGGCACTTGCCGTCGGCCTGCTGGCGCTGATGCTGCTGGTGCTGCTGCGCACCGACCTCATCGCCAGCTGGCGCCAGGCGACGCCGCCCGACGCACCCAACCGCTTCGTCATCAACATCCAGCCCGACCAGGCCGAGGCCTTTCGCGGTGCGCTGGCCGAAGCCGGCGTGAAGGACTTCGACTGGTACCCGATGATCCGCGGCCGCCTGGTCGCCATCAACGGCCGCACCACCGACGGCGGCCAGTACAGCGACGAACGCGCGGCCCGGCTGGTGGAGCGCGAATTCAACCTCAGCCACGCCGCCGTGCTGCCGCGCGGCAACCTCGTCGAAGGCGGCCGCTGGGTGGCCGACGAAGCCGACGGGCTGTCGGTTGAAACGGGGCTGGCGCAGCAGCTCGGCCTGAAGCTGGGCGACACGCTGCGCTTCGACATCGCCGGGCAGATGAAGGAAGCGCGCATCACCAGCCTGCGCCATGTCGACTGGGGTTCGATGCGCGTCAACTTCTTCGTCATCTTCCCGCAGGGGCAGATGCACGACGTGCCGCTGACCTACATCAGCGCCTTCCGCGCCCCGGCCGCGCCGCTGGACGCCGCGCCGGGCACGCCCAGCTTCGACAGCGCGCTCAGCCGCAACTTCCCGAACATCACCAACATCGACGTCTCGGCCACCGTGGCGCAGGTGCAGCGCGTGCTCGATCAGGTGATCCGCGCGGTGGAGTTCCTCTTCGGCTTCACGCTGATCGCCGGGCTGGTGGTGCTGTTCGCGGCCATCTCGGCCACGCGCGAGGCGCGGGCGCGTGAATTCGCGATCATGCGTGCCATGGGCGCCGGCGGCCGCCTGCTGGCGCAGGTGCAGCGCACCGAACTGCTGGGTGTGGGCGCGCTGGCCGGCCTGCTGGCCTCGGGGGTGGCGGTGGTGCTGGGCTGGCTGCTGGCGCGCTACGCCTTCGAATTTGCGTGGACACCGTCACCCTGGGTGCCGCTGTTCGGCACGCTGGCCGGCGCGCTGCTGGCGCTGATGGCCGGCTGGTGGGGTCTGCGCGAGGTGCTGCGCCGGCCGGTGCTGGACACGCTGCGGCGGGCCGGCGCGGTGTAGGGCCAGGGCCGCCGCCGCGCCGCGGTTCACGCGCGCTGCGGCGTCAGAAGGTTTCCCAGTCGTCGTCGGCCGCCGCCTTCGCGGTGGCGTCCGGCTTGAGCAGCGGCAGCGCTGCGGGCAGGGGCGCAGACGCGGCCGCCGGTGGCTTGACGGCCACCGCAGCGGCCTTGGACGTTGTGGCCGTTGCGGCGCGCGGCGGTGACGGCTTGCCCTGGGTGGCCATGGGGGCCTTGGCTGCCGGGGCCGGCACGGCCGGTGTCGCCTTCGCCCGTGCCAGCACCTGACGTGCCTCTACGGCGGGTGATGCCGAGCGGGGTGCCGGGCCGTGTGACGGGGTCGGCCCCGGCGCGTGGGGGGTCGCCGCGGCCTGCGCCGCGTGCGCCGGCCCGGCGGCCGCCACGGTGCCGAGCTGGAAGCCGCTGACCACCTGCGCCAGGCGCGCCGCCTGTTCCTTCAGGCTTTCGGCCGCGGCGGCACTTTCCTCGACCAGCGCCGAGTTCTGCTGCGTCATGCGGTCGAGGTCGGCCACGGCGGTGTTGATGAGGCTGATGCCGCTGCTCTGCTCGCCCGAGGCGGCGCTGATCTCGCCGATGATGTCGCTGACGCGCTGCACGCTGGCCACGATCTCGGTCATCGTGCTGCCGGCGTCGCCCACCAGGCGCGTGCCGGCGTCGACCTTCTCGACACTGGCCTGGATCAGGCTCTTGATCTCGCGTGCGGCTTCGGCGCTGCGCTGCGCCAGGCTGCGCACCTCGCTGGCGACGACGGCGAAGCCGCGGCCCTGCTCGCCGGCCCGCGCCGCCTCCACCGCGGCGTTGAGCGCCAGGATGTTGGTCTGGAAGGCGATGCCGTCGATGGTGCCGATGATGTCTGCGATGCGGCGGCTGCTGGTGTTGATGTCCTGCATCGTCGTCACCACCTCGGCCACCACGGCACCGCCGCGCTGCGCCACGGTGCTGGCCGAGCCGGCCAGCTGGTTGGCGGTGCGCGCGCTGTCGGCGGTCTGGCGCACCGTGCTCGTCAGCTCTTCCATCGAGCTGGCGCTCTGCTGCACGCGGCTGGCCGCCTGCTCGGTGCGCTGGCTGAGGTCGGCGTTGCCGCAGGCGATCTCGTTGGCCGCGGTGCCGATGTGGTCGGTGGCCTGGCGCACGGTCTGCAGCGACGTGCGCAGCTTGTCGACCATGTGGCCCAGCGCACGCACCAGGTCGCCGATCTCGTCGCGCTGGTCGCTGCTGGCGCTGACGCCCAGGTTGCCTGCGGCCACGGTCTCGCTCAGGCGCACCACGCGTTCGATCTCGCCCACCACGCGCCGCTGCAGCCGCCAGGCGACGACCAGCGCACCGCCGGTGGCCAGCAGCATCAGCGCGCCCAGCACCAGCGTCAGCCGGTGGCTGGCGGCGTCGGCGGCATCGGCGCGTTCGGTGTGCAGCGCCTCGTTGCGCGCCACCAGGGCCTGCAGGGCCTTGGCCAGGTCGCCATAGGTGTTCTCGGCGGCGCGCATGGCGCCGATGCCGACGTTGGGGTCCATGCCGCCGAGGTCGATGGCCTTGTCGGTCTGCTTGAGATAGGTGTCCAGCAGCGGTGCCATGGTCGCCGCATGGCGCGTCACCTCGTCGTCGTTGCCGGTGTTGCCGGGCATGCTGCCGACGACACGCTTGACACCGTCGACCTGCTGCGCGAGTTCCTTGCGCGTGGCCTTGACCTGGTCATCGCTGAGCGAGCTCATCACGGCCAGCGTGCGGAACACGGTGGCCCGCACCTGCGCCAGCTGCTCCTGCGCCTGGCTCATGGTCTTGAAGTTGTCCACGTCCACCGCGTCGGCCCGGCGCAGTTCCGCACCCTGCTGCCAGTCGAGCACGCCGTAGGTGGCGCCGGCGCCCAGCGCCACGACGGCCGTGACGAGGGGGGCGATGAGCAGCTTGAGGCCGAGTTTCATGGCGTGTTCCGGCGTCGTGGCTCAGGGGTAGACGCCGCCGCAGACGGCGGTTTCGCCGAGCTTTTCGCAGTACATCACCTTGGGCTCGATCTTCTTGCTCACCGGGTTGGAGAACTTGTATTCCTGCCACACGCCGGCCGGCTTGGCCGTCACCAGGGCCACACGTTCCTTGACGAAGTACTTGCCGTCGATGTCGGTCAGGTCGATGAGGTCGCGGCCGATCTGCTTGGGGTTCGCGCCGTGCGCATGGCACTTGCCGTCCAGGCCGTAGACGACGAGGTAGAGGTCGCGGTCGATGAAGGGGCCGCCCTTGTCGCTGATCGCGGCATAGCCCTTCTCGGTGCCGTTGGCCTTGATGAAGGCCACGCCCTTCTTGACCATCGCGATGGCGTCTTCCTTGGTCGGGCCGGCAGAGCTGAAGGCGGGCAGGCTGGCCAGGGCCAGGACGGCGGGCAGGAGCATCTTGTGCATGGGGTTCTCCGTGGGGTGGGGTGGCGGGGTGGGGAAGGGGCCGGAAGGGGTTCAGGCGCCGACGAGGCCCATGTCGGCGCTGCTCATCAGGCCTTCGATGTCCATCAGGATGAGCATGCGTTCCGCACCCTTCTCACCCTGGCTGTTCTTCACCGCGCCGATGCCGGTGATGTAGGACGCGTCGATGCTGGAATTCATCTCGGGTGCGGGCTTGATCTCGTCCTTGCCCAGTTCCAGCACGTCGGAAACCGAGTCGACCACCGCGCCGACGACGCGGCCGCGCACGTTCAGCACCACCACCACGGTGAAAGTGTTGTATTCGGCGCTGTCGCAGCCCAGCTTCAGGCGCAGGTCGATGATGGGCACGATGACACCGCGCAGGTTGACGACGCCCTTGATGAACGAAGGCGCGTTGGCGATGCGCGTCGGCTGCTCGTAGGAGCGGATTTCCTGCACACGCAGGATGTCGATGCCGTACTCCTCGGCGCCCAGGCGGAAGGTGAGGAATTCGCCCCCCTGCGAGGTGCGGCCGGTGGCGCCGGCCGCGGTCGCGGCGGCGCTGGCGCGCTCGGCTTCGTGGCGGGCAACCTGGCTGGCTTCGGCGATCATCTCCATGGCGGTTCCTTGCGGTGTGCGGTGTGTAGCGGGTTATCGGCAGGCCGGCGCACGGACTGAAGTCGACGGCGCCTGCGGGGTTCGGGGCGGCGGGCGCGGGCCCGTCAGCGGGCGCCGAAGGCCGGCGCGGGCCGACCGGTGCCGGTGACGTGGAAGGTGGCCACCAGTTCGGCCAGCTTCGCGGCCTGCGTCTGCAGCGAGCCCGCGGCGGCCGCGCTCTGCTGCACCAGCGCGGCGTTCTGCTGCGTGCTGTGGTCGAGGTCGGCCACGGCGTGGTTGACCTGGCCGATGCCGGCGCTCTGCTCGCCCGACGCGGCGCTGATCTCGCCGATGATGTCGGCCACGCGCTGCACGCTGGCGACGATCTCCGACATCGTCTGCCCGGCGTCGGCCACCAGGCGCGTGCCGGCCTCGACCTTCTCGACGCTGGTGCCGATCAGGCTCTTGATCTCGCGTGCGGCCTCGGCCGAGCGCTGCGCCAGCAGGCGCACCTCGCCGGCCACCACCGCGAAACCGCGGCCCTGCTCGCCGGCGCGCGCGGCCTCGACTGCGGCGTTCAGCGCCAGGATGTTGGTCTGGAAGGCGATGCCGTCGATGGTGCCGATGATGTCGGCGATCTTGCGGCTGCTGCCGTTGATGTCGCCCATCGTCGTGACGACCTGCGAGACGACGGCGCCGCCGCGCTGCGCGACCTGCGCCGCCGACGCCGCCAGGTCCTTGGCCTGCACGGCCGATTCGGCGCTGTGGTGCACGGTGGCCGTCAGCTGTTCCATCGAGCTGGCCGTCTGCTGCAGCGAACTGGCGGCGCTTTCGGTGCGCTGGCTCAGGTCGGCGTTGCCGCTGGCGATCTCGCTCGTGGCCGTGGTGATCGACTCGGCGCTGGCGCGCACGGCGGCGATGGTCTGCTCGACGTGGCGCAGCGCCTGCTGCAGCTGTCGCGCGGCGGGTGAGTTCACTGCGGCGTGGGCGGGCGAGAAGTCGACCGCGCCGGTGGCGGCCACCAGCTTGCCGACGATGCCCGTCAGTTCCTCCGACGCCGCGAAGTCGGCGCGCGCGCGCATCGCCAGCATCACCAGCAGCACGGCCTCGGCCACGACGTAGGCGGCGTGCTCGATGACGGTCAGCAGGCCGGGCTCGGTGAAGCAGATCGGGCCCCAGCCCCACTGCTGGAAGTAGTTGAAGCTGAGGTGGTGCACGGCGATGGTGGCCGCGGCCACCACCACCGGCAGCCAGTGGCGGTAGACCACCGTGCAGGCCAGGAAGGCGAAAACGGCGAAGTGGGCCTCGGCCTGGCCGCGCGCGGTGTGGATGAGCAGGCCCGTCATGGCCATGCCCAGCGCCGGCAGCGCGACGCGGCTGAGCGCGCCGCCCTGGCCCGAAAGCGCGGCGACGAATGCGGCCGCGAGGATGCCGCCGCCCACCAGCAGCGGCAGCATCACGCCGCCCTGGCTGGCGCCGTAGGCGATGGCGGCGGCCATCAGCACGGCAATGGCGGCGAGCATGTTCTTGTCGTTGGCGTTCAGGCTGGGCATGGGGGACCTCTTGGAAATGTTGGGTGTCGCTGCGGCGCCGCGCTCAGGCGGTGCGCACGCGGAAGGTGCCGACCAGGCTGGCCAGCCGTGTCGTCTGCTCGCTCAGGCTCTCGGCCGCGGCGGCGCTTTCCTCCACCAGCGCGGCGTTCTGCTGCGTCATCTGGTCGAGGCCGGCCACGGCCTCGTTGACCTGGCGCAGGCCGGTGCTCTGCTCGGTGGTGGCGGCGCTGATCTCGCCGATGACGTCGGTGACGCGCTGCACGCCGCCGACGATGTCGTCCATCGCCGTGCCGGCGTCGCGCACCAGGCGCGTGCCGGCGTCGACCTTCTCGACGCTGTTCTGGATCAGGCGCTTGATCTCGCGCGCCGCGTCGGCGCTGCGCTGCGCCAGGCTGCGCACCTCGCTGGCGACGACCGCGAAGCCGCGGCCCTGCTCGCCGGCGCGTGCCGCCTCGACCGCGGCGTTGAGCGCCAGGATGTTGGTCTGGAAGGCGATGCCGTCGATGGTGCCGATGATGTCGGCGATGCGCTTGCTGCTGGTGTTGATGTCTTCCATCGTCGCCACCACCTGCGCCACGACGGCGCCGCCGCGCTCGGCGGCGCTGCTGGCCGAGGCGGCGAGCTGGTTCGCGGTGCGCGCGCTGTCGGCCGTCTGGCCCACGGTGCCGGTCAGCTGCTCCAGGCTGCTGGCGGCCTGCTGCAGGCGGCTGGCGGTCTGCTCGGTGCGGCCCGACAGGTCCTGGTTGCCGGTGGCGATCTGCGCGCTGGCGGTGCCGATCGATTCGCTGCCGGCCATCACGTCGCCGACCAGGCGGCGCAGGCTGTCCTGCATGTGCACCAGCGAAGTCTGCATGGCGGCCATCTCGTCGCGCCCGTCGACGGGCAGGGCCTCGGCCAGGTTGCCGCCGGCCATGCGCTGCGCAGCCTGCACGGTGCGCTGCAGCGGCTGCGTCACCGAGCGCGTGATGGCCCAGCCGAAGCCGACGGCCAGCAGCGTGGCCACGACCAGCGCCGCGACGAGCGCGAGCTCGGCCTGGCGCATGTCGGCGGCCACCGCGGCGGTGCCCAGCGTCACGCGTTCCTGCTGGTAGCGCGCGATGGCGTCGATGGCGCCAACGTAGGCCGCCGCGGCGGGCACCATCTTCTCGTCCAGCAGCGCCAGGCCGCCGGCGACGTCGCTGTCCTTGAACTTCGCCAGCACCTGGGCGCGCGCCGCGACGTAGACGTCGCGCCGGCTGCCGATGTCGGCCAGCAGCGTCCTGCCCTGCTCGCTGTCGACGGCCTCGGTGAGCGACTTCTGCAGTGCCGAGATGCGTTCGCTGGTGGCCTTCATCTGCGGCGCGAAGAAGCTCTCCACGGTGGCGTTGCCGCCGGCCTTGGCGATGGCCAGCGCGCGGCTGGCGTTCAGGTTCACGTGGCCGCGCCATTCGTCGGCCATCGCGGCGCGCTGCTGCATCTGCAGTGCGTGGGCGTTGTCCTGCCTGATGTGGGACAGCCGGTTCATCGTCAGCGCGACGATGACGGCCATCAGGCCGACGACGACGCCGAAGCCGAGCGCGAGGCGGGGGCCGATCTTCAGGTGGTTGAGCTGCATGGCAAGGGGTCGAACGTGACGATCGGGAAGGCAAACCGGTGCCGCCGGTTCGGGCGTGCGACAGGGGGTGGGTCCTCGGGGTGCGGGTGCCTGTCGGGCCTCAGGCCGCAGGCCGGGGCTCCAGCCGGAAGGTGGCCACCACCTCGGCCAGGCGCGCGGCCTGCTCCTTCAGCGATTCGGCCGCAGCGGCGCTCTGCTCGACGAGCGCGGCGTTCTGCTGCGTGCTCTTGTCGAGCTGCGTCACCGACTGGTTGACCTGGCCGATGCCGCTGCTCTGCTCGGCGGCCGCGTCGCTGATCTCGCCGATGATCTGGCTCACGCGCTGCACGCTGGCGACGATCTCGGTCATCGTCTGCCCGGCCGTGGCCACCTGCTGCGAACCGGCCTCCACCCGTTCGACGCTGGCGCCGATCAGGCCCTTGATCTCGCGCGCGGCATCGGCGCTGCGGCTGGCCAGGCTGCGCACCTCGCTGGCCACGACCGCGAAGCCGCGGCCCTGTTCGCCGGCACGCGCGGCTTCCACCGCGGCGTTCAGCGCCAGGATGTTGGTCTGGAAGGCGATGCCGTCGATGGTGGCCACGATGTCGGCGATGCGGCGTGAGCTGGCGTTGATCTGCTCCATCGTCGCGACCACCGCCGCGACGGCCGTGCCCCCCTGCTCGGCGACGCCGCTGGCCGTGACCGCGAGGTCGCGCGCCTGGCGTGCCGCGTCGGCGCTCTGGCGCACGGTGGCGGTCAGCTGCTCCATCGAGCTGGCCGTCTGCTGCAGCGCGGCGGCCGACTGCTCGGTGCGCTGGCTCAGGTCGCCGTTGCCGCTGGCGACCTCGGCGCTCGCGACATGGATGCTCTGCGACGACGCATGCACCTGGCCCACGACGCGGCCCAGGCTGGCCTGCATGCGCTGCAGCGAGGCCAGCAGCGTGGCGGCCTCGTCGCGGCCCTCGGTGCGGATGGGCCGCGTGAGGTCGCCGTCGGCGATGGCCTCGGCCACGCTCGCCGCATAGCCGAGCGGGCCGGTGATCGACCGCGAGTTCAGCATCGTCAGCGGCCACACCAGCAGCACCACGACCGCGAGCGTGGCGACGAAGGCCACGGCCACCTGCGTCATGGCCTGCGTGACCTCGTCGCGCGTGCGGGCGGCCTCGGCGTTGGTGAGCGCGGCCATGCGGTCGATCAGCGTCTCGACGACGGCCACTTCCTCCTTGGCGCGCGCCAGCATGCGGTCGGCGACGCGGGCGGTGTCGTAACCGCCGTTCTGGATGTTGTCGAGCACCGGCGTGCTGCGCTGCACGTAGCCGGCCAGCCGGGTGACGGCTTCGCGGGCGAGCACGTTGTCCTCGTCCTCCTCGCCTTCCAGCAGGGCCTGCAGCGCCTGCGTGGTGGCGGCGATCTCGCGCAGCCAGGTCTCGCGGTGCTTGAGCACCTGCACGCCGTCCTCGTAGTCGATGACCATCTGCTTTTCCAGCAGCCGCACCTGCGCCAGGCGCTGGCGCACGCCGGACACCGTCTCGATCTCGCGCACCGAGTGGTTCATGAAGTCGTCGCTGAGCGCCTTCACCTGCCAGCCGCCCAGCAGCCCGACGGCACCGACGGCGGCAAACAGGCACAGCACGATGACGATGGCACCCGTCATGCGAAGCCGGATCGAATAGCCGCGCATCGCGAGCTGCAGTTTTTTCATGGCGGTGTGCTCCGGCAGGGGGGTCAGTGGCGCGAGCGGCGCACGAGCGAGCCGACGTCCAGGATCAGCGCGACGCGGCCGTCGCCCATGATGGTGGCGCCCGACACGTCGTCGACGCGCCGGTAGTTGCTCTCGAGGTTCTTCACCACCACCTGCTGCTGGCCGAGCAGTTCGTCCACCAGCAGCGCGACACGGCCGCCCTCGGCCTCGACGACGACCATGATGTTGCTGCTCTTCTCGAAGTCGAAGCGCGGCACGTCGAAGGCCTTCTCGAGGTCGAGCACGGGCATGTATTCGTCGCGCACCTCGACCACGCGGCCGTTGCCGCCGATGGTCTTGACCATGCCGGGCTGGACCTGGAAGCTCTCGACGACGCTGGACAGCGGCAGGATGTAGCACTCGTCGCCCACGCCCACGCTCATGCCGTCCATGATGGCCAGCGTCAGCGGCAGGCGCACGCGCACGGCCATGCCGTAGCCCTCGGCGCTGTCGATCTCCACCGTGCCGCCCAGCGCGGTGATGTTCTTCTTCACCACGTCCATGCCGACGCCGCGGCCCGAGACATCGGTGACGATCTCGGCGGTGGAGAAGCCGGGCGCGAAGATCAGGCCGTAGACCTCGCTGTCGCTCAGCGTGTCGGGTGCGTCGATGCCGCGTTCACGTGCCTTGGCCAGCAGCTTGGCGCGGTTCAGGCCCTTGCCGTCGTCGCGCACCTCGATGACGATGCTGCCGCCCTGGTGGGTGGCGATCAGCGTGATGGTGCCGTGCTCGGGCTTGCCCTTGGCCAGCCGCTCGTGCGGCAGCTCGATGCCGTGGTCGCAGCTGTTGCGCACCAGGTGCGTCAGCGGGTCGGTGATCTTCTCGACCAGGCCCTTGTCGAGCTCGGTCGCCTCGCCCACCTGCACCAGTTCCACCTTCTTGCCCAGCTTGCCGGCCAGGTCGCGCAGCATGCGCGGGAAGCGGTTGAAGACCAGCGACATCGGGATCATGCGGATCGACATCACCGCTTCCTGCAGGTCGCGCGTGTTGCGTTCCAGGTCGGCCAGGCCGGCGGCCATCTGCTGGTAGAGCGCGGCGTCCACGCCCTTGCCGTTCTGCGCCAGCATGGCCTGCGTGATGACGAGTTCACCGACCAGGTTGATGAGCTGGTCGACCTTGTCGACCGACACGCGCAGCGTGCTCGACTCGGCCGCCACCGTGGCCTTTTCGGCGCGCGCGGCGGGGCGCGCCGCCGCAGGGGCCAGCACCGAGGCCACCGCGGCGGCCGGCGCCGCCGCCGGCATTTCGCTGGGCGCGCCGGGGGCGTTGTCGAAGAAGCCGTAGCCCGGGTCGGCGGCCGCGTGTCCGGTGTCCGGCGCGCCTGGTGCGCCTTCGTGGAAGCCGTAGCCCGCGCTCAGGGCTTTCAGCGCGACCTGCTCACGCGCGACATGGAAGCCGAACAGGTCGACGAGATCGTTGTCGCTGGCGCTCGTCGTCACCTTGAAGCGGCGCATGCCGTCGGCGGCGCGGCCGGCGTCCAGCGGCTCGATGCTGCCCAGGCCGGTGATTTCCTTGAACAGGTCGACCAGGTTGTCGGCCACCGTGGTGTCGGGCAGCGGGCCGACCGTCAGTTCGAGCTCGCGCACGCCGGCAGGCGGCGCGGCCGGCAGCGCCGCGGGCGCCGGGTCGGCCGCCGTGGCGGCGACACGGGCCACCGGTGCCGGCGGCGCGCCGCCGTCGACGCAGCGACGGATGCCGCTGAGCAGTTCCGAGGTGTCGATGGCCGCCGCGCCGTTGCCCTGGTGGCGTGCCAGCTGCGCCTTCAGCGCGTCGCCCGAGGCCAGCAGCACGTCGACCATCGCCGTCGTCGGCGCCAGCTCATGGCGGCGCAGCTTGTCCAGCAGCGTTTCCATCTGGTGCGTCAGCTCGGCCACGTCGGCGAAGCCGAAGGTGGCGGCGCCCCCCTTGACCGAATGCGCGCAGCGGAAGATGGCGTTGAGCTCCTCGTCGTCGGCATTGCCGATGTCCAGCGCGAGCAGCATCTGCTCCATGGTCTCGAGGTTCTCGCCGGCTTCCTCGAAGAAGACCTGGAAGAACTGGCTGAGGTCGATGCCGGCCGAGGAGCCGGTGGTGTCGTGGTTCAGATCGGCCATCGCGGCTGCTCCTGCAGAGTGCGTGTGCGGTGCATCGGGGTGCGCAGCGGGGTCAGCGGATGACTTTGCCGATGACCTCGACCAGCTTGGCCGGGTCGAAGGGCTTGACCAGCCAGCCGGTGGCGCCCGCGGCGCGGCCGGCCTGCTTCATCTGGTCGGAGCTCTCGGTGGTCAGGATGAGGATGGGCGTGGTCTTGAACTTGGGGTTCTCGCGCAGCTTCTTCGTCAGGCTGATGCCGTCCATGCGCGGCATGTTCTGGTCGGTCAGCACGAGGTTGAAGTCGCGGCTGTTGGCCTTCTCGAAGGCGTCCTGGCCGTCCACGGCCTCGACGACGTTGAAGCCCGCGTTCTTCAGCGTGAAGGACACCATCTGGCGCATCGAGGCGCTGTCGTCTACGGCAAGGATCGAGTGCATGTGGGACTCTCCGGAAAATCGGGTGGGGCGCTGGGGCTGGCGGGCGTCGAAAGGGGGCGGGGCGGCGTTCAGAACAGTTCGATGGAACCCGCGTCCATCTCGTCCTGCGTCACGGGGTTGGGACGCAAGGGCGCGGGCAGGACCAGGGTCTGGCCGTCCTCGTCGTCGCCCATGGTCTCGGCGGCCAGCTGGTCGGCGCAGTTGCGCAGCCGCCGCGTGGTGTGGTCCAGCAGCTGCGAGGCCATGTCCTGGAACTGCATCGCGGTGATGGCCGCGGCCAGGTGGCCCATGGCGGCGTGCAGTTCGGGCGCCTCGACCTCGGGGTGCGCGGCCATGCGGTGCAGCAGGGTCTTCAGTTCGTGGGTGGCGCCGTAGAAGCTGCCGAGCAGGGCCTCGCAGGCGCCGCCGAGCAGGCGCTGCAGGCGTTCCAGGTCGTTGCCGGCCACCATCAGGTGGTCCTGCAGGTCGGCGGCGACGTGCAGCGACAGGCCCGCGTCCCCCGTGCAGGTGGCGGATGGGGTGCTTGGCGGTGAGGGGGCGGGCTGAACGAGCATCGTTGCTCCAGGGGCGTGAGGTCGGCCGCGGGACGGCCTCCGGGTGGACCGGTCGCCATGTCTTCCAAGTCATTTTCGGCAGCAAGCCCGCAGACATTGAGCGGAAGATGAGGGCCTTCTGCCGCCAAATCGGCGCACCGGGCCCGTGGCATGGCGTGGCGGCGGGGGCGTTTGCGATACTGGACGCCATGAACGGCACCCTGCCCGCAGACCCCAGGTCCGGCGCCCCGGCCAACGGCAGCGGCCGGGCGTGGCGGGTGCTGCACCTGGAAGACAGCGAGCCCGACCACGCGCTGGCCCTGGCCCACCTGAGCCGGGGCGGCATGCGCGTGCTGGCCCGGCGCATCGAGACCCGCGCCCAGTTCCAGGCCGCGCTCGACGAACCCTGGGACGTCGTGCTGTCCGACTACCATCTGCCCGGGTTCACCGGGCTGGACGCGCTGCAGATGCTGCGCGAACACACCCAGGCTGGCGGCGCCGACCTGCCCTTCATCCTGGTCTCTGGCCAGATCGGCGAAGACACCGCGGTCGAGGCCATGCGCACCGGTGCCGCCGACTACCTGCTGAAGGCCAACCTGGCGCGGCTGGCGCCGGCGGTCGACCACGCCATCGCCGCCAGCCGCATGCAGCGCGCGCGCATCGCCGCCGACCACGAGCTGCAGGCCTCGCGCCAGCGCCTGTCGGAACTGGCGCAGCACCTGCAGACCAGCGTCGAGGCCGAGCGCCAGGCCATCGCGCGCGAGATCCACGACGACGTCGGCGGTTCGCTCACGGCGCTGAAGTTCGAGCTCGACTGGATCCGCCGCCATGCCGAGAGCGCGGCGATGCAGCAGCGGGCGCTGGCGGCGCTGGAGACGGTGACGAGCGCCATCGACGCCAGCCAGCGCATCATGCAGAACCTGCGCCCGGCGATCCTGGAGCAGGGCCTGGTGGCGGCGCTGCAGTGGCAGGCCAGCCGCTTCGAGAAGCGCACCGGCATCGAATGCGAGTTCCGCACCCCCGAATCGCACCTGGCCGCGCCGCTGTTGCTGCCGCCCGGCGTGCCGCTGGTGGCCTACCGCACGGCGCAGGAGGCGCTGACCAACGTCAGCAAGCATGCCCGGGCCACGCGCGTGGTGGTCGACCTGTCGCTCACCGGCGGCGTGCTGTCGCTGGAGGTCAGCGACAACGGCTGCGGCCTGGCCAGCGTCGACCTGGCCAAGGCGCGCAGCTTCGGCATCCGCGGCCTGCACGAGCGCGCGTCGACGGTGGGTGGCTGGGTCGACCTGAGCAGCGGCGCCGGCGGCACCAGCCTGATCCTGTCGGTGCCGCTGGGCGCCGGCTTCGGCGTGCCCGGCGCGCGACCGCCGGCCCCGCCCGACCCCGACGATGCCGAGACTTCGGCGTGGACGGCGTTGTGACCCTGGCGTCCGCTTGCGGCATGTTGCAGACGTTCGTTTGCATGCGTGAGACGGTGGCGGCAAAGGGCCGTCCGGGCGGCGCACGGCGTGCGACGGAGGCGGCCTTCGCTGCGCTCAGGCTGCCCTGCGGTGCTCGGGTCCCTGGCCCGGC
>Ga0154020_10004208_pt1 | contig 17183 bp, 10 predicted proteins | sample Klosneuvirus_201_FD_109709 | JGI IMG/M metagenome (GOLD analysis project Ga0154020, IMG submission 109709) | Active sludge microbial communities from wastewater, Klosterneuburg, Austria - Klosneuvirus_20160825_MG | ecosystem: Engineered > WWTP > Aerobic digester > Activated sludge | place...
CCGGCCGGCGCGGAGAAAGTGGAACTCGTGGTGGAGCCGACGGTGGACAACGTTTCGGAACCGATTGAATTCCTCGACGCCAAACTCGATCAATGTCCGCCGCTCACGAATCCGCCCATGGGCATTCCGTGTTACGCCGCGAATATCGATCCTGCGCGATCGACGGCGCGGGTTTTCCTGCGGGATGACGGTATAACCACGGCCAGCCTGGAGCTGACGTCGCCGCGTGACGGCTCGGAATTTCGCGCAGGTCAGCCCATCCGCCTTGCGGCGACGGCGATCGATTTGGAAGGGGCAATCACTTACGTCGAATTCTATGACGGCCCGACCAAGGTGGGAGAATCTTCAATCTTCTTCATTCGTCAGCCCGATCCAGGCACGCCGATCCATCACGAGATAGAATGGACTGGAGCCGCGATCGGCTCGCATGAATTGACGGCGCGCGCCGTCAACGCCGCCGGATCCAAGGTCAGTTCTCCGCCGGTCAAAATCAGAGTGAGCGACGGGCTGCCCGTTGTTTCAATTGAAGCGACGGTGCCCGAAACGATGGAGCCATCTCCCACCTCCAGAATTCGTCCGGGCGTATTCACCTTACGTCGCACGGGCGACACCGCGAGGGCGTTGCGCGTGTGGGTCAGTTACGGAGGAACTGCAAGCCCGGAACGCGACTACTCCGAGCTGCCCGGCATCGTGGAATTCCCTGCGGGCTCGTCGAGCGTTGACCTGCAAGTGGTGCCACTGGATGACGGGTTGGCTGAGACCGACGAGTCGGTGGTGGCGGAGTTGGTGCCATCGCCGCTTGCCGTGCGTCCCGACTACGAGATTGATCCGATCAACCGACGTGCGGTGGTGGTGATTCACGACAACGAAATGGCAGTTCCCTTAGTGAGCGTTCGGGCCACACAACCGATCACCTCCGAGCCGTGCCCGGTATGTCTCGTGGTACCCGGCGTATTCACCATTACGCGAACCGGCAGCACCGATGCGCCTCTGGGCGTCTGGTATCGTCTGTCTGGCACTGCTGTCAACGGCCTCGATTACGATCGGCTTTCCGGCTACGCGACGATTCCGGCCGGACAACCTTCGGTGGACATTCGGGTGCTCGGCGTGATGGACAACCTCGCGGAGGGTGATGAGACGGTGGTGATGACATTGGTCGTTCCCGAGGTGGTAATCATGATCTATCCGCCACCGCCGCCGCCGTATCGAGTGGATGTCGCGAACTCCTCGGCCACAGTTACGATTCGCAATTTCCCTTACACGCCGGCGCTCCCCGTGGTGACGGTTATCGCCACGGATCCGTTCGCGAGAGAAGGCGCGTCCGGCGGCGCCGGTCGCAACACCGCCGAGTTCACGGTGATTCGTTCCGGGGAAACCAATCTTCCCCTTTCGGTTTATTTCGAGCTGAGCGGCACTGCAGTCGCAGGAAGCGACTTCCGGATTCCAACCAGTCCATTGGTCATCCCGGCTGGTCAACGCCGAGCGGGATTGGTCCTTGAGCCGATGGACGATTCGCAGTCAGAGCCGATTGAATCTGCAGTGATCACTCTGATTCCAGACGCGACCTTGCCTGGCAACTACAGCGTCGGATCACCAAGGCGCGCCGCTGCAATCATTGTCGACAACGATCGCCTGCGTCCACCGTGCCTGCGTTTGCCGGATGGTCTATTCAATCTGTGCCTGCCCGCAGGAACCAACTCCTGTTTCCGCATCGAAGTGACGCGGGATTTCAAGGAGTGGACGCCCCTCTGCATCATTCCTGCGAACGAAGAACGCGCTCACTACGTCGATCCTGAAGCGCCCGGCGAAGCGCAGCGGTTCTATCGCGCGGCGCCGGTAAACTGCGACTAGTTGCACTCTCTTCTTTGGCTACTAGAACGAAGCGGGGTCTCTCGGGTTTGCGTAGTTGCCGTGGGTAAGCTTGGCTCGCGCCTCTCCTTCCGCGTGACGAATTATGCTCCTGAAAGACGACGCTTTCTTCTTCTCTGGTGAATGGACGAAGGAGTTGTCCGACGATTCTGACTCAGGGCCATGGGAAGTGTCGGAGTTGCGCGATTTCCAATCCTCTACCGATGTTGGGCCAGGGACGGCGGTTCCGTCGACCAGATGCTTTAGGTTGTGAATCGCCTGTTTCAAACTGAGCGCCTGGGCACGCAGTTCCTCGCACACGCTGGCGCTTTCTTCCGCATTCGCCGCATTGGATTGAGTTACCTTGTCGAGTTCGGTAACGGCGGTATTGATTTGGAGGATGCCGGTGGATTGTTCACTGGAGGCGCTGGCGATTTGGCCAACCTCTGAATCAACTTCCGTCACTCGGGTCTCAATTTCCTTCAATGCTTTTGCTACATCAGCGGCAGCTGCCGAGACGGTTTTGATCGTTTCCACCATGCGTTCGTTGACGACGACTCCCTGTTCCGACTGGCGGACGGATGCATCGATTAGCTCAGCCGTCTCCTTCGCCGCCCGTGCGCTGCGTTGTGCCAGATTTCGAACTTCATCTGCCACGACCGCAAAACCCTGACCTGCTTCACCGGCTCGGGCGGCTTCGACGGCGGCATTGAGGGCGAGGATGTTTGTCTGGAATGCGATCTCGTCGATCGTCTTGATAATTCTCGCGACATTATCGCTGGAGGCTTTGATTCCTTCCACTGCGTGGCGCATGTCTTCAGAGGCATTGCGGATTAGACCCAACGCGCCATGCAACTTCTGATTTGATTGGGTCCCGCTGCTCGCTGCGTTGCGGGTTTCCGAAGTCAGCTGCTTAGCCGCTCGGGCGGAGTCAGCGGTGCGCCTCACCATGCTGGTCATTTCCTCCAACGAGGCGCTGGTTTCCTCCAGGGAAGCCGCTTGCTCGCTGGCTCCTTCCGCGAGGGACTGGCTGGCCGTGGCGATCTGAGTCGAAGCGGCAGAAGTTTGCTCACTCGTTCCGTTGATTTGGTTAATGGTCGTTGAGAGCGGGAGGATAATTGTCCGCGTGGTAAACAGGTGGAATCCAACGAGGACGACAATCAACGTAAGGCCGCCAACCAGGGTCATGGAAACGACCGTTGCTTTAATCACGGGATCGCCCGAAAGGGCTGCATCGAGAACGAAGGCTCCTTTGACATCACCGACTTTCAGATTCTCCATAGGCAGGCCAATTATATCTTTCCCGTCGCCTGAGCGACTTTTTGCGGGGTCGCCGTGGCAGCTCAGGCAACTGGCGGAAAGGTGAACCGGTCTCGCGAGGACGAGATGTTGGCGCTTCTTGTCATGAAGGAAGTATTCCTTCTCCCCGCGCTCGAAGGCGGTGAAGATTGGTTCAAATCGTTTTCCGTAATCGTTCTTGGGATTGCGCGCCGGAATGCCGGGTCGGGTTGGCGTAAAAAATTCAAAACTGTTCTTCTTCGCCGCCGCTTCGACCGATCTCCATGCGGCGACAATCGGAATTGTGGAGTAGAGTGCGGTTGAAGAGTAATACTCAGACAAGGGCCTGCCCGCAGCTTGATCACTCGCCTTCTTCAACAGCCCCGCCTGATCAAACGCCTCATGCTTGTGCATGTAATCCATGCTCGTGGCCACGGATTCAGATTGCTCGATGACGGAACTCATCTTTTCCCTTAGTTCAACCACGCGATTGTGGGAGGAGAGGTAATACACCGTAACGACGGCTCCCATGGTCGTGAGGATGACAGCAAAGGCTGCCGCGGTGAGTAATTTTGTTCCCAGTTTCATGACTGTGCCTGTTCCAGCGAATGCAGGACGTTCGTTCCGTTGCCGCCTTGCTCTTTGAGCGTCGGAAAAGCCCGCAGTCCAACTCTGCCCGTTGGCCACCGCTTTTGGCACTAGCCAGACAACATGACTCGGAGAACGGCAGATTTCGCAGTTGCTTTAGGAACAGCAAAATCTGGCTGGTGAAATGATGAGGGTATTTCCCAACCGACGCCGCAACGGTGAGTTGAAGGGAGATTACTGCCCGGTCGTGTGTCCCGGTGCCGCGATGAAGTTCGTGATGGCGTCGCCAGTTTCCGTGTTCCAGACGCGTACCTCGCCATCGAAACTTCCGCTGGCGAGTCGGCGCGAGTCGGCGTGAACCGAAAGCGAATAAATCGTGTCGCGATGACCGGCGAAAGTTCGCATCAGGTCAGCTTTCTTGTCCTGCAGGCGATGTTGACGGACAACTTTGTCAGCTCCCGCGCTAAAAAGCTGGTCCCTGGCCACGGCGATTCGCAAGACGTCACCGTCGAATCCGCGAGCAGCAAAAACGCGGCGGGCGTCCTTCGCAGTCCAGCTGTGAATTTCGCGATCGCGTCCGCCGCTGAGAATCCGTTTGCTGTCCGAAATGAACGCCACTGCGAACACGATTTGGCCGTGGCCATCATAAGTTTCCTCGAGCTCGCCGGTCTTCGCATCGAAAAGGCGCGCGGTCTTGTCGCGGCTCGCCGACGCGAAATGACTTCCGTCCGGCGCGTATGCCAGGGCCATCACCCAGTCCGCATGTTGCTCGATCCGCTGCAACTCGTTCCCCGTGACTGTTTCCAAAACGCGAATCGTATTGTCCGATCCACCTCCAACGAGGCGCTGACCGTCCGGGCTAAAGGCCAGGCTGAGGAAAACATCGCCCGCCGTTGCCAAGGCGCGGACGGAAGTGCCCTTGGAGAGATCGATGATTCGGATTTCACCGGAGCGACCCGGAGTGCCGCCAGCGACCGCGAGAAATTCCCCGCCCGGACTGAAGGCTAGGGCATGGATCTGTTGCGGCACATTTCTCAGACGCTGAAGCAGCGATCCGTGGGTTGGATTCCAGAGTGTTACCTCGTGGTACCCGCCGGCGGCCAGCTGTGCTCCGTCGGGCCGAAACGCCAGCGCCAGGATCGGTTCCGGACGGAGATAGCGATCGGGTGGATCCGGATGGCGGGCGGCGGTGGTGAGTGCTGAAAGTGTGGCGTTCGGGTCGCCGCCGTCAAACTTTGCCCCCTGCTTGATCCAGCTGGCGAACAACTCGATCTGCGCGGCGGGAAGCGGGTCGTCCTTCTGGGGCATCCGGTCGTCGGCATCGCTGGTGATCAGCAGCGCGTGAAGTTTGCTCGCTTTCAATTGGCCGGGGACAATGGGCGGTTCCTTGCTTTCGCCGGGCTTCAGTAGCTCGGTGAAAGTGTGGAGGCGATAACCGCCCTTGGCCTTTTCGGCATTGTGGCAAGTGACACATTTCGCCTGAAGAATCGGTGCAATCTCGGCGCGAAAACTGACCGCCTTTTCCGCGGCGGCGGACGCAGGGGTGTCGAACAACATCGCGACGACGCCGACCATCCACAGCATCGCGAACGAACACGAACGCGGGGAGCGAAGGCAAATTGAGGTTTGACGTGGCATTGCCCGACGCTGACGATTCGTCGCATGAAAACATTCATTGCGACCACGGTCCTCGCTGCGTTCGCGATTCTGGCGCAGGGGGAGATCAAGCTGGAAACCATCGAATACAAGCAGGGCGATGTTGTTTGCGAAGGCGTTGTTGCCTACGACACAGCGGTGCAGGGGAAACGTCCCGGCGTGCTGATTGTTCATCAATGGAAGGGCCTCACCGCCTACGAACGGAAGCGCGCCGAAATGCTCGCGCAACTCGGCTACGCGGTGTTGTGCGCGGACATTTATGGCAAGGGCGTCCGCGCGGACAACCCGAAGGACGCGTCCGCGCTCGCCGGAAAATACAAAGGCGACCGCGCCTTGCTTCGCGCCCGGGTCAACGCGGGCTTGGAACAATTGAAGAAGCTGGCCGTGGTCGACGCGAAGCGGACCGCTGCGATGGGTTATTGCTTCGGCGGCACCACAGTCCTCGAGCTCGCGCGCAGCGGTGCCGACGTGAGTGCAGTCGTGAGCTTTCACGGTGGTTTGAATACTCCCAACGTCGCGGATGCAAAGGCGACCAAAGGCCGCGTTCTCGCGTTGCATGGCGCGGATGATCCGTTCGTACCGCCGACGGAAGTCGCGACGTTTGAGGAAGAGATGCGAAAGGCTGGTGTGGACTGGCAGCTCGTTTCCTACGGTGGTGCCGTGCACAGTTTTACCGACTGGAATGCGGGCGGTGATAATTCGAAAGGTGCGGCGTACAACGAGAAGGCGGACAAGCGTTCGTGGGAAGCCATGAAGTCGTTCTTCGCCGAGGTGTTGAAGTAATCGTATGACGCTGCGGAATTTGTTCCTCACACGTTCGCTGGTCGCGATGGTGTTGCTTGCGCTGTTCGTGGTGACAGGCTGTCAGAATTTGCCGCGACCCGGCACACTTGCGCCGCGGCGTGGAGACGAGATCGTGGTCGCAGGACAATTTGTCCACACCGGCACGCCGGTCGTCTTGTGGCTCGACCCGGGCGGATACGATGCTTATCGGGTGGAGCGGCGGTTCAGTCCTTACGACGAATCGTCCTGGGAAACCTCCAAAGTCGTGGTGAAGGATCTCTCTTCGCCGAACCGCTACGGCCTTCGGAAGAGCGTATTGAACTCAAACGAAGTCGAGCGCGTGCGGGGAGGCGGCTGGGATCTTCCCTTGTTGCAGGAGAAGGTTGACCAGTTGGTAATGCACTTCGATGTAACGGGAACGAGCCGGCAGTGTTTCAAGGTGCTTCACGACCATCGCTGCCTGAGCATCCATTTCATGCTCGATCTCGACGGAACGATTTACCAGACGCTGGACTTGAAAGAACGCGCATGGCACGCGACGACTTCGAACAGTCGCTCGATCGGAATCGAGATCGCAAATGTCGGCGCCTACGGATCGCCCGACGCCGCGCCCCTCAAAGAGTGGTATCAAGCCGATGGCGGCAGCGCGCCGCGCATTGTGGTGCCCGCGCGACTCGGTGAAACCGGCATTCGCACGCCGGATTTTGTGGGACGGCCGTCGCGGCCCGAGCCTGTGCAGGGAGCAGTCCAGGGGCGGACGCTGTATCAGTATGACCTCACGCCCCAACAATACGAGGCGCTGATCAAGCTCACCGCTGCCGTTTGCAAAGTGTTTCCCAAAGTGAAGTGCGATTTTCCGCGAGACGCATCGGGCAACTTGGTGCCGGGAAAACTTTCGGATGACGTGCTCTCGGAGTTTCAAGGTGTGCTTGGGCATTATCACATCCAGAGCAACAAGGTGGATCCCGGCCCGGCGTTTCAGTGGGAGAAGGTGATCAATGGTGCGCGAGGGCTGATGATGCCCAGTGAAGCGACTGTGTTGAAGAAGCCGGCGGAACGAATGATGGAGACTCGCCCGCAGTCGCCATGAAGTCCGCCTCTGAGACTCTGCGTGCTCGCGGCCGCCTATTCGGATGGCGTGCAATGCTCGTGGCGTTGCTTGGCTTCGCGGTCTCGATTCAAGCCGCAGAATCCACGAAGCGCGATGCGGTGGTGGTGGACGAAAAGACGGAGACGATCATTCGTGGCGCCTTGAAATGGCTGGCGTCGAAGCAATTGGCCAATGGCGCGTGGGGTTCTACCGGCGAAGAACAGCGATACGTCGTAGCCATGACGGGCTACACGCTCATGGCGTTTCAGGCCGCCGGTCAATTGCCGGGCGAGGGCGAGTTCGGGAAGAACGTTACGCTCGGCATGCAGTATCTCCTCGATCAGATTTCTCCGGAAGGCCTCATCGGAAACCGCAACGGCGGCCAGTACATGTATACACACGGCATCACCGCCATCGCGCTCGGTGAACTGTACGGCCAGACCAAATCTCCCGTGATGCGCCCCAAGCTGGAGAAGATGATTCGCATCATCATCGCGTCGCAGAATACTGAAGGTGGATGGAGATATCGTCCGGTGCCGGCCGATGCGGACATCTCTGTGACCGTGTTGCAAGTGGTGGCGCTTCGCGCGGCGAAGAACGGTGGAATCGACGTTCCCCAAAAAACGATCGACAGCGCGATCAAATACGTGAAGGCCTGTCAGCATCCGGCGAGCGGCGGTTTCGCGTATCAACCGGGTCGCGATCCGGGATTCGCGCGAACGGCGGCGGCGATTTACTCGCTACAAGTTTGCGGACTGTATGACGACCCGATGGTGCGCAGCGGATCCGAGTATCTGATCAAGAATAGCGCGAAGAACGATCAGTGGTTCACCTACGGAAACTTCTACGCGGCGCCTGCGCAATACATGCTCGGTGGGGAGACGTGGGTGAAATGGTATGCGCAGATGCGCGAGATCCTCGTTCGAAATGTCACCGCGCTTCAAGGTGGTCAGTATTACTGGGAACCGAAACTCGATTCCGGAATGGGAGGCGTCGGTCCCATCTATTCCACCGCCGTCTACACCATGATTCTCGCCATGCCGTATCACTACATTCCGCTGTATCAGCGCTGAACGCAGTGGCGATGCCGTTGCGGCCATTCGCAATGGAAGTTTGACGGCCGGGCAACTTTGCTTTCACCATCCGCTCTTTCAATGACGAGTTCGTTTTCGGGAATCTGTCTTCACAGGTCTAATCGGGTCTTGATGCGCTGGCGGCCTTCAACCGGAAGGATCCTTCGTGGATAGCTCTGGTTTGCACCGGCCACGCAACGTGGACTGGAAGCGGGCGGCGGCGTTGCTTTACGGCGACTGGGGCACGAGCAAAGCCTACGTCATCGGCCTCGCCTTCGTTGCCGCTGGATATTCTTCGTTGCCCATCATCCTCGCGGTTTGCGCGCTGACGGCGGTCGTCGGCTACAACTACGTCATCATCTGCAAACATTTCCCGGACGGCGGCGGCGTGTATTCTGCCGCACGGAATCAGAGCCGGCTCCTGGCCGTGATCGGGGCACTGTTGTTGGTCGCAAATTTCACCGTGACCGCGGCAATGAGCGGGTGGGCCGCCATGAAGTATTTCCAGGTGCCGGACCAATGGGTGCCTCTCGCCACAGTGGGTTTGATCCTTGGAGTTGGCGCGATGAATTTCTTCGGGCCCAAGCACAGCGGAAGCCTCGCGATGCTGCTCGCCGTGCCCATGGTGCTCGCCGTGGTGGGAGTCATCGCACTCTCAGTTCCGTATCTCTCGCTGGATTCCCTGAAGCCTTCGCAACTGCCGTTTGCCGACAAGTGGGTGGCGTTCACGGGGGTCATTCTCGCGCTCAGCGGAGTGGAGGCGATCGCAAATCTGACAGGGGTGATGAAGCTGGATCCGGGATCGAATCCCGATGTCCCACAGGTGGGCCGCACTGCGCGCCGGGCGATTTTCCCGGTAGCGCTGGAGGTTGTTCTCGGTACCTGTCTGTTGGGTTGGGCGATGCTGTCGTTGCCCGACTATTTGAAGCCGGACTTGGAACATCGTTGGGAGGACATGCTCAGGTTTCTCGCCGAGGAATACGGGGCGATGAAGTTCGGAATCACCTTCGGCCACATCATGGGCTGGGCGGTGGGATGCATCGTCGGCTTGCTGCTGCTCAGTGCGGTGAACACCGCGGTCGCGGCCCTGGTCGGATTGCTCTACATGATGGCGCGGGACGGTGAAATGCCGCGGTCATTTAATCGATTGAACGCTCACGGCGTTCCGTGGCTGCCGCTCGCGATTTCGGTCGGCATGCCGATTCTCGTGGTGGCGGCCTCAAGCAACCTTGAAGCGCTCGCCGGTCTCTACGCGATCGGCGTGGTCGGAGCGATCGCGGTGAACCTGGGCGCTTGCACGTTCAACAAGGAGATGGCCATCGGCTGGATCGATCGCACGTTGATGGGCGGGACGTTCCTAGTCCTTGCGGCGATTGAGTTGACGATCGCGTGGACCAAGCAGAACGCGCTGTTCTTTGCGGTGTGCGTGCTCGGGGCAGGACTTGGCTTGCGCGGCTACGCGCAGCGTCGGGCGGGATTGCGAACGCTGACGGTCAGTACGGAAATCGCAGCGGCGGTGGATCCAGGATCAGTTCCTGGCTTCCGACTTAATTTGAACCCAGGTCAGCACATTCTGGTGGCGGCCCGTGGTGTGAATCCCGTGCTGAGGTTCGCGATGGAAGAAGCGCGCTTACGGCAGGGCACGCTCTACGTCCTCTACGTCAAGGAGGTCGCTGTCTCGATGCCCGGACCGGTGGGAATGGTGGAACGGCCGCGCTGGCAGGATGACAAGACCGCGAGCGAAATCATGCTGCGGATGCTTTCGTTCGGTAAGGAAAACAGCGTGCCGGTCGTGCCCGTTTACATGGTCAGCGAGGATCCGGCGGCGACGATTCTTGATCTGTCGGCGACACTCGGTATCGATCTCCTTGTTCTCGGTACGCCGCATCGCCATGCGATGGTGCGATTGCTGAAGGGAAACGTGGTCACGGAAGTCGCGAAGAACCTCCCGGAGAACATTCAACTCATCATCTACGGCTAGTCTACGGTTCAGAGGTCGGGTCCAGCTTGGTCCGCACGGAGCGAGTCGGCATTTCGATCCGGTCCGGATGCGAATAAACGTTCAATCGATTGCCACGGACGAATCCGACGAGCGTCTGTCCGTTCTCCACGGCAAACTGAACCGCCAGACTGGAAGGAGCGGAAACGGCTGCGATGATCGGAACTCGCGCGGCGAGCGCCTTCTGCATGATCTCGAACGAGGTGCTCCCGCTCACGACGAGGATATGGTCGTCCAGCGGGAGCCAGCCATTCAGCAATGCATATCCCAAAACTTTGTCGACGGCGTTGTGGCGTCCCACGTCTTCGCGCAGCACGAGCAGCTTTCCATTCGTCGTGAACAATCCTGCCGCGTGCAGGCCGCCGGTGGCGTCGAAGGTGGATTGCCCGCGGCGCAATTCATCGGGTAGACGCGCGATCTCGGCGACCGGAATGCGGGTCTTGGATTTGATGCGCTTGAAGCGTCGTTGAACCGATTCGATCGTGGCCTTGCCGCAAAGTCCGCAACTGGACGAAGCGAAGACGTGCCGAGTGAGTTGGGTAAAATCAACGGTGACACCAGGGGCAAGGAAAACGTCGAGCACGTTTCCGGAAAGATTGCGGACGTAGGGAACGATTTTGAGAATGTCGTCCGCTGCTTTGATCAATCCTTCGGTCAACAAAAAGCCTGCGGCCAGTTCGTCATCGTGGCCCGGCGTGCGCATGGTCACCACGACTGAGTGCGTGTCGACCTGAATTTCCAGCGGTTCTTCCACCGCAAGTTCGTCCTTCACGCGCGCTGGTTTGGAGTCCGCCTGCCAGCGAAGAACGTATCGTGATTCGGTTGCTGCCTGTGGCTTCATTTGTCTGCCGGCAGGATAGCCATGGGCGATCCGCCACTGCCAACGGAAACTGAAGACACCGACGTCGAAGCCTGGCTCAGCGGAGCTTGTCTTCGGACAGCTTCTTGATCTCCGGATGACTGAGCAAGTATGCCCGGCGTTGGAAAGCGAAGTTTTGTAAGCTGAGCATGGATTCGCGGCCACGGAAGCCTTCTTGTTCGGTGTCTTCGGTCAGTCCCTTTTCGAACGCCTCGGTGCTGGAGAGCTTCCGAGTGTCCGCCTTCACCTCAGCGGCGATCTGCGAATGATACCGGGTGGCGATCGGTCCCAAATTCTTCCAGTCCAGCCATTGCGTCGCCATGTCGCGGACTCGCGAGAGATACCGCTGGCGGAGGGAAGGAACTTGAAGCAGCCGATGGAGCAGCGGCTTGTTCGAATCCTTGCTACCGGCCAGAGGATCCAGCTCCACTCCTTTGATGGAATCGCCGCCGCCCATGCGCCCGCCGCTCTCTGGTGCGTTGAACGTTTCGTTGCTGTCATACGGAATGATGTGGAAGCGACCTTTGCCATCGAGGTAGAGCTCGTAATCGCTGGCCCGCACCCAGTAGCCATCGCTATTGATGAAGACGTTCTCCAGCGCAAGGAACGACAGGACTTGATCGAGATCGAGCATTGGCGTGAGTGAGGCTTCGAGCTGATCGACAGGAGTTTCGTTGAGGGTGCGACAGAGTTTGATCAGCGCGTCCCACGACTTGGAATCCTCTTTGGTTTTTAGTTCATACTTCGCCTTGTAGTCGGCGACGTCCGCGCCGAGATAGGCGAGACCGGCGCTGCCGCGGGGACTGCCGGGGACTTTCCAGCGGGCGCCTTTCGCATCCGGAAACCATTCCTTGATGAAATCCTTGTTGAACTGCTGGGCGTTGACGTAGATGCCCCAGCTCTCGCCGTTCACCACCAGCTTCACGTGATTCGCCAGCGGGGCAGGGAGGTAATGACGCGCGACGTGGTAGTAAAGAATCGAGCGGAGGAACGTCGGATCACGATGCGAGTTCAGGAGATTTACCGTGCGATAGCCGAGCAGGCGCTGCTCTTCGTGCGCGAAATCCATCGAGAGATTGAGCGAACGCTTTCTGCCCTCACCCACCATCATGTAGGAGGAGGAGCCGCGGAAATGGACGCCCACGTCCGGGTAGGTCTTGCCATCGACCGTGAGTTTCGCAGGAACTTCCACGTCAGTACCGCGAAATTCGCTGAGCTCCTTTTCCCAGTCCGCATTCTCGAATTCGAGGAAGAAGGTCCGAACGACATTCGAGGCGTAGAGCGGGGCACCGACGTGGGTCTTGGCTTCCGCGAGGGAAACCTTCGGACCTGGCGTGGGCGGAGTGGCGTTGTCATTGCGTGGCCCTCTTGGTCCGCGTGGGCCGCGCGGACCTCGGCCACCGGGACCGCCCGGTTGGGGATTCTTGGCAAGAAACTCGCGAGCCGCCTTTCGCTCGGTGGCGTCGAGGCGCTTATTGCCGTCCTTGTCGAACTGGTCGACGATTTTGCGATCCTCGCGAACGCCCATCGGGGGTCCTCCGAATCTTCCCGGACCTCCGGGGGGCGGACCATCAAAGCCTGGCGGTGGACCATTGAAATCCGGCGGCGGCCCGTCTTGCGGTGGAACGTCCCCGGGCTGCTGGGCGCTGGAATCCATCGTGAGAATTGCGGCACAGGCTGCCAGAGTGAGAAACCGGATGCTTCGATTGATCTTCATGTCTGAAACTTAGGACTCGGCGTTTCCATCATAGGTTACGCATCGCGGTGACGATGCCTGTGCAAAGTTTGGTGCGCAGGAATTGCGCTGCCGGTGAAAAGAAAAAATCCCGCATGCAGTCGAGCCGCATGCGGGTTATAGGTGTCCGAAATGGTTTTATCGCTTGATGCGATAGAAGCGGACCGGGCCGTTCGCAGGAACGACGCAGCGGAAACCCTGTGCGGTCTCGGTGATGACCGCGCCCGTTTCGTTCGCCCAGTCGTTCAGCGTCAAACTGGAGGCGCTTTCGAGACGGTAGTCAGCCGGCGCTCCGCCGAGTGGTGACACGAAGTCGATCTGCAGATCACCATTGCCGAGGCGAATCGTGCTGGTGATGCGCGCGTCCAGAGTGAGGACGCGAACGTTGTCGAAGATGACGAAGTTGCCGGCCGTTCCGCCCGTTCCGACGGAGTCAAACTGGTCGTTCATGCCGAGCATGATGTTGCCGCTGGTGAACGGTGAGGTGTTCGCGAACGAGTAGATGAGGTTGTTGTTCACCTTGAGCGTCACGATGCTGTTGCTCTGGCTGAGTTCGACTTCCGCCCAGGTCTTGCCCGAACTCGGGCCGGAGCCCGGCGATCCTGCGAACGCGTACGGCGGCGCGGTAATTACCGATGCAAGCGAGGCGGCGGTGCGATTGGTGATCGCGGTCGGCGCGCTGGTCGGGGTGGGATATGTGTAGGCGGTCCAGTCACGGTTGTTGCTGCCGTCTGATTCGATGGCGACATAGACACCGTCACCGCCACGAACGGTGCCGTTCGGATCGGCGCTTTGAGTCACCCTATTGGTGAGGGTGCCGGAGTGATTGATGCCGACCAGCGCGTGCTCCGTGGAGGAGGCAGCGCCGAAATTGAGCAGCATGTCAAAGCGCAGGACGAAGTTGCCGGAGAAGTTTTGGCCGGCCGGGAACAGGTTGATACCGGCAGAACCGGCCGCGGTCGCGTTGGTCTTGTTGACCTGGGCGAAGACGCCGACGGTGGACAGCGGGGAGTTCGGTGCGGGCGGTACTCCGATGGTGCTGTAATCGAAAGCCCACTTCACTTCAGCGTCGTAGATTCCGTTGTTCGCACCGAACAGGGTGATCCAGTTGGCCGAAGTGTCAGTGTCCAGTGAATCGGAGAAGAGGACGCCAAATGCAGGTTGGTCATTGTCGCCGATCGTGCCAGTCGCCGTCGCAGTGCCAATGGTGTAGGTGCCGTCGGTGGAAAGCGTGATCGTCAATGCCTCGTCACCTTCGATGTCGGCATCATCAATCGGAGCGGCGGCAAGAATCTGACTCGCCTGGCCGGCCGACAGGATGATCACGCCCGAAAGCGGCTGGGCATCAGTGCCGCTGAAATCAACGCCGTTCACCGCGACACCCGCGTTCGGTTCGTAGACGACGAAGAGCTCGGAGTTGGTTTCGCCAGTGCGCGAAATGCGGAACGTGATCGTGTCACTCGGGAAGCGCTCGTAGGCGTTGCCGTCGACAGTCACGATGGAGACTACGGCCGCCTCGTTGTCGGCGATGGCGACGTCGGCAAGCACCGGGGCCTTGATGTCGTAGGTGGCCGCAGGAAGCACGGTCAAGGTCGCCACTTCCACCGATTCCGTCTCGGAATCGTCAATCGTGGTGATGGTGACGTCGACGCTCGACGAGCCGGCTGGAATCACCACCGAAAGTTCGTTGGTGTTGTAGTCGGTGCCGTTGATGGCGGTGCCGGTCAGCGTGTAGGAAACAGCGAGGTCGGCGGACGTGTCGCCCGTGCGGGTGATGGTGAAGGTTGCAGTGTCCGAACCTTCGGTCGCCAGGTTGTCGGTGGCGACGACACTCACTCCCGACGGACGAATCAGCTCGAAGGTGCCATCGGATCCGGTAATGGCCGTGGTGGTGCCTCCCGGCGAGAAGACGCGGAGGGATTGTGCAGCGGAGCTCACAGCGTAGAGGTTGCCCGCCACATCGAACGCGACTTCGCGGCCTTGCGCCGAGACGATGCTAAAGCCATTTAGCGCAAGGCGGTTGGTGATGTCAGGAATGCCATCGGTCAGCGGAATCAAAGTAATGCCGTTGGTTTCGAGATTGATGACCGCGGCAAAATCACCGCGAGGGGAGACGTCGCCGCCGCCGGTAGCGCGGAGCAAATCGTTGGCGGACGCCGAACCGAGCAGTGTGCGGCTCGCCGCGAGTGAGTTCCAGAGTTCGGTCCCGTCGGGAGCAATCACATAAAGACCACCGCGATCGCTTCCCACCGAGCGGTAATTGTTGACGTAGAAATTCCCATTGGGCCCCCGGCTGAGGTCCATCGTCTGGCTGGCGAAGTTGAGCCAGGGAGTGCCACTGCCAATTCGGGTGGGCAACACTTCTGCGCCCGGGAGAGCGCCGCCAATGTCATGACGCCAAAGAGTATTGCGCATGTTCTGCGTCGTGCTCGCTCGGTCGTTCTGGAGATCCTCGTCGATGACGTAGGCAGTAAGATTGCCAGCCGCAAGGGAACCTTCGACCACGGCCGCGGCAATGCTGCCGTGGATTCGAGTCGCGGTAACCGGAAACGGTCCGCCAATTGGGCCGCCGAGGACGTTCAATCCGGTTCCAGGATTTACGTCTGGGTCCGTCACCCACAACGTGCCGCCAGTGTCCGACCAGTCAGCGACATACAAGTTGCCATCTTGTCCGACGCTGATGCGATACGGAGAGGCGCCGTCGCCAGCAGCGCCGCCGGTGACAAATGAAATGCCCGCGGTGCGGCCGACGTCGCCCTGACCCACGGCGTCCGACAGATCGGAATTCATCAAATAGATGCCGTCAGTCAAAGTCCGCGCCGGACCAAAGGCATTCGCCGCGACCACGCCATTGCTGCCGTGGGACACGTAGACGCGGCCAAAGTTTGGACTCGCCGGATCGTTGTTGATGGCGAGACCGCGCGGTTCGCGAAATCGCGTGGTCACTCCATCGGTGCTGATTTGCAAGGTTGCACCCAGGTTCGGCGCGACGGGAGCAGCGAATCCGACCGGGCTGGTCTTGAAGACGGAAACTTGAAATGCGCCACTCACGCTCAGCGTGATCGTGTGCAGTCCGGCCGGCAGAGCGCCCAAGTCATCCACCGTGGCCCCGGCGTTGGAGAGGATTTTGACAACATCCGCCGACTCGTTGAGGCGGAATGAAATGATTCCTCCACTGTTGGTCAAGCAGGTGGCGTAGGGAACTGCCTGTGTGCCGCAGGGCGAAAGGCAGGCCGCCACCGCGAGGAGCAGAGAGCCCGGTTTGGCGAGGGAGAGAAGGGGTTTTGCGAAACGTTGAACGCCTCGCCCACTCGAAACAGATACATCATTCATAGGGCAGAAGTTACGGAACTGGTTTCAATCTGAACCTCGCTTTCTTAGCAATTGCGGGCATTTCTAGCGAGAGAATTCTTGGCGAATCTGGTTCGTCAATTGGCCACAACACAGGGAAAGGCTGACTAAATTTCATTGGAAAAAACCGCAGACGTCCCACTCACCGGCGCCAGCGCGCAACGGTGAGGCTGTTGGAATTAAGGCAGGATTGCCTATCGCTTGAGCGCCGCCTTGGTCTCCGCTTGAAGCGCATCCAACTCAGGCTTGAGGGACTGCTTGGCCTTGGTCGGCATGCGGTCGATGAACAGCACGCCGTTGAGATGATCGGTTTCGTGCTGAATCGCCCGAGCCAGGAGCCCACCCGCCTTGAACTGAAGCGGCTTGCCGTTCGCGTCCAGCGCTTTGACTTCCACGGATTCAGGACGGGTCACGTCTTCGTAAATCTCGGGAAAGCTGAGACAGCCCTCCGGACCGGCCACGGCGTTTCCGACTCCCGTGACTTCGGGATTGATCAACACCAACGGCATGATGGAAGCGACGTCGGCCGGCTGGCCATTCATCTCCAACGAGGAAGGTCGTTCCTTCACTTCCCGGACGTCAATCACTGTGAGTTGCAGCGCTTGCGCCACCTGCTGTGCGGCGAGGCCGACGCCTTCCGCGTCGTACATCGTTTCGAGCATGTCTGCGATCAGCTTCTTGATCTCCGGGGTAATCTCGGTGATGCGCTCGCCTTTCTTGCGGAGCACGGGGTGGCCGTATTTGACGATTGGCAGGACCATGTTGGAGCTCTTCGTAGGAAATTCAGCGCTGCGATTCAACCACGATCATCGGCTCGGCCAGTTGCGCAACATTCCCGCGAGGTCATTGATGTCGGGGCTCTTCGCCGTGCGCACATAGAAGCCGCTGCACGTTTTTCCGGTCAAAACCGCGCCGGCATTGTC
>Ga0154020_10004209_pt1 | contig 17181 bp, 25 predicted proteins | sample Klosneuvirus_201_FD_109709 | JGI IMG/M metagenome (GOLD analysis project Ga0154020, IMG submission 109709) | Active sludge microbial communities from wastewater, Klosterneuburg, Austria - Klosneuvirus_20160825_MG | ecosystem: Engineered > WWTP > Aerobic digester > Activated sludge | place...
TCCTCCTCCTCCTCCTCCTCCTCCTCCTCATCCTGTTCCTCCTCCTCATCGTCCTCCTCTTCCTCATCCTCCTCCTCATCCTGTTCCTCCTCCTTCTGCTCCTCCTCCTCATCTTTCTCCTTCTCGTAGAGGTGCACTTGCGCGATCTTCTGTATACGACAGAGGGAACACCCGATTACATTGATAAAGAGAAACGCGTTCTCAATCTCGCCAAGATGGACCAGATGGGTCGCATCATCTCCGCCTTCGTTCAAACTGCCTCCGCGTACGATCTTCCGAGAAATTGGATCTAGTCGAAGATGAGTCGAAGTGAGAAGGAGGAGAAAAGGAGAAGGAGGAGGAAGCATTATTGGAGGAGGAGGAGGAGGGGGTGTTGGGTGGTGGGGGTAGTGGGGTGGTGTCGCCGTCCATGGCCTTCTTCCTCCCTTTCTTTCACATCCACTTCTTATGAACCGATTTCTGTTTAGGGATTTTGATTACCAGGAGGACGACTATTTCCAAGAGGTTCTGCGTTCGATCTTGTTGACTGACGCAAATGAGTTTGAGCGTTCGCTGCAAATTCTCAAGGACAAGGAGAAGCGGAAGGCCTCTCCCGTGGGTCCCTCTTCTCTCCTTCACTGTCTTTTCTACCTCATTCACTACTTTCCTTCAGTTTCTTCCGTCCTCCTTCTCTTGCTGTTACATCACCCTTGCGTTTCCCTTCCCGTTGTCCCCACCACGTCTCATCGTCTTTTTCTTGACAGGCGCGTATCCCATCGCCATTGACTTCTCAGCCTTCCCCGATGACCCAGCGTCGCAGCTCGACTTCAACAAGAAGGTGCTGGAGGAGTTGAAAGCTTACGCCTCCTTCCTTCAAGGGAAGGAGAAGGAGCTCGAGGAGAGGGAGAAGGACCTCCAAGGCAGCGCTAAGTCCAAGTAAAGGACGAATCTGATTATTATGAAAATGGCTCAATTTCCAAAGCCAGTGTGAATTGTGATTTCGAGAATGCAAAGCGGAAAATCTGTTCTTTGGAATGGTGGTCTGTGGAACGTCCAGTCTGATCGTGAGTCTTGTCTGACGAAGGCATTTGAAAAAGAGAAGAACAAGGAAAAGGATTACGTAGTTGAGGAGGAGGAGGGAGGAGGAGGGAGGCGGAGGAAACGCCGGGCGGAGGGCACGCTTACCTCTCCGAAAGGGTTGGGCGAGAAAGTGGTCTTCGATTTTGTCCACGTGCCCAACTCCGAGAGGTGAGCAAAGAAGCCGCCAAAGTGAACCTCTCACAGCAACGTCCCCCACTTGTCCGATTATAAATATTTCGAGGTTATCAAATCCGACTTCCCCCCCTTCTGACACTTGTCCAAACCCCTTGCGCCGGCGAGGAAGTTAGCTACAGACAGTCATCCCACGCGGCTTCCACTTGCGCGTAACCGGTTGCGGAAAAGCAGTTTAGGAAGCGAATTCCCGTGGGACAACCTCACATAGCGAGGGCACAACTTGTCAGTAGCAGTTCCGCTGTTGCAATTTGCATGATTGCTCTGTTGCGGATCACAATTCGGCAAATCGGCGCTCAAAGACTCGAAAGAGTTTCTTTCTAGCGCAAACTGCGCTTTGCAGTTTTGTTACCCAAGTACCAGTCCTTCAGAGTCCGTTGACTTCGCCAACCCCTCTTTGCCAGTGAGGGTCCTTCCCATTGGTGACTTTGAGACCACGAAAAACACAATGACCTTGATTGGCGGAGTGTCCCACCGAAGTTAAATCAATAAATTCGAAAATCTTCCAGCGGAAGGGGCAATAGAAATTCGCGAACAGCAGGTAGAAATGTAACTTCTGAACACTAACCCGCAAGCCCCAACGCCGAGTGCGAATCCTCAAACTCGCCACATCGCGCATCTCATCGACACGGTGTATATTGTCGCTTGTAGTGTTGCGCGACTGCTGGAGCCCACGAGGGGCAGCGATTCGATGACGCACGAAATTTCTAAATGCGGCCACGCCCGCGTGCAAAACGGTGGAGAATATCCGGCTCGCACCAAAACCTTTCACCAATGCTTGCCATGGCGCGGCCATTTCCCGTGGCCGTCTCTAGCGTCCCACGCGACGCACTGTGTATTATATTTCACTGAGGTACGACTCTTAGGGAAATTCGCGGAACTGAGCGCAAGCACAAGGCTCAAAATTTCGTGAACCGCAGACTGAGCAATTGCGGCTTGCGAGATTGCTTGGGCGTACTCTCCGCAGAGCATCTATTTACATTTTCCATTAGTATATTATATAGTTGATATCCTAATTCGGGTTGGACGAGTTGGGTGATGAGGTGTGCGTTCCTCTCTCTTGGCCCTCTGACATCTACTGCTTAGACTAACCCCTTCCTCCGCCCTCCCCCTCCCGAAGAGGAGGTCTCGCTTGCGCCGCGCATAATTTTTGCGTCCATATTATTACTTCTTGTCGAGTCATGATGGAGTGGCGAGATTCGTGTCGAACATTTGAGAAATCCCCTTCCTTGCCCGTGCCCAGAGGAATAGGGTGCCCATGGAGTGCCACCCGTGCTCACTCCTCCGATGAATCTCAATAATTCCCATATATTTCGTATTGTCCTCTGGAGCGTCAAGTTGAGGTCCAGGCCGTTAACGTTAGCCATCATCGCGTGGAGAGAACCATAATCTCTTCCGCGAGGAATTATTATTAGGTCGGAACCTTTCGAAATTTTGCCACAGAGAATTCGACAACCTCATCCGCGGGAGGGCTCTCGTGGCCTCTATGGCCTCCGAATCCTCGGATCATATTATTTTAATTATTCTTTTTGCGTAGGGGGAACAAAGAGACGGGCGGAGGGACAAGGAATCTGTTTTGGTGTTTCAGTTGGTCTCACCCTATTTCCTTATCAGGAACTCCGAGATTGCGCAATGAATTCGGCGTACCCGCAGTACCGCCTGGTCCCCTCCGCTCCTTTTCTTGCTGCTCAGACGAATAATACCAATATAAGTCCAACTTCGAGTGCAAATGGCCCCCCGACGTTTACCAATCCAGGCTTCCCCGCTGGCTTCCCCTATCACCCGCAAGGCCCACTCGTCGCGTCGCCTCATTTCTCGCTGCCGAGCGTAAACACGCACCAACTCGCCGCCCAACACTATCTTCCAAGCTCCACTGGCTCCACTCCAATGATGTATACAAATGCCCCAATGACGATTGGCGGTGGCGTGCAGATCCCGTCACCTCAGCGCATATCGTTCCGGAGTCTCGTGTCCTCCGATATTCCAGTCAGCAACATGCCTCCTGTGTATGCCCTCCCCCCCAATCCCCTCCCCAACAATCAAAATACATTCACACAAACGGTCCTTCATTGGTCGCTCGGTCAGACAGCTCCGATTCCTTCCTACCAACTCGGCCACGCTTCCTCTTCGACACCTCCTTACACTCCTCTTGGCGGCGCCTTTCGACCGCTCGAGGCGCCTTCGCCGACTACCTCCATATCTTCCTCCCTCTCGAATTCACACCCTCCAACAACGACTAGCTCCAACAAATCTCCTCCTCATAAGTCGAAAGGTCCACTGAGCAAGAGTGTCGAGGTTCCCGAAGCGTCGACCACAGAGGCCCAATCTCTGAATGCGACCTTCAGTGAACCGCGCCAATGTCCGCATTGCGATTACAAAACGAACGATCCTTCGAAATATCAGCGCCACGTTCAGAAGCACAACAAGGTCTTCTACTGCGAGCCGTGCTGCAAACAATTCTCCTCCAACTCCTACTTCAAGATGCACAACGAGAAGTTCCACGGGGCCCCAAAACACCAATGCAAAATATGCCACTCCGTCTTCGAAACAAGAAACCTGTTGAAGAAGCATGAGCTAATTCATTTGACCGAAAAGCGATTCAAGTGCCCCGAGTGCAACTACGCCTGCGCCTTGAAGGAGGTCCTCAAGCGTCACCTCCGCATCCACGAGAAGAAGCGAGCCAGCCCTCCCTCTCCCACGACCTTCCAGCACTCCCAATATCACTTCGATCAAAAAGGAGGAGAAAGAGAGGGAGAAGGAGATGAAGGAGAAGAGGACAAGTCAGAGAGTCTCTCGCCTTCCAATATGTCCGATGTCGACTCGGATCCCGCGGTCGAGTCGCCTGCCAACCCCTCTGATTCCGATTCATCTCATATGCTTTCCATTCCTTCAAATGCCTTTCCTCTCACGACGAGCGCGAGCGATGACAGTAAGGGGAAACGGAAGCCCGAGGAAGGAGGGCACAACATGATGAAACTCACAAAGGTCAACTCGAAGCTCTATAAGTACAACTCGGACCTCTTTGGGGTCATGAAGAAGAACCCCAGCAACGCCCTTAAGAAAGACATTGTTTCTCCACCCGAGGAAAGCTCTGCGCTGTACCTCAGGTCCGTGGCACCGACCTATGTGCCCGGCATCGATGTCGCGGGGATTCCCGACTCCGGCGAGGAGAAACCGACCATCATTACCCCCAATCAACAATAGCGAAGATCTTGAAAGAGCCGTTCAATCGCCAAATCGTCAATATCAAAATTCGAATAATGTTGAGAATTTTTGAATGATTGAAATGTTATTAATAATGAGAAAAGAGATAAAATGGTTAGACATTCAGTACTAGGTCCCTATCACTACACCTCCTCAGTTCTCGCCATTCCCCGTCTCTTTGCCTGTTGAATTCACTTCAGCTATCGTTTCGTCATCTCCTTATCGCTGTTGTCGTTACATCATCTCCTTATCGCTGCTGTCGTAACACCATCGTCACCGCTGTCAGGTAGCTGATATGACAGTGATATGACAGCAGGAGGATGAGGGAAGTGAGGAAGAGAGCACTGGGATATTATGGCTCCCTCATTCATTCAGTTGTTGTTACAACATCTTGATCGATCCTAGCAATGGTAATGTATTATTTGGTCGGAGCAGCTGCTCTGTCAACATGCTCGATGTTGACTCAGTCGCAGCGCCCGCTCCTCTCAAACTCTTCCTCCTTTCCACCTCACTGTCCCCTCTAGAGCTCTCTTGACCGGGATATCTTGCCGAGTTGGTGCGCGTGTTGGATTCTCAGAATCGTTCCAGTCGATCGAAAGACGAAATAGATGATCAGCGAAGCACCCTCTTGTCGATCAGCATGTAACTTACTTTCTATCAGTCAAGTATTGCGAATGTTGCGTCCAGAGAGCGCCAGGAGGAGGAAACAATGCTAGAGAGAGGGGAACATATGAGGAGAAGGTCAATGGCGAGAATGGCAAGGCGATCGCACCAGAATCCACACCAAGGAGCGCTAATGAGGGGGTGTACCAGGGGAAACTCAGAGCACCAAGGTCGGAGCAGGAAAAGTCGTTGTGCCTTGTATGTTGACTGAAATCTCACTCCATCAAGATGGATTCACGAAAAGAATCATGAAGGTGGCGGCAGGGAAGGATTGGCTGCTGGTCGAAGAAGAAGATGAGCAACGAAAGCGAAGACAAGGCAGACACATGAAAGGCTGCCGAAGGCTCGACGCATGCTCTAAGCGAAATGGATTGATAACCAACGATCACGATCAAAAGGGAAGGCGGTGGAGGTCAATGAGCGGACAGCTCGGGCGACTCCATCGTCGAGGAGGTTCGTCGAGAGGGGCGACAGTGAGCTCGAGGAAGCTCAGCAAGCCAATAGCCCAGCGGTTCCTCAAAGAATGTTCAATAAAATTATTCCCGTTAAATCCTCTCTATTCAGAGAGAATATTTGGTCGAAGTTTCAATTGATATCCAAGAGGGATTCAGACCGGAGTTGCCGAAGGTCGAGCTGTACCGGGCAAAGCCGCCACGCGTGCGAACGTCCTTCCAACAAAGGAACTTCCATTCAAAATATGATAAACAGGAAGACAATGTGCGACGAGGACACGAGGCGTCTCTGGGATGCAGGATCGGGTGCGAGAATTTTCGGCCCAACCACTCCCGAGGTTTTTTCGTGGCCCTTCTCGGTCCACTCCTTTCTCCTTCTTTTCCCCCTCGTCTCCCTCCCGTCCTTTCCCCGGTGCAGGCTCGTCTTTGTCCCCGTCTCATCCCTAAGATGCAGATCTTCGTCAAGACTTTGACCGGTAAGACCATCACCCTCGAGGTCGAGCCCTCGGATACTATTGACAACGTCAAGCAGGTTCGTTCTTTGCCTACTATCGCATATCTTGCCCTCGTTTTTCTTCTCTTATTTTCATCTTAACGCGATTCCACTCTCAACTTTCGGATTAGCTCTTTGTGTGCTCGCCCTCTCTTGTTGTAATCTTCTTTTTTTCGTCATTACTGTGAGTCCTAACAAATCTTTAATTGTAGAAAATCCAGGACAAGGAGGGCATTCCTCCGGATCAGCAGGTACTGCTTCTTGACTTATTTTTTGTTGGCCACCTCGTGCTGGTGCTGATCGAGCCTTTTGCTTCTAGCGCCTGATCTTCGCTGGTAAGCAGCTCGAGGAGGGCCGCACTCTCTCTGACTACAATATTCAGAAGGAGTCCACCCTTCACTTGGTGCTCCGCCTTCGTGGTGGTGTCATCGAGCCCTCGCTCCAGGTCCCTCCTCTTTTTCTTTGTGCATTTTAAAAATTCGTTTGTTTTGTTGTTTGTGGAGCCGTGAAAAGCGTTTTCTATTGCCCACCGTGGCCTTTTCTCTGATGCATTGCTTCGTCTTCGATGTTTTGTTCTTTGCTGGACATCTCCCTCGTTTTCGACATGCCCCACATGATTCGTGATGATCTTATGGTGTCGTTAGGTCCTTGCTCGCAAGTACAACTGCGACAAGCTCATCTGCCGTGGCTGCTATGCTCGCCTCCACCCCCGCGCCACCAACTGCCGCAAGAAGAAGTGCGGTCACTCGTCCCACCTCCGCCCCAAGAAGAAACTCAAATAAGTTTACACAGCAATGTGTCCTTAGAACAAAACATAAAAATAAGAAAATCACGAGTCCACGAGTCACGAGTTCACTGTCCCCTCGGGTCTTTGGCGGGTTGGAGTTCTGAGTGTCTAATGAGATGAAGATGATTTTGCCTATTCCCCAAAATATACAATGTTGATCGCGTGTGCTCGGCGATGGGCGCCAGCTAGAGTCGAGTGAAGCTGAGGAATTAGGAAAGTTTGCGAAGTCCTAAAAATCCACGAAAGGACTTTTCCTCGACGCCGCGTGGCCCTCCCACTCCCCTCAGCGGCCTCCTTGGGTGTCGTGAGCTACTTCGTCTTAGCGTCGTTGTCGCCCTTCCCCTTGTCGTCATCGCCATGCTGAGCGCCGTGCTGCGAGTGCGCGGTCGAGTGCCTGCCGCTGTGCAGCTGCACCAACACCAGCACCGCGCTTTCTTCACCCCTGCCCCCGTCTTCAAAATTGGTACGCGAATCCCTAGCTACAAATTTGTGACACATATATAAAATATCAAATTGGAGTTTGCTTTCGCCTCGCCTTCGGGGCGGCACAGTCGTCTGTTCCCCGAGCTCGTGGTCCCTCGTCTCTTTTGGCCCTGCCCCATCGAGGCCCATTGTGCCTTCATTCTGACCTCCATAATTAGCAAATATAATTTATTACCAATTTTCGAAGGCGTGAGGCCGTGGCGTGACGATGCCATTGGCTGACTTTACTCGTCGTTCGCCCCTCATGACTTTGTCGTTCGCCCTTGTTCCCGTCCTCACCTCCTTTCGCGTATCTTTTCTGCGTGAATTATGAAATATGTAATATTTGTTGTTATGTTGGTGGCAATCAGTGGGGCGCCTTTGTCTCCTGGTCGATTGTTCGACTGTCGACTCTTCGCCTGTCTCCGTTTCGTCAATTCGCTCCTTTCTGTTTGGCTGCCATTTCCAATTATTTCTTCTTGTTTCATATTTTCAGAGTATTTTGTTAGTGTTAGAATAGTTTTGTTATTGAAGACTCCTCGAGAAAGGCTAAGAATGAGAAGGGGAGGATTCTCAGTCGCCTCTCTCTTGAGTCCCTCCATAGCTCATGTCATTTTTTTCGTTTTAGGCAAGCAATCGTTGGAGCGCCTCTCGGAGAACTTTATCGATGGCACCAGCGCCAATTACGTCGGTATCCTTTTATCCGATCCATCGTCTTAATAATTTTCTTTGGTCGTAATTGCTAATTCATGTAGAGCAAATGTACGGTCAGTGGCTGAAGGATCCCTCGGCGGTCCACGCGTCATGGAACGCTTATTTCAACAACGTTGAGCGCGGAGCCGAGCCTGGCAAAGCCTTTGTTGCCCCGCCTACTGTACTTGTCGCTGTCTTTCTTCGCTATCTTCCCATTCTCTTATCGACTCGCCTTAGTTCGTTGCGCCTGTCGTCGGAGCCCCCGCGGCTCCTCGCCCTGCGCCCGCCCCGTCGACGGAGGGTCGCCCCTTCCAAGAGCCCGCCTCTCAACAGGTGAGCCCCGCCTCCAAGAGGGACATCCACATTGCCGTACTTCATCCTTGTTCCTCTTCAATGTTCTCTCCTTATATCTGTTTGGTGGCAATGATGATAAAATCACGACGGTCGCATGATCACAATGATTATACACTTTTCAGCTCACACTGGTGGCTGAGCTCCCTCGTCCTATTCTATCATATTCCATTTCTGAAGTCATTCCTCTTCGCCTGACATTCCTTTCTAGCTCCAAACTCAGCAGCTGATCCGCGCTTTCCAAGTGTTCGGTCACCGCGCCGCTAATTTGGACCCCCTTGGCATCAAGAAACCGCCTTATGTCCGCGAGCTTGACCCCGCTACGTACTTCCCCCTCGATTATTCGTTGGGAGAATCTGCATTGTTTTCTGACCCCCACATAGGTACGGCTTGAACGAGCAGGACCTCGACACTGTCATGAAGCACCTCGATGACGCCAACGTCTTCTCGGGCATCCTCTCGGTAATATAGATATTATCTTTCGTTTCTGATGGTAATTACGGAGTTTGCTGACTCTCTCTTTGCAGTCGGATGAGCCTCTCACTGTCCGCGAGATTATCTCGAGATTGCGCAAGGCTTACTGCGGTAACATTGGTGTCGAGTTCATGCACATCCCCGTGCGCTCTCCCTCCTGTGGTCATGTGGATCATTTAGATTGCTTATGTGTTCCAATTTAGAGCCGCAAAGAGTGCAACTGGATTCGCGAGCGCTTTGAGCTCCGTGATATGATCCCGATCAAGGAGGACCGCAAGAACATCTTTCTTCGGTTGGTTTGGGCCGCCAAGTTCGAGCAGTTCCTTGCTACCAAGTTCCTCGACAAGCGGTATGAATGTTGTAGCTCTCATCTCCATTAACTTGATTTCCCATGGATTCCTCATTAGCTTCGGTGCTGACGGTGCTGAGGTCATCATCCCCGGCATGAAGACCTTGATTGACGTTGCGGCCGATCTCGGTACCGTCCCTCCCCTCGCAGCTCTTGCAGTCCATCTTCTCGGGCGATGATGATAAAATCACGACGGTCGCATGATCACAATGATTATACACTTTACAGCTCACACTGGTGGCTGAGCCCTCTTCTATCAAAATTCTTCTCTCCTTGATTCGTCGTTCCTCTCCCTGGAGTTGTCTGACCTCCTTGCGTAGGCGTTCAGGATTGCGTGATTGGCATGGCCCATCGCGGTCGCTTGAATGTGTTGGCCAACGTGCTTCGCAAGCCCATGGCCGCCATCTTCCACGAGTTCCAGGTACTCATCACGCTGAGCAACTCCATGCTGCTGAGCTTACCCATGTCTTATGAATAGGCTGGCACCATGACCAAGGAGGACATTGCTTCTGGTGACGTCAAGTACCACCTTGGCACTTCTTACGATCGCCCCACTCGCAACGGCAAGATGGTAATCACTCCTTTTTTTCATCTACCTGTCACCCATTCTCATCCATGTTTCAGATCCACTTGAGCTTGGCCGCCAATCCTTCTCACCTCGAGGCCGTCAATCCTTTGGTTGCTGGTAAGGTCAAGGCGAAGCTCGTCTCGCGCGGTGACGCCGTTGGCAAGACTGTCATGCCCATCCTCGTGCACGGCGACGCCTCCTTTGCTGGCCAGGTTCGTCTCTATCAAGGACCTCATGTTGTTGGCTTGTTTCATCGAATGCATTAGGGTGTCGTTTACGAGTCGATCACCATGTCCGCCCTCCGCAAGTACCACACGGGCGGCACGGTCCACGTCATCCTCAACAACCAGATTGGATTCACTACTGACCCCGAGGATTCTCGGTACGCGGCCAGCTGGATCTCTCCTCATTTCATCATTCTCAGTTCATCCCTTGCAGTCCCGGAGAGTATTGCACTGACGTCGCCAAGACCACCCACGCCCCCATCATGCACGTCAACGGAGATGGTACCCTATCCTTGCTCGCCTCGTCGTCATGATGGGATGCTGATCGCTCCTAATAGACCCCGATGCCGTTTGCTGGGCTTTCAAGATCGCCGCTGAGTGGCGCCAGACCTTCCACACCGACTTTGTTGTTGATATTGTCGCCTATCGGTATTTCCCCCTCTCCGAACTCCGCCAAGATCGTTCTCTGACGCAATTGTGATAGTCGCTTTGGCCACAACGAGTCGGATCAGCCTTCGTTCACTCAGCCGATGATGTACAAGGTCATTGAGAAGCACCCCAATGTCGTCGATCTCTACTCCAAGAAGCTCATCGCCGAGGGTACTCTCCTCTCCCGCTCTCCTCTCCCTCATATGTGTACTTGTTCATTTTCCCTTCTCTCTAGGCGTCCTCACCCAAGAGGAGATTGATCAGATCCACACCCATGTCCAGCAAGGTCTTGAGGAGGGCTTCGCTGCCTCTAAGACTTTTGTTCCTCGTGACTCGGATTGGCTTTCCTCCAAGTGGAAAGGCTTCAAGTCGCCTCGTACTCCATTCTCTCGCTCCCCTTCTTCTGCTCCCTTATCATGACATTCATTAGTGCAAACCGCGCGTATCAAAAACACTGGCGTCCCGATGAATGTCCTCCAGTCCGTCGGCAAGGCTCTCTACACAGTCCCTGAGGGCTTCACTGTGCACCCCATCATCAAGCGCTACCTCCAATCGCGCGAGAAGATGCTCGCCGGCACTGATGTTCGACCTCGTTCTCATCGTTACACCTGGCCTCACATTATTGTCCGTTGTCATGTCTCATATTTCATTCGTGTCTAGGGTCTCGATTGGGCCACCGGTGAGGCTCTGGCCTATGCCACTCTCCTCTCGGAGGGCTTCACCGTTCGCCTCTCTGGCCAGGTGCCTCTTCGTTTTGCGAATCATTTTTTTTTTTGGATATCTTTCAATGATCGGAGCTGATACCTTTGCTTAGGACGTTGAGCGCGGTACCTTCTCCCATCGCCACGCTGTCGTTAGCGATCAGAAGACGGGTGAGAAGTACAACTTCTTCAACAATATTCCTCGTACCTCATCGCCTCTTCTCTCGTCCGTCTTCCTCATGGCGCTTATCTATTTTGCTTTTCCAGTTCAGCGCGCCTACGCGCAAATCACCAACTCGTTCCTCTCTGAGTTTGCCGTGCTCGGCTATGAGCTTGGTTACACTCTCCATGATCCCAATGCCCTCGTCATGTGGGAGGCGCAATTTGGTGACTTTGCCAACGGCGCTCAAATTATCATCGATCAGTTCCTCTCCAGGTACTTCCACCTCTCTTCCCTTCCCTTTTTATCGCTCATGTTAGTTTGTTTTAGCGGTGAGCAGAAGTGGATGCGCCAGTCCGGCCTCGTGATGCTCCTCCCCCACGGTTACGAGGGTATGACTTCTTGCCCGCATGCGTTGGTTCGAAATACTTAGCGTTGTCTTCTTGTAGGCCAGGGCCCCGAGCACTCGAGCGCGCGCCTCGAGCGCTTCTTGCAAATGTCTGACTCCGACCCTGACGTGTACGTGACCTTTCTTGCCCCGTTCTTCTGTTGTGCTGCGAGTGGCTCAATCTTCTGATTCTAGTATCCCTGAGATGACTAGCGAGAACCACCGCAAGCAGATCCAGATGGGCAACATCCAAGTGGTCAACTGCTCCACTCCCGCCAACTACTTCCACGTCCTCCGCCGTCAAATTCACCGGTCCGTTCTCCGTCTTCTCACTCTTCCGTGCATCCGATTTCATTTTCTCACTTAGCGAGTTCCGTAAGCCCTTGATCGTGATGACCCCCAAGAGCTTGCTGCGCCACCCGCTCGCCAAGTCTCGTACGAGTTCATTTGAATCGATCTGCGTTAGACCATCGCACGCATTGATTATGCTCTCTGTGTTAGCCCTCTCTGCTTTTGACGATGTTGGAGAGGACACGAGGTTCGTCCGTGTCTACCCTGAGGCCGACGAGTCGATTGCCCTCGACAAGGTGAAGCGCCTCATCTTCTGCACCGGCAAGGTCTACTACGATCTCCTCGAGGACCGCACGAAGCGCGGCGTCAAGGACGTTGCGATTGCGCGCATCGAGCAGCTCGCTCCCTTCCCCTTCGACCAAGTTCTCGATGAGATCAAGAAGTCGCCGCAGGCTGAGATCACCTGGGTCCAAGAGGGTCTGCCATTCTTCCTTCCTCCCTTTTCGCCATTCCTCGCTCACCTCGGCTGGCCATTCTCTAGAGCCCAAGAACATGGGCGCCTGGTCTTTCATGTACTTCAATTTCCGCACGTGCTTCAAGCACCTCGGCTTCACTGTACGGTTCTTGGATATTCGCGTCCTCTTTCCTCCTCCTCACCCTCACTTCTCTGAAGGGACGCGAGTTGACCTATGTTGGCCGCAAGACCTCCGCGTCACCCGCCACGGGATCCTCGTACCAGCACAAGAAGGAGCTCGCCAAGCTCCTCGAGAGCGCTTTCACTGTCAAGCAGTAATGCGCTGTCTGACCTCTTCGATTTTGACTTCCACTATAGCACTCATACGTATGCCTTAAGCGATTGCTATGTATCACCGCCTCCATCAATACACACCCTCGATTCCCATATTACCATGGATATTATCGCTTCGTATTATTCATAACAATGAAATATGATTATCAGATAAATAGTTTCCGTTCGACGGTCAATGACTGAAGACCGTCAATCAACTTCGGCCAACGCCAAAGACGTGTAGTCTTTGCAGGGATAGTAACTATCTTTGCGGGACACAGCTTCCCCCTCGACCTCGAGACGGGCTGGTGATGCAACGTAACGCATATCATTAATTTATCTCCACGATATTTAAGGCAAGAAGACGAGGCAATGGCGAGCCATAAGGGCAACAACAGCAACGAGTACCGCGTTTCCTTTCGTGCTCGCATCCCTCATTATCTCGCTTGGCTTCTGACGAAAAGTCATCTATTAATATGAATCTAATCTTTCTATATTTTTTCTGTGGTCGCTTGTCCTTCTTGATGGAGGGCCTGCGATCATGCCTCGCCGGTTGCCGTGCAATGGTCGTTCACCCTTCCTTTGCCTCTTTGTCATTGATTGTCATCAGATGATTCTAAATATTGATAGTCTACATATTTAATACAATATGATTTTATTAATGTTGTTCTTTTGGTTAGATTGGCGTGGCACGGCAGCGCTGGCCAAGGAAAGCAGTGGCCTCTTCCTCGCCTCGTCGCCGCGTCAGCCTTGCCTGGTACGCTCGAGAACCTTTAGCCTCGCATCCAATGATGAAAATCACTAAATTAGATCGAGGACTTATATTTCTTGATCTTGTCTCGATGATTTGTTGACTCCTCTCGTCGCTTAGGCCGCGGCGACCAAGGCAACACTATCACTGCGAGCGAGTACCTCGACGAGCCTGAGGTTGCTTCCCTCTCTTGCTCCCCTTTGTTCCCCTCTGATTTAATATTGTCATTTCATAGGTTCTTAATGCCAAGATTGCGGTTCTAATTGAGTTGTTGCGGAAGAGCAAGCACACTTGCGCTTACACTGGTGCTGGCTTGTCCAAGGCACTGCTTCTTGTTTCTCTGATGCCTTTCCATCGTTCTCCATTATTTTTGATACTATTAATATTTTTAGTCTTCGGGCATTGCGGATTATGCCACCAAGGCCGAGGAGAGCGTCACCAAGGAGGAGGACAAGAGCATCCAGAGCCCCTTCCTCGCTCAGCCCACCTAGTCCGACACCTCCTCCCGGCCCCGTCGTATTTGTGCTGATTTGATGTTGTTTAGTTCGCATTATGCTCTTTGTGCACTTGACTCGGCAGGCTTGTTGCACTCTTGGGTTCAGCAGAATCATGACGGCCTCCCTCAGAAGGCAGGGTTCCCTCAAGAGAAGATCAACGAGGTGCATGGCGCTTGGTTCGATCCCTCCAATCCTGTCGTCTTCATGGACGGCACTCTCAGAGGCGACTTGGTCGATTGGATGTTCCGTTTGGTACTCCCTTTACTACTCCTGGATCTTGTTGGATAATCTCGAGATATATTGTGATATAATTTTGCTCATCAGGAGAAAGAAGCGGATCTTACATTGGCGCTGGGTACCTCGATGAGCGGCATGAACGCGGACCGTATGGCTTACACGCCAGCCGACAAGGCCATCGACGGCAAAGCAATCGGAACGGTTATTGTGAATTTGCAGAAAACTCCGATGGACGAGGTCAGCACGCTGCGCATCTGGGCTAAGCTCGACGACGCCTTCCGCTTGCTCGTCGAGAACCTGGGTACCTGTCTCCTACATCTGAGAGTTTCCTTGACGGTATTTGACGTGGTACATATTAATTCCAGGAATTTCTAATCAATTGGTAACCGAGCCGCCACTCCAGCCCTCGGGTCGCCTTGGTGAGGACCTCTTCATTGTCCCCTATGATTCGCAGGGCAAGCTCGACCGCTCTTGCAATATGCTCCTCGACCTTCGGTCCCTCCCTCTGATATATCCTTCTCCCTCCAAACGATGACTGTTGCTGATTTCAACATTGTTAGCGATGACGCCCCTGTTAAGATCTCTGATCCTCATGCCGTCAATTTCGGCAAGGAGGGTCACGTCTTGGAAAAGAATGGCGCTGGCCACTATCGCATGGTATTCAAAGAGAAGGACAATTTCAATGTCCCGTACGTCAAGCTCCCTTCATTCGTCGAGGCATTATGATTGATTCTCGTTGCAGGCGATTGATGGGATCTTGGTGGGTCCGCGCTGCGGTGGGCGGTTGCGTTCCTCAGATCCCCGTGATGAACCTGGAGCCGCTGTTTTTCACAGCTGACCAGCTCCGTCATCGTGCGATCGATATTCACTTATCAAACTTGTCATAGCGTTCATTATGCTGATTTAGCGGACCCTCGTTTGTTGGCGGCTTTGTTGGCTCCCAAGGCGAAACGGGTTGAGGTTCCAAGCACTTTCAAGATCATCCAACACCATTACGTAGTGGGAGAGAATGTACAATCTTCGATGCCTCTCCTTCCTTTTCATGTACCTCTGATCGCTCTTTCAATGCATAGGAGCATGAGTGGACCGTCGCTCTCGATCATGCTTCGGTTCACTTTGTCGAGAAAGTTGGTTGGCTGTTGGACGCCTCTTTTCCTCGCCGTTCAGTGATTGTCTCCGATGCGCCCTTTGCATTGAAGCGGCGCAGTGATCATTCCTTCGTTGTCAAGGCTGTGATTACTCTCAAAGCTGAGGCGAACGCGCCCAATAAGGTTCGAGCAATCCGCCCTCCCTCTCCTCTGGCGCCATGACATGATTGCTTGTCTGTTAGATCATTGAGACGTCACACATGCTGGACTTCTCCGAGGAAGGAAGTAACGTTGCGCACACCTTGGTGAAGACGGGCAACTGAGCAACATGGATACCTCCCAGCTCTTGTGAAAAATTGTTACGTAAATCATTTATACCTCATGAGTTGAAGTGAAATAGCTCCCGAGGACCGTTGTGAGAAATGTTACGCAGGTTCCTTTGTAGTTTATTAGTGAAATATACGCGCCCCGATGATACTTCTAATGGCATGTCGATCTCCGTCGTGGAGTGGTTCGCCATCATTTGCATCATTCCTACAGTTCCATCGACTTATGCAACATCTTGATCAAGGACCAAAACCTGCGTAATAATCTCCACAATATGTTACAGTCATCACATTGGTGATCGCGAGCATCTGTGACAACATAATACAAGCGGGATCGTCTTGGGAGGCACGGCCGAGTGTCGGTCGCACCGCTCGAAGCCTTCGACATCATTTCAGACCATGATTTTGAAGTTTTTGTATAATAATACTATTATCCATCATTAATATTCATATAGGGGACAGTCGCAACTTCGATTGCGATGATAAGGATATAGGGGCTCATATTCCGAGTCCGGAGCGACTTCTTGAAAAGCCACGCAATTCCCTTTTGAGGCCCTCGAATCCAACTCCTTCAAGCTCGCTTGTGGCTCCCTAGGTGCCCCTCTTACCATTTCCTTAGAGTAACCTCGACTTATATCTTGTGCCTCATCATGTCAAGCTGGAGCTTGGTGATGGTGGCGGTGCTCGTGGCCGCCTCGGTCGCGCTCGCTGCTGCCGGTATGGGGCAATTTCCCCCCACAGTTCCTCCGATTCAATCCCCGTCCTCTCCCGTCGCGTCGACCATGATATTTGATTTCTCTATTTTCATTACTATTTTCACTAATTCGTGGAGGGGGTGCCGTGGAGGCGGAGGACGCCTTAGGGAACCCGATAGTTTAGGACCTTCATGAACGAATTACCTCCATGCTCCTCTTAAATTCCTACTAATTCCCTTGCCCCGCGAGCGTCCAGTATCGCCCTTGATACTCGTTTACATGTAACTATATATCTCTTCATTATTTTTATGGTAGGCGATGGGCCCAAGATGCAATCGGCGACAGTGCAGGTCCCTCGGCATCTCCTCGACCTTTTTCAGTCCTCTCTTCGGAGAGCTTTTCTGCTTTTGTCCCTCTCGAGCGCTCTTTGTTGTCATTTGTCGCTTCATTCTCTTTACTTTTTGATTTATGCTTTATTGTTATTGGATTCCGAGAGGTCCCAGCGACGCTTCAACTTTCTGTGCTTCGATTTTCCTACTTTCAGTCTCGACGAGCTTTCGCCGACCTCTGCGCTTCCTTGTCCTCCCTTTTCTCCCTCCCTGAAAAAAGGAGAATATTATTTTATTATATATATATATATTTCTATATTAAATTTTGTCTTTTTAAAGCGTCAGTGATTGGATGGCATTGCTGTCTCCCGCGATGAACTCCGTTGCCTTTTTTCGTTCGCAGGCAGTCGAATGCGTATTTTGTGAGATCTTATGAGATATTAATATTTTATTTTTGATGATGTAGCTGAAAGAGGCGTCGCTGCGAGGTAAGCGGTTCGATGTGGCGCAGTTTGAGGTCACCGTCGATCA
>Ga0154020_10004210_pt1 | contig 17181 bp, 10 predicted proteins | sample Klosneuvirus_201_FD_109709 | JGI IMG/M metagenome (GOLD analysis project Ga0154020, IMG submission 109709) | Active sludge microbial communities from wastewater, Klosterneuburg, Austria - Klosneuvirus_20160825_MG | ecosystem: Engineered > WWTP > Aerobic digester > Activated sludge | place...
CGCGCACCTGCTCGTGCGCCAGCGGCCGGTTGTGCACCAGGTCGAACACCGGATGCGTCGCCCCCCGCGCCACCCCCGCGAACACCATCAACCAGAGCAGACTCTGTCTCACGCACGGCCTCCGTTGCCTCTCAGCATCACCGAGAGCGGCGCCGTTCTCCACTTTCTACGGCAAGCGGGCCCGCCGTAGCCCAGCGCCGACTACTTCCCGACGGCGCGCCGCACGGCGCTGCCGGCGATCTGGGCCTGGCGCTCGAACTCGTCGACCACCTGCTTGGCCAGCCCCCCGAGGTCGAGCTTGCCCGTCGCGCCGAGGTTGATGGTGAACGACGCGTTCAGCCTGGTGCCGGCGACGTTGAGCTTGACCGCCAGGGTGCCCGAGGCCTGCTTCAGCGAGCCCTTGAACGACAGCTGCTCCACGGTGAGCAGGCTGCTCGCGATGCCCCTGCCGATGCTGCCGATCACACCATCGAGGACGGCCCAGCCCGCCAACCCCAGCTCCAGTGTCCTGGTCTTGACCTCGAGGGTGGCCAGCAGGGAGCCCTTGGCCAGCAACGCGCTGAACTCGCTGCTCTTCTCGATGCCCTTGAGCAGCAGCGCGGTGGCGTCGCGGCCCTTGCGCGCCACCTCCACGCTCACCTTGGCGACGTCCACGGCGCCGCACACGAAGCCGAACGGACCCGTCTTCCTCTTGCAGTCGGCCTTGGCTCGAGCGAGATCGCTCTGCGTCTTGTCGAACTTGGCGTCCGCCGCCCGCAGATCGGCCTGCGCCTTGCGGAAGCTGGCTCCGACGCCGCGGTCGAGGACGGCGAAGGCCGCCTTGGTGGCCGCGACCTCGCGCTGGTGGTCGCTCGCCAGCTTGCGCGCGGCGGCGCTGCGGACCCGGGCGTTGGCCTCCATCGCCGCCGCCAGCTTGCGGATCAGGGCGTCGCGCATGCCGGTCTCGGCCTTCAGCGCCAGCTGAAAGTCGCTGACCTGGGCCAGCGACGGCCCCACCGTGGTGGCCACAACCTCGGTCTTGATGAGGTCGGCGAGCTGGGTCGACAGCTCGAAGCTGGCCCGGCTGGCGTCCAGCACCACGCGCAGGCGCGCCGAGGCAAACAGCAACCTGGCGTCGCCCTCGACCACGAAGTGCGGCGCCACCTGCGGCCCTGCCAGCGAGGGCATCGGCACCAGCACGTCGATGCGCGCGTTGTTCAGGCTGACCAGGCCGAGCAGGCTGAAGGGTTCGATGCGGGCGTCGATCTTGAGGCCCTGCTCGAGACTCAGGTAGCTGTCGATGGCGCCCAGCGTGATCCCGCTGCCGGGGATGGGCGCGCCGCCAGGGCCGGTCTGCTGCATGAAGACGGCCTTGCCCGCGAGCTTGATGCCCATCCCAGCGATGGCGGGCAGACCGCTGCAGCTCACCCCGGGCGTGGCCAGGGACACCTTGACGTCGTTGAAGGCCAGCAGCGGCAGCGGCAACAGCTTGGCCGCCGCGGTCAACGCCGTGAGGCCGCCGGCTGCCTTGTCGAGCACGACCTTGGTGGCCGGATCGGGGATGGCGTTCTTCAGCGGTCCCTGCGCCGCGGAGAGGGTCAGGGCCTGCATGAGCTCGATCTGCGCCATCGGGCCGAAGCTCGGCCCCGCCAGCGCCACCGCGAACTTCTTGGGCACCGGCGCCGGCACCGCGGCCTGCAAGTTGACGCACATCGCGATCGGGTCGTAGTCGAGCGAGCCCAGCCGGGCGCCACCCTGGAAGCCGAGATCGACCGAGGCGTCGGCGTTGAGCCCGACGCTGGCGACCACCGGCGCGCGCAGGGTCAGCCCCGCCATGCCCAGCGGCTCCCTCCAGTCTGTCGCCATGGTCCCGGTGAACGAGAACTTTCCCGCCGTCCCCAGGGCCATCTTGCCGACCAGGTCGAGACGCTGGTCACCCACCGGGACCTGCAGACCGAGCTCGAGGCCGGCCTCCACCACAGGCTGGCCGCCCTGGCGGGTCAAGGCGAACGCGAACGCCGGCGCGCGCACCGCGAACCCGGCGGGCAGGCCCGGGATGGCGGGCACGCTGGGTAGGCTGGCGCGCAGCTCGACGGTCTGCCGCGCCAGTTCGATGGCGCCCATCAGCACCAGCGGGCCCTTGATCCCGAGGGCGTGCGCGCCCACCGCGCTGGCGTCGAGCTGGGTGAACAGGGCGATCCCGTCGACCGCAGGCAAGCTCATCCCGTTGGCCGCGGTGCCCAGGCTGTGCTCGAGCAGCTCGGTGATGGGACCAGGCAGGGCGGTGGCGGCGAGCGCCGGACTCTTGCCCAGCGCCAGCACCGCGTTCAGCCTGGGCAGCGCCGAGAGCGGCCCAGAGGCTGCCAGGAGCGCCCCCAGATCGAGGCCCTGGACCTCCAGGAACAGCAAGCTCTGGGCGCGCCCACCGGCCAGCACGGCGCCGCCCTCGAGGCCGCGCCACTTCATGGCGCCCGCCAGGTAGCCGCTGTTGCGCACCGTGTCGAAGCCCAGCATGAACGCCGACAGCGTGACCTCGGCGGCGCCCGGCACGCCGGTGAAGCCCAGGTCGATCTGGTTCTCGATCGACAGCTCGAACTGCTCCAGCTGGCCGCCCTTGCTCCGGGCCGACACCGCGCCCTCGAAGCGCTTGCCAGCGAGCCCGACCGTGGCGAACAGGCCGAGGGCGAAGCCGGGCACCGGCCGGTCGGCGCTGTCGTCGTTCCCGGGCGGGGTCGTGGCCACGGTGATGGAGCCCGCGACCCGGACCCCGTCCAGCGAGACTCCAGGCAGGCCAAATGCGCTCTTCCAGACCTCGGCCGAACGTCCCTCCACGGTCAGCACCTTGCCCGCGCCATCGCTGCGGAAGCTGATGCTGGTGCTGGGCAACGAGAAGCGGCGACCCGGCAGGTTGATGGTGCTGCCGCGCTGCTCCCCGGACAGGGTCAGGGCGTCGCCGGTCTTCTCGATGATGAAGCGGGCGGGCCCGAAGGTCAGCAGCGGCGCGCGCATGCCCTTGAAGGGCGGCGGCACCAGGGGGCCGACAAACAGCGTCAGCGACATCGACAGCTCGGTCGAGGCGGCCTTGGGGCCGGCGCCGGCGGCGCCGAGGACACGGTGCACGACGCCGGGGCCGACGGTGCCGACCAGCCACAGCGGCGTCTCGGGCAGCAGGCCCGCCCGCCGCAGCGCACCCAGGGCGCCGGTGCGACCGGCGACGATCTCGACGAACAGATTGGCGCCCGCGCGCAGCTGGAAACCGCGCCGGAAGGCGCGCTGGACGGCGTCGCGCAGCGGCCCCGGCGGCAGGGCGCTGACAGGGAGCGGCGCATCAGCCCCTGTCACCAGCAGGAAGGCGCGGGAGATCGTGGCGTCGCCGACCAGGTCAGTCGAGGTCAGGTCTGCCAGCGCCACCCGGGACTCCAGCAGCACGCTCCACTGCGATGGCGCAGGCTCCAGCGCGTAGGCACTCAGCGTGGAGCCGGAGCCGAGCTCGAGCCGGAGCACGCCCGGGGCCAGCTGCGTGACCTGCTTGTCGGCGAAGTGGCTGAGCTCGACGCGCGACTGCAGGAAGCTGGTCAACCCGGCGGCAGCACCGTCAGCGCGAGCGCCCCGCGGCAGCCCAGCCGCCACCAGGGCCAAGGTGCCCGCCATGAGGCTCGGACACAGCAGGCGTCGTGACGAAGGCGGCGAGATGGCCATCATGCTCTCCGAAGTCTGCCGGGCAACCGGCGCGGGTGGTTTGAGCTCAAACGAATTCTAGTACAATCACCATCCTGGTGTTGCCCCCCCGGCCGCGCCGCTGACCGCGACGTGGCGCCAATGCGCTCATGTGCTGTTAACATCCCGCCCGGGGGGCCTTCATGAGGCATTGGTTCGCGATCTGCTTGACCATCTGTGCTGCCCAGGGGGCAGCCTCCGCGCAGGGCATGTTCAGCGGCCTGCGGGAGATCCAGCTCGGCACTTCGATTGGCTACTCGTTCGGGAAGTACTTCGCGCTGCTCGGGCCGGCGCCGGCGCGCTGGGCGGCCTTTCGACTCGGCATCGCCGAGGGGGTTGCGCGCAAGCCCCGCCTCGACGCGGACGACTGGATCGCCCGGGTCGACCTCCTGACCACCGACGCGGCGCAGCCCGCGCCGGCGTCGCGGGCCGAGGCGCTGTCCGAGGTCGACAAGGTCGCCTACGCCATCGGCGCGCGGCTCGCGCAGCGAGTGCTCGCGCTCGACCTGACGGCGCGGGTCCACGGCGCCATCAACAGCGGCGTGCAGAGTGCACTCGACAACAAGCCACCGCCGAGCTTCCTCGCCACCTACGCGGCGCAGCTCACCAAGCTGTGGACGCCGTCAGCGGAGACCGACGACAGCAAGGCCAGGCCCGAGCCCATGACCAAGCGGCAGGGCACCTCGGGCGGATTCGCGCGCCCCGTGCGGGCCGGCAAGGGCGCGCAGCCGTCACGCAGCTCCCGCGTCAAGCTGCGCATCAGCGGCCAGCTCGCCGACGGCACCGAGGTCATGCCGACCCAGACCACGACCATGGGCCTGGCCCAGGCCATCCCGTGCCTGCGTGAGGCGCTGCCGCGCATGGTGGTCGGCGAGCAAGTCCAGCTCACCTGCCCGAACGCGTTCGGCCGACGTGGCGTGCCGCGGCGCATCCCACCCGGCGCGACGGTACGCTTCGACGTCGAGCTGCTCGAGATCCTGGCGGTGCAGCCATGAAGCGCGTGCTGGTGCTGCTCTTCGTCCTCATCCCGGGCGTGGCTGTGGCGCAGACCGGGGGCTACCCGACCTGCCCGAAGAACACGCTGTATTCCAACGGCAAGTGCTGGCCGATGTGCAAGCCGGGGGAGATGGGCTTCGACAACCGGTGCTTCACGGACTGCCCCGCCGGCACCACGGCCGAGTATGGCGTGTGCGTCAAGGGCGCCCTGATCCAGACCAACATGCAGAGCTACCTGCGCGAGACCAGCCTGCCGGGCTGCGCACCCGGGCAGAGCAAGGTGAAAGGTCTGTGCTTCGAGTCGTGCCGGGCTGGGTTCGTCTCGAACACGCCGATGTGCGCCAAGCCGTGCCCGAGGGGCTGGGACGATCTCGGGCTCATCTGCGTCAAGGATGGCGGCTGGAAGTTCTGGGACACCCAGACGCGCAGGAAGGAGCAGTACCTGCGCACGCCCAAGCTGCCGGTCAGCTGCCCGGCCGGGACCACGAACGAGAACGGCATCTGTTTCGGGCCGTGCAAGACGGGCTACTCGAAGCTGGAGGCGCTGTGCTGGTCGACCTGTCCGGTCGACCACTACGGCGTCGCCGGCGTGTGCGTGAAGAAGCCCGACCTCGAGGTGCGGCCGAGCTACGAGCGCGGACCCGCGGTCGCCGTCGATCGGTCGTGCAAGCTGGCATCGTTCCAGCGCGCCAACGCCCCGGTGCAGCGGCGCCCGTTCAACATGCTGATCGCCGCCGATCCGCAGGTGCCGTGGGGCACCCGCACCGACGAGGCCATCTCCAATGACGCCCGCGCCCACAACGACGGCGCGTTCTGCCGGCAGCGCTCGGACGAGCCGTGTCCGGTGCCGGGCGTGACCGGCACCCTGTGCAGTGAAGAGTGCAAGTGGAAGGACTCGGTGCGCGTCAACCGCTGGATGCTCGACGCCATCGGCAAGGTCGACACCCTGCGCTGGCCGGGCAGCGACCTCGCGGTCAAGCAGCCCGAGGGCGTCCTCGTCAACGGTGACCTGACCGCGTTCTGGGATCGCGACGAGTTCCAGACCTACATGGCGCTGTGGAGCAACCCGGCGCTGGTCAAGCTCCCGGTCTTCCCGGGCCTGGGCAACCACGACTACGCCAACAACCTCGACGATTGCAGCCTGGTCGACGATCTCCACTTCCCCGGCCTGCTGGAGATGAACGCGTGCGCGGGCGCGGCGATGTCGTTCGCGCGAGAGATGGTGAGCTGCGGCAACGTGGCCACCTTCCCGGCGCAGAAGCTGGTCGGCTTCGACCTCGGCAGCGGCTCGTACTCGTTCGATATCGGGCCCATCCACTTCGTGCAGCTGCACAACTGGCCGGGCTACGCGCCCGCGCTGCCGACGCCGAGCGACGGCCCGGGCTGGATCCCGAGCAGCTCGGCGCTGCCCTGGCTCAAGCGCGATCTCGCGATGGCCACCAAGGTCGGCCTGAAGACCATCCTCAACGTCCACGACGGCGACGACCACTTCAAGTTCGGCGACGCCCCCGAGCTGCGTGCCGTGCTCAAGGGCATCCCGGTGATCGGCGTGTTCGCAGGACACATCCACGACTTCGCGGGCCTGCGCGGCCACTGGTCGCTCGACGCGGTCCACGACATCCCGCTGATCCTGTCGGGCTCGCCGATGTTCAACCGGATGCTCCTGGTCGAGTTCGAGCCCGAGCGCTACAAGGTGTTCCGGCTCGACACCCGCGAGGGCAACCCCAGCTTCGTCGATCAGCAGCCGCTGGTGGTCGAGACGGCCTGCCTCGACTGGGTCAAGGGCCCCGGCGAGACCGGCGTCGATTGCGGCGGCAAGTGCAAGCCCTGCCCCGATCCCAACGCGCCGCCCCCGACCACCTCGAGCACCGCGACGCCGACCAGCACCACGCTCACCGCCGCGTGTGTGGTGCGCGACACCGTGGTGGACGTGCCGGGCTATTTCGCGGCGGCCAGCGCGCTGGGCTACGCCAAGAAGAACCTGGGCACCGTGAGCAGCGGCGAGGACGCGGTGGCGCAGTGCACCGACGCCGTCTTCCAGGAGCTGACCGCGACGTTCTGCGCACTGAGCGTCGACACCCCGAACTGGACCGTCGCGACCTACACCGACGGCAACGTCTTCCAGACCAACGTGTGTCCGGCCAGCGGCTGCCAGTCGCGCCAGTGCACGACGCGCCCCGCGCTGCTGGGCGCCTGCCTGATCCGCCACAAGGACGCCGCGGCGCCGCTCTATGACGATCCAGACAGCGGCCCGCTCTACGTCATGAAGAAGCTTGGCGGGGTCAAGGACGTCGCCGAGGTCAAGCTGCGCTGCACCGAGGAGCTCCGCCAGGCGATGCTGATGGAGTACTGCGGCGGACGCCGGCCCGAGCTGACGCACTGGCAGGCCGCGACCTTCGCCAGCGACGGCAGCTTCCTGGCCGGCGCCTGCCAGGGCGATGTCTGCGAGACCCAGTGGTGCCCCAAGCTGCTGCGCTGATCTCGAGGTGATCGCGCCGCGCCAACCATGGACAGGAGACAGAACCACCGACTCGCGAAGTTCAACGCGCGGCGCGATCAGCTGGTCCGCACGGCACAGTGTCGCCAGCGCCTGTTCGTGCCCACGCCGGCAGACGCCTGGCACGCCTTCGCGACGTGCTTCGCGACGGTCACCGGTTCGACCGAGGCCCCCGACGTCTTGACCAGCGGCGGCGATGGCGTCGTCGCCTGGCGCGATCGCGTCGACCTGAACGAGTACGAGCATGGCTCGACGCTGCTGCTCCCGGGCGACGTCTTGCTCGGCTTCAGCTCGCGCGACGACGTCGTGCAGCCGCCGGCGTGCGAGCTGTCGATGACGGCGGCGACGCCCGAGGTGGCGGCGGTCGCGCGGCAGTGGCTGCTCGATGCGGGCACGCCGCTGCTGCCGCTCGTGATCACCACGGTCCAGGTGCTGAAGCCGCCCGCGCTCCACGAGCGCTGGACCGCGCGCGACTGGACCCTGATGCTGAGCAGCATGAGCCCGGGCGCCGGACGCGAGCCCGAGCACCAGATCTTCGTGCCCACCCACGACGTCGGGCCGTGGATGGGCCGCGAGACCGAGTGCGCGTCAGACCATCCAGAGCTGGTGCAGTTGATCGCCTCTCTCTGCGAACGACAGGGCCTGGGCGCGCCGCCTGGTGCCAGCGGCGACTTCCGCTTCGCGTCCAGAGCTGACTTCGATCGAGTGCGCGAGGCCCTCTTCGAGCACCTCCTGAAGCGATAGGTCAGCGCCGCCGAGGAGCGCCAGCGCGTGAGCTGATACCATGCGCGCATGCGCAAGCGGCTCGAGGGGGCCTCGTGAAACCGAGAGTGCTCGGCAAGCAGGTCAAGCAGGCCAAGAAGAAGCCAGCCAAGCCGGCCGCCAGGCCAGCCCGGAAGAGCACGCGCGCCAAGGCGACCAGGCCGAGCGCCGACGCGACCGCGCTCGAGCTGGCCCACCGGTTGGCCCTGAACTCGTTCGCCGACGAGGTCCTGGAGGAGTGCTCGCGCGACAAGATGTCGCTGCGCGCCACGCTCGACCGCTTCCTGCCCGCGGTCGCCGCGCGGCTCGGCGCAGACGCCGGCCTGGTGTGGACCCGCGACGAGCAGCTCGCGCTCGAGTGCTACGAGAGCGGTCGCTGGTCAGACGACGATCGCGCCGCGTTGTCCCGCGACACCATCCGGCCCGCCGCAAGGGCCGCCGACGGCCGCCGCACCATCATCGCGCAGCCGCTCGACGTGGCCGGCCGCAGGGTCGGCGTCGCCGCGTTCGCCTTCAAGGGCAACCGCCTCGCCGACAGCGACACGCTCGCCGCGCGCGTCGACATCGTGTGCGAGCAGTTCGACGACGTGCTGGCCTCGATCCAGCAGGCCGGCTTCAAGCAGGAGCTGATCCTGCGCCTGCAGCAGGCGCTGAAGAACATGGTGTTCGACCGCGGCGTCGACGACGCGGTGTCCGCGCTCGGCAAGGCCATCCCGCTCCGCGACCTCGTCCTCATCTACCAGGACGACGCCGGCGGCGGGTCGGTCAGCTACCGGATCTACCGCAACGGCGTGTGCACCCACGCCCCCGAGAGCCGGCCGCACAAGCACCTGCACGAGCTGATCGAGCGCGAGGGCCCCGCGCTGCTCGACCATTCGCGCGCCAAGATCGCACCCGTGCTCGGCATCGCAGGCGCGCTCGAGAGCGTGCTCATCTCGGGCCTGTCCACGCGTGCGCTCGGCAAGATCCTGGCGACCGCGGACAACGGGCTGTCCACCTTCGGGCTGGACCTGCTGCGCGTGTTCGCCGAGTGCGTGAGCCAGCGTCTGGTCGACTACAACCGCGAGCGCCGCCACCTGTCACAGTTCTTCGGCCCCGCGGTCATCAACGAGCTGCTCCAGGATCCCAGCTACACCGAGACCTACCTGTCGCCGCGCACCGAGGAGGTCGCGCTGATCTACGCCGACATCAACTCGTTCACCAAGATCTCCGAGCAGATCCTCCACGATCCGGGCAAGATCGGCCGCTTCGTCGACCGCTGGTCGGCCGGCGCGGTCGACATCCTGTGGAACAACGGCGGCGTGTTCGACAAGATGGTCGGCGACTGCGTCATCGGCATCTTCGGCCCACCCTTCTTCAGGACCACGCCACGCCAGCGCATCACGGCCGCCGTCAAGGCCAGCCGCGAGATCCTGGCCTTCACCATCGGCCTGCAGTCAGACCCCGAGCTGGCCCCCATCGCCGCCAGCCCCGTCGTCCCCGGCCTCGGCGTCGCCGTCGGCCTCAACCTGTGCCCCGCCTCGGTAGGCCTGTTCGGCCCCAACCACGACTTCACCGCCTTCTCGTCCGGCATGAACGCCACCGCGCGCCTGCAGTCCCTGGCCGGCTTCCGCGAGATCCTGATCATGGACTCCGCGCGAGCCGCCCTGGGCGACCTCGCCGCTCCCATCCGCGACGCCCGCTTCGAAGGCCCCCTCGAATCCCCGGTCAAGAACGTCGCCAGGCCGCTGCAGTACCACCGCCTCAGCTTCCCCTCGCGGCCGTGACCTCGACTCCCCCAGTCTCGAGCAGGCGTCGCGCCATCCAGGGATTTTAGAACGTTTAAGACGACCGGCCGCGCTGCGCTGCTAGCTTTCGCGCATGACGACCTGGAGAGACGCCATGTGCGCACTGCCCCGCAGGCACCTCATCAAGGTGCTGCTGGTTGCGATGCTGAGCGCGGGTTGTGGCACCGGAGAGTCGACGCCGGCGTCGCCCGACGATGCGACGATCGCGTCCGACGACGCCGCCCCTGAGGTCGACGGGGACGGGGGCGTGCTCGCCAACGCCAGCGCGGATGGGGGCCGTGACGCGACGGCGGCGGCGCTCGACGCGACGCTCGGCGCCGACGGGACGGTCTCCGCCGACGCCCGGGTCACCATGGATGGCTCACCCGGTGGCTGTGGTGTGCTCGGCACCGGCCCCCTCTTCGTCGATCCGACCCGGGGCTCGGACAGCGCTGCGGGCACCAACGGCGCTCCCGAGTGCCGCATGCGCACGGTGACCGCCGCGCTGAGTCGCATCAGGAGCGGAGGGGCCCCAGCGCCGCGCACGATCGTGGTGCTCGGCGACGTGTCGTATGTGACCGGCGAGCGGACGTGGTTCGTGCCTGCGGACGTGCAGGTGATCGGCGCGGAGGCGTCGGTCGGCTCGTCGGCATTCACGCCGATGCAGCGCCGCTTCAGCCCCGCGCTGCCGCCCAGCTTCGGCGCCCCGACCGCGGTGGCGTTCGGGGGCGCGCGCGCACGTCTCGGGTACTTCATCGTGGATGGCCAGGCCGGCGCGGGCACAGTGCCGCCCCTGTCCGGCATCGAGATTCTCGCTGCGGGAGACGGGATGGTCCTCGACCACGTTGTGGCGCAGCACTTCTCGAACAGCGCCATCACCATCGGGATCGGCGGCTTTCCCGCGGACTATCCCGCGAACGCTCTGACGCGCGTGACCCTGACCGCAGTCGAGGCCAGCGACAACGGCAGCGATGGACTGAGCGTGGCTGCCAGCGGCCGGGCGACCATCCTCGGTGGCAGCGGCGCGCCGTCGATCTTCAGCCGCAATGGCCATGCGGGGATCAACATCAGAGGCGGTGGCGCGACCATCGACGGCGCCGCGAACGGTGGCTTCGATGTTCGCGCGCTCGACAACGCGCGGTCGGGCATCCTGGCGACCTCGCCCACCCGCCCCGGACCGACGATTGACGTGCGCGGCTTCCAGGCTCGCGGCCACCTGACCTACGGCGCCGGCATCGAGCTCGACGGCGAGGTGACACTGAAACTGCGCCGGTCAGAGATCGTGGGCAACAAGATCGGTGTGCTCGCCGTCAGCTTCAACGGCGCCGTTGGCGAGCTGTCCGGCCTGGATCTGGGCACCGCCACCGACCCGGGCAGCAACGTCCTGCAGGCCACGGGCGCCCTCGCCAACCAGGGTCCCGGTCTCTGCATCCGCTCCCAGAATCAGGCCGCGAGCACCCTGACGATCGTCGCCCGCGGCAATCGCTGGCTGACCACGATCGGCACCATGGCCGACTGCGCCAGCTCCACCGCGACTCTCGCGCGCCGCGCTGACTGCACCGTCACCGGGACGCCCTACGCCCTCGGCATCGAGCCCAAGGCCGCCGGCGCGCTCGTGGAGGTTGCGGGCTGCCAGTGAGCTGGTCTAGCCAGCTGCCGACCAGAACCTGAACGCCCCGGTCATCGAATCGAGAAATCCCCACTCGCGAACCTTCGGGCCATGGATGAAGACCGTCCACGCTGGTCGGCGCTCGCGCAGCTCGACGCGATGGAACACCCCAGGCAGCAGGAGGTTGAACCGACCCGGCCCGAGCCATCGCCGCGTGACGGTGCGGTCGTCGCGCCGGCGCCGCTCCTCGGTGTAGCCGCCGCGCAAGACGATGCTCACGCCCCAGCTCCACGGGTGGTCGTGAAACTCCGTCGGCGCATCGCTCGCGACGAAATGATGCAGGAACACCCCGAAGGTCTTGCCCGTGCCGACCAGATAGTGCCGGTGAATCTTGGCGTCGCCGCCTTGCCCCGCGATGGTCGCCCGCGCCGGCCACATGCGGTGACTCTACCTGTGACACAGCCGAGAGCTAGTCGCATATCGGGGGGGGCAGGACCCAGGTTACACTCGACCCTGCGTTGTCAGAATCCCCCCAGAACACCGCGCTCGCCGAGATCCTCGACGCCATCGTCGATCGCCGGATCCGCCGCAAGGTGCAGAAGCTGCTCCAGATCGGCGAGGAGGCCGTGCGGGCACTCGGCGAGCTCGACGCCGCGCTCTACGTCCGCGAGGACGGCGAGGAGCAGCTCCAGATCGTCTCCGACGCCGTCATGAGCCACCTCCGTCGCCTGCTCGACTACCTGCGCATGGTCGCGAGCCCGGTGGACGCGCCCGACAGCGCCGCGCCGGGAGAGGTCGCCACCGAGGCGGCGCCAGTGGCCCGCAGCGCGCCCACGGTCGCGCGCGGGGCGGCGCTGGGCATCATCGCCGCGCGCAACCGGACCGACGAAGAGAAGTGGCGCGCGCTCGCCGGTGAGGTGGACACGCTCCACTATGGGCTGAGCTCCGAGCTGCGCGAGTACGACCGTCGCTTCGCGGACGCGCTGTCCAACGATCGCAAGGAGCAAGCGCTCGGCGATCTGAACGACGCCACCACGGCGCTGATGGACGGCGTCTTCGCGGTCATGACGACCGTGTACGAGTGCTTCCTCGGCCACGCCGAGCCCGAGCGCATGATCCCGGGCCACCGGGACACCCTCGGCAAGGCCCTGGCAGTGCGGCGAGCGATCGCCGCGCTGCGCCGGACCGTGCGCGATCTCAACCGACCGATCCAGGACCGCAGCACCGATCGGGCGGTGGCGCAGGCCAGCTACGAGCGCTTGCTCGAAGAGGTGGTCGGCTTCATCAAGAGCGACGTCTTCCTCTACCTGCGCTCCGACACCCGCAAGGAGTTCGAGCGCAACCGCGACCTGCTGGAGATCGGCACCGTGGGGCAGAACCGCAACGACTGCGAGGGCTTCGACAAGTACCTCGACTCGCTGGCCTTCATCTCCCAGCGCGTCGTCCTCATCACGCACGACACCGAGATCAAGGCCAAGGTCACCGCCGAGCTCGACCGCGCCCTAGCCTACGTCAACATCCTGCCCGAGCTGGTCTGCGACGTGATCGTGGAAGCCTTCGTGAAGGCCGAGCGCCTCCTCGGCCTCAACGATCAGATCGACGAGCTCGTCGCGCGCTGGCACGCCCTCGATGAAACCGCGCGCGCCGACATCGACCAGGCCGTCCCCCTGGCCCGCGCGCTATGCGACCTCGTGCGCCCCCCGTCGCAGTCGTCCCCCCCGGACAGCAGCGACTTCTTCTGAACCATCGCCGCAGACAGCTACGTACATAGCAAGCTCGGGCTCCAGGCCAGCTAGAGGCCGAGTCGTCGCGCCACGCCTCCGAGGTTCTCGAGCGCGCTCAGCATCTCGCTCGGCGCCCCCAGCGAGCGCGCGGTCTCCAGCGCCTGGATGGCAGCCAGCTGGTCGCCGCGCACCTGCGCCAGGCGCGCCCGCGCCATCCATGGCAGCGGGCTGCGGGGCGCATGATGCTGCGCCTGCTCCAGCGCGTGGTCGGCCTCGTCGAGCACGCCGGCCTCGCACGCCAGCGAGGCACGCATGGCCCACAACTCGCCGTCCGCCACGCCATCGCAGACACGGCGCAACACCGCCAGCGCCTCCGCACCGTGATCGTGCTCGAGCAAGGCCGTGATCAGGTGGTGCCAGACCTCCGCGCCGACCTGGCGCGCATCCCATGCCAGCGCCACACCGGTCACCGCTTCAACGACTCGACCAGCCGTCACCAGCGCCTGGATGAGACCCTGCCAGCGCTGTTCGCTCGGTTCCGCCAGCAGCGCCTCGGCAGCCTGCAACCGTTCCATCTCGAGGCGCGCGCGCGGCCAGTCGGGATCGGCTTCGCCCGCGTGGGCGACCAGCGTCGCCGCGACCAGGCCATCCCAGCGCCCCGCATGCGCCAGCGCGCGCGCCCGGTCGACCGCTGAAGCGGTGTCGCCGTCGCGCAACGCCAGCACGAGCGCGGCCCGTGCGCTGTCGGGCTCCTGGCTCACCCCTTGGGCTGCACGTGCTTGTGACCGATCTCCTTCTCGATGAGCTGCTTGGCAGCCGCGACGGCGGAGACCTTGCCGCCCGCCAACCGGTGGCCGACGCCGACGCTGAGCAGGTCACCCTGCTCGTCGGCGTACATCTCCCCGCTCTCGTTGCGGCCGATGATGAAGCCTTCCGACTGGCTGTTGCGCGAGAACGAGATGACCATCGGGATCTTCAGATCGCGCAGCGGCACGGTGCCGAGCACGTTGCGCAGATCCTTATTCTTGATGCCTTCGACGGCCGTACCGCTGATCTCGAAGGGATGGTACTCGGTCTTGCTGTCACCGATCGTGGTCGTCTTGCGCTTGTTCTCGTCCAGGCTGACGCGCATCACGCCGGCGATCTTGTCGACGCCTTGCACGTGCGAATAGATCGGCTCACCGGTGTCATAGTCGCCGCCTTCGTCGTGCGCCATCCTGGTGCCGACCTGATGCTTGGTGACCTTCTCCTTGTCGACCAGGGAGGAGAGGTTGGTCCCCTTGCCATCTCCCTTGAGCATCCTGCCGTCTTTCTTGCTGTTGCCGGCCATCATCGTCAGCCAGGCCTGGAGCTGGTGCAGCATCTGCTGGCTATGGGCTCTCTCCTTCTGCTGGTCGAGGGCCTGGTTCATCGCCATCACGTAGCGGAAACCGCTGCCCTCCTTCTTCTTCTCCATCTCCTCGGCCTGGTACTCGAGATTCTGGTGGCCGAAGGTCACGGCCTTCTCCTTCTGCGCCGCGAGGCCCTGCCAGCTGGCATCCCGGAACGCGATGGGAATGTCCATCGTCACGTCGGTCTTGGGCAGATCGGCCTTGGCCGTCTCTTTCCACGACGTGGTGTCCGCCTTCGCGCCGCCATCGAAGATGGCGTTGATGGCCGCATCGACCACCCCGTCCGCGCCCTTGTCGAGCACACTCTTGATCTTCTCGGCACCGATCTCCTCGATGATGCCGCCGACGTACTCGCTGATGCCGGCGGTGAGATAGGCCGCCACCTTGGTCAGCACGGTCTTGACCAGCATCTTGCCCAGCGACTTCCACATCGGAGGCTTCTCCGGCGGATCCTCGATCTTCTCCTGGTCGAAGAAGTTGGACACGGCGTCGTGGCGCCGCTGGTACATGGTGTTGACCTTCTCCTTCCAGAACTCGGTCGCCTTCTTCCAGTCCGCCGGTCGAGTCTGACCCGGGGCATTCGGGTCATCACCCTTCTCGGAGACATCGACGTCGATGGGCAGGCCCTTGACGTCGGACGCGGGTGTGTCGAGCGGCAGGACCTTCAGCTGACCGGTCGCCTTGCCAGGCTTGGACACCTTCATGGTGACCTCGAAGGTGTTGGCATCCAGCTTGGTGGCGCTCTTGGTCTTGACCGCGAGGTTGGAACCGTCCTCCACCCTGGCCGAGGCGCTGTCGACGTCCGCGCCGATCTTGTCCATGGTCACGGTGGCGACGAGATCCTCGCCCAGATCTGTCTGGTCGAGCACGGGCCGCTTCTTGCCGTTCGGCATGACCGACGTCAGCTCCTTCTTGGTCATCACCGGGCTAGGCACGTTCACCTTGACCTGGGGCACTTCCAGGCTGCGACTCAGGGCCTTGGGCGGCTTCTGCACGACGGTAGTCGCGATCCTCTTCTTGCCCGGGAGGCTGGGCCGGAGCTCGGGGTCGCTCTCAGGCCCCTTGTTCCTCTCGCCGTGGAGGAATTCGTCGCGGGTCCCCATCACGCCCTTCAGCTGGTGCACCCAGTCGAAGGTGGTCCCACCCGGGGCGAAATCGGCGTTGTCGATCCGGTAACGCTGATGGAACCTCTCGCCCACGAGCTCGGTGCGCTCCTCGATCGTGGTGAGGGGGTTGCCAATGAACTTGTCGGGGGCGTTGTTGCCCTGGCCCTTCTGCGGCCCGGGGCCGACCTCCCAGTCGTCGAGCGGCTTCTCCTTCTTGGGCTGCCGCTTCTTCTTGTGGTGGACCGCCTGGCCGTCGTGGCGCGCCGGGATGGCGGCGGTCCCGCCCGCGCCGAGGGCGTCGGCCACCTTGTCGGCGTCCTGCTCGCTGGCATCAGTGGCATGGCTGACGTCGGCACCGCCGCCTGCGCCGCCGCCGGTGCCACCGCTGTGCTTGGCGGCGTGCGCGGCCTCGTGCGCGATCAGCTTTTCGCCCGCGGCGTCGCCCGGGCGGTACTGACCCGCGCCGAAGTGAATGTCATTGCCCCGCGTGAACGCCTCGGACCCGGTGGCCTCGGCCGCCCGCGTCGACGCTTCACCGGTGTGCACGCGGACCTGCGACAGATCCGCGCCGCCCATGGTGCCTTCCAGCTTTCCGCGCAGCCCATCGGGGAGGGGAGAGCCGGACAGCCCCTCGGTCTCCTCCACGGCCAGGTCGGCGTCTTCGTCGACGGAGCTGTCACTCTCGTCGGTGCTGCGGAAGATCCCGATCTGCTGCGCCGACTGCTGCTGCGCCGCGTGCAGCTGCCGGGGATCGTCCACGACTGGCGCGCGGTGCTGGGGGAGATCGGCGCTGTCCCCTTCGGGCTGGCGGCTGCTGTCCCTCGTCGGGTCACTTTCTTTCATTGCCCTTGCTCCCATATATGCGGCCCATGGCGCGTGACTCTTCGAGTGCGGCGCGTTCGAGGTGCTTCTGGTTGATCGGCGTGCCAGCGGCGGCCGCCAGGAATGCGGCGCTGGCGACGGCGTTGCGGATGTGGCCACCGGCGAAGTCCGGATAGACGTTGGCCAGCTTGTCGAGATCGAGCGCGCCCTCGAGCGGCGCCTCCTTGGGGATCTGCGTCCGCCACAGCGCCAGCCGCTCGTCCGCCTCGGGTTGCGGGAAGCGAACGTGTGCGGTCAGCCGGCGGCGAAACGCCGGGTCGATGTTGGTGTCGTGGTTGCTGGTCAGGATGGCGAGGCCCGCGAAGCTCTCGATGCGCTGCAGGAGGTAGTTCACCTCCAGGTTGGCATAGCGATCGCTCGCCCCCTTGACCTCGGTGCGCTTGGCGAACAGGGCGTCGGCCTCGTCGAACAGCAGCAGCACATGGCCAGTGTCGGCGGCGTCGAACACGCGCGACAGCCCCTTCTCGGTCTCGCCCACCCACTTCGAGACGATCTGCGACAGGTCGACCCGGTACAGGTCGAGGTCGAGGTCGCGCGCCACCAGCCCCGCCACCATGGTCTTGCCGGTGCCCGGCGGTCCGCTGAACAGCGCCGCCAGACCCGACGAGACGTTCTTGCTGAAGCCCCACTCGGCCAGCACCCGATAGGCGTGCCGGGCGCGCGAGACCAGGAAGTCGACCTGCTCGCGGGTGTCCTCAGGCAACACCAGGTCGTCCCACGAGTGACGCACGGGCACGTGCCGCGCCAGCGCG
>Ga0154020_10004211_pt1 | contig 17181 bp, 15 predicted proteins | sample Klosneuvirus_201_FD_109709 | JGI IMG/M metagenome (GOLD analysis project Ga0154020, IMG submission 109709) | Active sludge microbial communities from wastewater, Klosterneuburg, Austria - Klosneuvirus_20160825_MG | ecosystem: Engineered > WWTP > Aerobic digester > Activated sludge | place...
CACGCAGCTCACGCGCGGCCAGGTGCCGCCGCCGCCGCGGCCCATCGAGATGTAGGTGGCGCCGCGCGCCTCGGTGCAGGCGAGCTTCACCGCCCCGTCGGCGCCCTGGGGGGCCACGCGCAATCCACGCTCGGCGAGGCGCTTCTCGAGCGGTGCGGCGTACGGGTTGCCCGTGCCCTCGAGCGCGGTCAGCTCCATCGCGAAGGTGATCGTCAGCCCGACCGGCGTCGGGGTCGGTTTCGGTGTTGGTGCTGGAGTCGGCGCGGGCGACGCCGATGCGGGCGGGGTCGACGGCTGACCCGGCGGCGCCGCCTTCTTCTTGCCGCAAGCCGTCGCGCCGATGACCCCGATCACCAGCGCGAGCACCGCGTGACGTGCTGGACGACATGGTTGCGATCTCACCCGCGCAGCATACAGCCTCGGCCGTTGACGAATGAATCCAGGGCTCTCCGGTATAGTCAAAATAGTTTCAAAAACTATGCAACCTCTACTCATGTGGCGGCGTCTCACTGGGCAGGAAGGTCACAACCCACTCCCCCCTGGAGGTCGCCATGTCGAATCTGAAGAGGATCGTTCTGCTCGCGGTGGTTCCCGTCGTCGTCGGCCTGGGCTGTGCAAGCTCGAGCAAGCGCCCGGCCGGCAGCTCGGCCAGCGCGAGCGCGCGCCCGAGCGCCGCGCAGGATCTGGTCGGCACCGCCAGCCAGGCGGGCACCTTCAAGACCCTGCTCGCGGCGGCCACCGCGGCGGACCTGGTGGACACCTTGAAGGGGCCCGGCCCGTTCACCATCTTCGCGCCCAATGACGAGGCCTTCGCCAAGCTGCCGCCCGGCACCGTGGAGGCCCTGCTCGCGGACAAGGCCAAGCTGCAGGCCATCCTGACCTACCACGTCGTCTCGGGACGGGTCATGGCGGCCGAGGTCATGAAGCTGGGCTCGGTCATGACCCTGCAGGGCGGCGAGATCGCCATCGACACCAGCGACGGCGTCCGTCTCGGCGGCGCGCGCGTCATCGCGACCGACGTCGCGGCCTCCAACGGTGTCATCCACGTCATCGACTCGGTGATGCTGCCGCCGTCGTAGCGCCAGTGCCGGCCCACCCAGACCTGAGACTCGACTCTGAACCGAAGGAGATCGTCATGACGAACAGGACCTCGAAGAGCTTGCTCGCGCTGTCCCTGCTGGCCACCGTGGCCGTCAGCGCCGGCTGTGATGATGAGAACGGCTCGACACCGGCCGGCTCGGCCTCGCTGCGGGTCGTCCACGGCTCGCCCGACGCCCCCGCCGTCGATGTCTACGCCAAGGGCAGCAGCACGCCGCTGCTGCGCGCGGTGGCGTACGGTGCCGCGACGGACTACATCACCGTGCCCGCCGGCGACTATGTGATCGAGCTGCGCGCTGCCGGCACGCCCGCCAGCAGCGCCGCCGCGCACACCACCGGCACGCTGTCCCTGGCCGCTGATGCCCGGGTCACGGCCATCGCGGTCGGCCTGCTGGGTTCGACCGACCCGGCGAGCCAGCTCCGCGTGCTGCCGATGCTCGAGCAGTGGGGGCCGGACGCAGCCGGCAAGGTCCGCGTGCGGATCGTGCACGCCTCCGCCGATGCGCCCACGGTGGCCATCGACGTCGGCAACGACGGCAGCGCCGAGGTGCCGGCGCTGGCGCGCTTCGCCGACACCGGCGCGGCCGGCATCGAGCTGCCCGCCGCCCAGGCGCTGCAGGTCGGCGTCTGGGCTGGCAGCCCGATGGCGCGCGTGACCGCCTTCACCACGCCGGCGCTGCCCGATGGCGCCGAGCTGTTCGTGATCGCTACCGGTCGCCTGGCCGCCAAGCCGCGCGTCACTGACGGCTTCGCGCTGCTGGCCGTCGCGCCCACCGCGGCGGTCGGCTTCATCAAGCAGAACCCCGTGGTGTACGCCCTGCATGCCTCGCCCGACGCCCCCGCGGTCGACATCTTCGCGGGCGCCGCCGAGCTGACCGACAACCTGGCCTTCGCCCAGCTCGGCGGCGCCATCCAGGTACCGCCCGGCAGCTACACCCTCGATCTGTTCGCGCACGCCGCAGGCGCCACGCGCCCCGCCGGTGCGCCGGCGTTCAGCTATCCGACCCCGGCGCTGGCTGCCGGCGAGCGCTATCTCGCGGTCGCCACCGGCTTCCTGTCGCCGGCCGCTGGTGAGCAGGGCTTCCGCATCGAGGCCTTCGCCGAGCGCTTCGGCAGCGACCCGGGGGCGCTGGTGCGGGTCATCCACGCCTCGCCCGACGCGCCCACCGTCGATATCGGCGGCGTCGTCGCGGGCACCTACGCTGCGGTCAGCGCGCTGTCCGGGCTGGCGTTCCCGGCGGCCTCGGCGGATGCTGGCGTCGCGCTGCCGGCGGGCCCGCTGACCATCGGTGTGGCCCCTGCTGGGTCGACCACCACCGTGGCTCGCTTCGGCCTCACCATGCCGGCGGGGCGTGGACTGTTCGCGGCCGCCGTGGGCGCGCTGTCGCCGGCCAGCGACGAGCAGTCGTTCCGCCTGGTCGTCATCGACACCAGCGCGGCGCCGTGGTCGGCCACCGCGGTGTCGCCGCAGTGACCCCCACGTGGCCCGCTCGGTCAGGCTAGACTGACCGCCATGTCTGCCAAGGTCCCGGGGTCCGGCGAGGCGATGCTGTCGATTGGCGCCCTGTCCCGCGCCACCGGTATCCCGGTGCCGACCCTGCGGACCTGGGAGACGCGCTACGGGGTACCTACCGCGGTGCGGCGGCCGTCCGGCCACCGCCTCTACCCACTCCAGACCGTTGCCCATATGCGTACGGTGTCCGAGGCGCTGTCGCGCGGTCTGCGCGCCAGCGAGGTGCTCGGGGCCAGCGCCGCGCAGCTCGACGCGCTGGTCGCGGGTACCGCGCTCGAGGCCGTCAGCGGAGCAGCTGGCGGCGCCGCTGCGGTCTCCGAGCTGCCCGAGCTCCTGTCCATCGTCGAGCGCATGGACGCCCCACGCCTGACCCGGATCCTGCTCGCTGATGCCGCCAGGCTGGGGCCGGTCGAGCTGGTCGTGCAGCGCATCGCGCCGCTGCTCGAGGCCGTCGGCCAGGCCTGGGCGGCGGGCACCCTGGAGGTCCGCCACGAGCACTTCCTGTCGGCACGCGTCGGCGATCTGCTCAGCGCGCTGCGCCTGAGCGCCGAGGAGCGCGCCGATGGCCCGCTGGTCTGCCTGGCCACCTTGCCGGGCGAGAGCCACGCGCTGGGCCTGGAGATGGCGGCGCTGGTCCTGGTGTCCGTGAGCTGCCGGACCCTGGTGCTGGGCACCGAGGTGCCACCCAAGGAGATCGTCGAGGCGGTCGACCAGACCAGGGCCGATGCGGTCGCGGTCAGCTTCTCGGTCGCAGTCGCAGGCGCGGGCGCGGCCCGGGCGGTACGCAAGCTGCGCGCCGCGCTGCCGAGGACGGTGCGGCTGCTGCTGGGCGGTGGCGGGGCGCCCCCTGCGAGCCCGGGGGTGGAGACCGTCGACGGGTTGCGCGCCCTGGCCGGCTGGGGTGGGCAGCTGCGCCGGCGTCACTGACGCTGGCTGGTCCGGCCGCCGCCTTTGTCGGGTTGGGCCTGGGCGCGCCACCACTCGGTCGGCAGGCCATGCTCGTCGGTGCCGGTGCGCTCGGGCTGGAAGCCGAGGCGGGTGAGGATGCGCCTGGAGGCGGTGTTGGCCGGGTCGACGGTGGCGATGACCTCGGGGACGCGGGCCAGCGCGTGATCGAGCACCGCGCGCGCGACCTCGGTGCCCAGGCCGTGGCCCCAGCGCGCCGGCAGCAGGCCATAGATCAGCTCGGGCTCGGGTTCGGGGTAGACGATGCCGGCATAGCCGACGAAGGCGCCGTCCGCGCGCGCGGTCACTGCCCAGGTGCCAAAGCCGTGCGGGCGGCGCTGGTAGTTGTCCAGCGAGGTCTCGATCCAGCGCTGGCTCTGCGCGCGTGACAGGGGACGGTTGTCGCCCACGAAGCGCATCGCGTGGGCGTCGCCGCACAGCGCGGCCAGATCGTCGAGGTCGTCCAGCGCCAGCTCGCGGACGTGCAGCCGCGCCGTGGTCAGCACCCGTCGCACCGGCAGATCGAGACAGGGGCGGTCGTCGAGCGTGGCCCTGGCGCTGGCCAGCCAGGCCAGCACTGCGCGCGCGAAGGCCACGGGGTCGACGCCCATCAGCGGCGCCAGCGTCAGCAGCCGTGCCGTCCCGCGCGCCGCCAGGGTGGCGGCCGGCCCGGGCGCATCGACCGCGAGCTTGACCGCGGCGGCGGCGCACTGGATGAGGCCTTGCAACAGCTCGCGCTGCGCGCCGGCGGCGCCCCGCCACAGGGTCTCCCAGGCCTCGTGCGCCTCCCACGGGAAGCCGGCGTTCCACAGGTCGACGCCCCACAGCCAGCCGTCGTCGTCGCGCCAGCGCCGCGCCGGCAGCGGCGCGCTGGGCGGTGAGGCCGCGGGGTGCGGCAAGCCGCGGCCCGGCAGCCAGGGCTGGGCAGGCAGCGGCCGCTCGGGCAGGTGGCGCACGTCCTGACTGTATGACGGCACGGCGGCGCTGAGGAGGCGAACGCCCGCGGCCTGTGGGCGGTCCGCGGCCTTCAGAAGCGGAGCTCGACGCCGCCCACCGCGTAGTGCAGCCAGGTGAAGTTGTAGACCTCGTCGTTGTCGGCCCCGCCCTCGACGGTCCGGTAGCCGAGCCGGAGCGCGACCGCATCGCTCATGGCCCAGGTTGCGGCGAGCAAGATGTCCTCGGCGCGTCCTTGTGGTGCGGCGAGTGCGTCCGCGTCGAGCACGACACCGAACGCGCCTCCCCCGGGTCGCCACTCGAGGTGGAAGTTGAGCAGCGGAACGAAGCCCGTGTTCGTCTTGCGTGCCGTCTGCGCTCCATACAGGCTGATCTCGGCGTCACGGATCTTGCCGGTGAGCCCGGCCGAGACCTCGAGGGTCTGGTTGCGGAGGAAGCTGTAGCGATAAGTGAGTCGATACGAGTCGAAGCGATAGACGCCCAGCAGCGAGCTGCCCGCGGCGTAGGTCTGACCGCCAAAAGTGGCATCGCGCGCCAACACGCCCGTCGCGTTGAGCCTGAGCGGCGCGTACAGCGCCGTGATCAGGTGTCGATCGGCGAGACGAAACCCGGCGCGCAGGCGGAAGACGGGGGTCGCGGGCGCGGACAGGTCGTCCACCAGCGACAGCGCGCTGCCTCCAGCGCCTGGCAGTCGCACGTCGTTTCTGCTCGCCGCGACCACGCCCGCCTCGAAGTCAGCTTCGACCCCGTTGGCCGCGGCGGCCCGGCTACCACTCAGCAGCGCTGCCACCACCACGAAGTTCAGCACACGCGTCCAGGCGAGGTTGCTCATGGGTTCACGCTGTCCTTTTCGGCGGGATGCCCGCCGCCGGAATGAAGATATGGACGATTTGGACGAATGCAACTTGAAATTCGTCCAAATCGTACTATTGTCTCACCATGAGGAAGGCCGCGATGCTCACGACGACCGAGGCAGCCGAGGTTGCGGGGGTTGCCCCTTCCACCATCAAGCGCTGGGCCGACCAGGGCACGCTGGCGTTCTCGCGGACAGCGGGTGGTCACCGCCGATTCGAGCGCTTCGCCATCGAGCGCTTCCTCCGCGCGCAGCTGGGATCGATCTCTCCCAGCGCCTCGGTGCCCACCCCGTGGGTCCGCTGCCTGGTGGACGGGCGACGCCATGAGATCGAGGGTCGGCTGCTCGAGGACAGAGCTCGGCTGGGGTCGTGGTGGCGGGTTGCCGATGAGCTCGCGGTCGCCCTGGTCGAGCTCGGCCAGCACTGGGAGCGCGGGCGTGTGACCGTGGCTGAGGAGCACGTCGCCTCCGATGCGCTGGCTCGAGCGCTCGCGCGCGTCGGTGATGCGCTGCCGAGTCGCCTCGACGGGCCGAGGTGCCTGCTTGCCTGCGCGGGCGGGGATGAGCACACGCTCGGCCTGTCCCTCGCCGAGCTGTGCCTGCGCGAGCTGGGCTGGACGCCGCTCTGGCTCGGTCGCCGCACTCCGGTCAGCGAGGTGGTGCGGCTGGTGAGCGGCGGCCAGGTGGCGATGGTGGCGCTCTCGGCGTCCGCGCTGCTCGACGACCCGCGAGCTCTGCGCGCGACGGCCAACGAGGTGGGGGCGGCCTGCGAGGCCAGGGGCGTCGCGCTCGTGCTGGGCGGCGCGGGTGCATGGCCAGCCCGGCCCTCATTCGGTGTCCGCTTGACCTCGTTCGCCGCGCTTCGTGACCACCTCGCCGAGGCAGGCAGCTGATGGCGGGGCTCCAGGCCGAGCGCGTGCTGCTGCTGACCGGCGCCACGGGGTTCGTCGGTGGCGCGGTGCGCCCGGCCCTCGCGCGCGCGGGATGGCGGGTTCGCTGCCTGACCCGGGATCCCGCGCGGGCGCGGCAGCGCGAGCCCAGCCTCGACTGGGTGCAGGGCGACGTGGCGGATCCGGCCTCCTGTGCGCGCGCGCTGGCAGGGTGCCAGGCCGCGCTGTATCTCGTGCACGGCATCGGCGAGGGCAGGGACTACCACCGGCACGAGGTGATGGCAGCGGCGACCTTCGCGAAGGCGGCCGCTGTCGCCGGCGTCGAACGCATCGTCTATCTCGGCGGCGTCGCCCCGCACGGGGCCGGCTCCGAGCACCTGCGCAGCCGGCTCGACGTGGGCGAGGCGGTGCGTGCCGTCGAGGTCCCGACCATCGAGCTCAGGGCCAGCATGATCGTCGGGCACGGTAGCCTGAGCTGGCTCATCGTCCGCGATCTGGCGGCCCGCTTGCCGTTCATGGTCCTGCCGCGGTGGCTGAAGTCGCGCACCCAGCCGGTCTCGATCGACGATGTCGTCGTGGCGCTGGTGCGCGCGCTCGAGCTGCCCCCCGCGGCGAGCGCCTGGTTCGACATCCCTGGGCCGCTCACGCTGTCGGGAAAGCAGATCCTCCAGGACACCGCGCGGGTCATGGGCCTTCGGCACCCGCGCATGGTCGAGTTGCCACTCCTGTCGCCGCGGCTGTCAGCGCTCTGGGTGCGTTTCGTCACGCGCGCGCAGTGGTCGGTGGCGCGCGAGGTCGTGGTCGGCCTGACCGAGGATCTGCTGGCCCGAGACGACCGCTTCTGGCAGCTCATCGGCCATGCGCAGCGCTCGTCGTTCACCGAGGCGGCTCGGCTGGCCCTCGATGCCGAGCGTGGCGCTGGCCGCGTTGCAGGCGTCTGGGGCGCCATCGAGCGGGTGCGCAGGCCTCGCGCAGCGCTCGCCATCAGCGACGGCGCCACAGACCTGTCGTCCCCCAGGTCGCGCAGCACGTCGCTCGCCGTGGCTTGCGCCGTGGTGTGGCTGGCCGCGGCTGCGAGCGCCGGAACGCTCGGCATCTGGAGTGCCCTCGGCGGGGCTGCGGTCGCGCTCGGCCTCGCCGTCCTGCTGTTCGACCGCCCCGCGGCGACCGCCTTGCTGCGGCCGAGCCTCCGGCTCACGCTGCTCGGTGCCGCGGCGGGGGGGCTGATGGCCATCGCCACCTACCTCCTCTATCCGCTGCTCGCGCGCAGCCTGCCGTTCATCGCGACCGACACCGCGCAGCTGTACGCGGCGGTCCAGGTGCCGTCGCTCGTCGTCGCGCTGGTTGCGCTGGTGCCCGTCATCGTCGGAGAGGACCTGGTCTGGCGAGGCGTCGTCCAGACCTCGCTGGTCCAGCGCCTGGGAGCCTGGCGGGGCGTCGCGCTGACCGCGTTCGTGTATGCGCTGGTGCACCTGCCGCTGGGCTCGCCCGTGCTGGTGGCGGTCGCGTTCTGCTGCGGGCTCGCGTGGGGCGCGCTGCGGGCCGCGACAGCGAGTCTGGTACCCACGCTGGTGGCTCACCTGCTGTGGGACGTGTTCGTCCTGCTCTGGTTGCCAGTGAGCACCCGATGAGTCGTCGATGTCCGCGCCGGCTCGCCCTCGGCGCCCGTCCCCTGAAACCCGCAAGGCCTCGGCTGTAACCGCGCCGGGGCGCGCCGCCACTGGCTGGGTGGAGGGACTCACTCAATGCGCGTGTCGAGATGGGCGCCGCTGGCGCTGGCGGGGGTGCTGTGTGGTGGGTGTGCGACGCCCGGGCGAGTGGCCCGGCGGCCCCAGGCCATGCGGCTGGATCGCGTGGTGCTGTACCAGAACGGGATCGGCCACTTCGAGCGCAGCGGCCACCTCGAGGGCACCCACCTCAGGCTGTCGCTGCGCCCGCACGAGGTCGACGACGTCATCAAGACCCTGACCGTGATCGACCGCGCGGGGCAGGCCCAGACGGTGGCCGCGGTGCTGCCGACGCCGGCGCAGTCGACCGGCGAGCGCGTGGTCATCGACATCGTGCTGTCGAAGCCGGGGCGTGATCTCGAGATCGCCTACGCGGTGCCGACCGCGAGCTGGAAGGCGACCTATCGCGTCGCGCTGCCCGACAAGCCGGGCGGCCAGGCGCTGCTGCAGGCCTGGGCCATGGTCGACAACGTCTCCGAGGAGGCCTGGCGCGGCGTCAAGCTGACGCTGGCCACCGGGGCGCCGCTGTCGTTCGCGACCGATCTGCGCACGCCGCACTTCGTGCCGCGGCCCGACGCCACCGGCACGCTGGTGCAGCCGGGCGCGCTGGCGCCGGTGACCGCGGAGCGCGGCAAGCCGGGCGATCGCGACGCTGACGGCATCGCCGACGCCAGCGACGTGTGCCCCGATCAGGAGGATCGCGACGGCTTCCAGGACGACGACGGCTGCCCCGACCTCGACAACGACAGCGACCGGGTGCTCGACGCCGATGACAGGTGCCCGAACGAGCCCGAGATCTACAACGGCATGGAGGACGAGGACGGCTGCCCCGATCGCGGCCGGGTCATCATCAGTGAGTCGCGGCTGATGATCCTCGACAAGGTGTACTTCGGCGTCGGCGTGGTCGAGCCGCCGCCGGCGGCGTACCCCATCATCGACGCGGTGGCCGCGACCCTGAAGGGCAACCCGCAGCTCAGGTCGCTCAGCATCGCGGGCCACGCCGCCAGTGACGAGCGCGACGCCTGGGCGGTGTCGGCGCGGCGGGCCACCGCGATCCGGCGCATCCTGCAGGAGAAGGGCGTGACCCAGCAGCTCGAGGTGGTGCCCTTCGGGGACACCCAGCCGGTCGCGCGTGAGGCCGACAAGAACCGCCGCGTCGAGTTCGACATCACCGGGCGCAACGACGACGACGACGGCGAGACCGTGAACGGCACCAGCGATGGTGGCGGCCGCCGCACCGCGAGCCCGCGCCGCGGCATCGGCGCCGAGGCGCTGGCGCGCAGCGTGGCCCCCAAGGGCAGCACGCGCGAGGTCGCCGGCGCCACCCGCTACGAGCTGGCCGAGCGCGTCAGCGTGCCGCGCGGCGCGTCCACCCTGGTGTCGGTGCTGAGCCGGCGCACCGCGGGCGAGGACGTCTTCCTGTTCCGCCCCGATCCGGGCGCCCCGGGGTCGGACCTGCACCCGCTGCGCGCGGCGCGGATCGTGCTGCCGCGCGAGGTCGGCCTGGAGCCCGGCCCGGTGGCGGTGTTTTCGCAGGGCACCTTCGCGGGCGAGGGGCTGCTCGAGCGCACCAGCGGCGGCGAGACCGCGTACATCCCCTATGCGGTCGACGGCGGCACCGTGGTGCGCGTCGAGGTCACCGGGGACGAGCGCCCGCAGCGCCTGATCGCGGTCGCGCGCGGCGTGGCCACGGTGGAGAACGCCACCATCCGTCGCACCACCTACAGCATCGAGCCGGGCGCCCAGGCCGCGGGCCGGATCTTCCTGCGCCACGAGCCCGCCGCCGGCTTCACCATGGGCGAGCTGCCACCGGGCAGCGAGCGCGGCGAGCGCGCCCTGCTGGTGCCGGTGCCGCTGGTCGCCGGTCGTGTCAGCAGGCTGGTCATCGAGGAGCGTCAGCCGGTGGAGCGGCGCATCGCGATCCTCGACCGCGAGGGTGCCAGCCTGGCGCTGTACATCGACGGCGCCAACCTGCCGCCCACCGTGCTGGCCCAGGTCAAGGTCATCGCCGAGGCGCGCGCCGAGCTGGGCAAGGTCGAGAGCGAGATCGAGGCCGTGCGTGACGGCCTGGCCGACGCCAGCGAGCGCGGCAGCGACCTCGAGCGCAGCCTGGCCACGGTGGCCAAGCTGCCGGGCCCCGAGGCCGCCGCGCTGAAGAAGCGCCTCATCGCCAGCATCGCCGCGCAGACCACCCACGCCGACGAGCTGGCGCGCCGCCTGGTGACCGCCAACGCGCGCCAGCTGGAGGCGCGGGCGCGGGTGCAGACCGCCATCGAGGGGCTGTCGCTCGAGCTGGCCAGTCAGTAGCAGTACGGCGTGCGCCTGGTCCAGGGCGACTGCGGGAACTTGCGCGCCAGCATGCGGAAGGCGGCGCACGACACCTCGGAGGTGTCCTCGTCGGGGCAGCCATAGCGGGTCGCGCGCACGGCCAGGTGCAGCGCCTCGGGCACCCGCGGGTCGCGCGGGTTGTGGCGCGCGAAGGCCAGCACCTGGCGGCCCAGGAAGCTGGGGCCGCTGCCCGCGGCGCGCAGGCGGGCGCGCTGGCGCTGCAGGCTGTCGCGCTCGTCGCTGTCGAGGAAGCCGGGTAGCGGCGCGGGCGCGGGCGGGTTGGCCTCGTCGGGCGGGGGCAGGGCCGGGTCGGGCAGGCGCGCAGCCAGCTGGCCGACGCCCTCGCACCACCAGTTGTCACGGAAGTCATCGATGCGGTCGAGGCCGACCCGGCGCGGCAGGCCGTTCTCGGGCGATGGGCGCAGCCCGGGTTGGCGCAGGATGAGCAGGGTGGCGAGAAAGGCGCGCTGCTCGGAGTTGTCGGCGGCGCTGAGCGCGGCGAGGTCGGGCGCGAGCTCGGGCGCCAGCGTCGCCAGCTGCGCGGTCAGCCGCTGCAGCGCGGTGTCATCGGCGAGCAGCAGCGCGCGGGTGAAGGTCAGCTGGGCCAGGGCGCGTCGCAGCGGCTGGGGCAGGGCGGCGCCAGCGCTGGCGTCGGACAGGAGCTGCTCGAGCCGAGCCAGCGGCAGGCCGTGGTCGAGCACGCGAGCGCCGACGGTCTCGAACAGGGGGCCGCTGGCGGGCGGCTTGCCGTCGCCGGCCCCGGTCTCGTTGACCGACACGCCGGAGGCCTGGCGGGGCAGGTGGCGCGCCAGCTCGGCGAGGCTCTGGGCCAGGCCGAGGCGCTGGCCATGCAGCAGATCTGCGGCCGACCGGGGCAAGGGTATCGCCAGGACCTGGTCGGACAGCGCGCGCGCCTCGTCGAGGCGCCCCAGCGTGGCCAGCATGCGGATGCGGTGGTAGCCGGCATGAACGAAGCCGGGGGCGTCTGTGGGCAGCGCGGCGGCCGCGGCCAGCACCTGGTCACGCAGGTCGGGCGGGCTGGCGCTGTCGAGCTTGCTCAGGGCCGCGATCAGCCAGGGCGTGTCGCGGCGGACATTCCAGCGCAGCAGCGCGTGGGCTTGGGCCAGGCTGCCGGGCTCCTGCATGGTCAGCACCCAGTCGGTGAGCTCGCTCTCGCTGCGCAGCGCCGCGCGTGAGGCCTCGTCGCCCACGCCATCGTCGAGGCGCAGCGTGTAGTCATCCAGCCAGCGGCCCAGCGCACCGGGGTCGTCCGGGTGCACCGCCATCAGCCGCGCCGCGACCTGGCGTCGCGCCGTGGTCGGATCGAAGCTGTCCAGCCCCTCCATGAGCAGGGTGGCGGCGTGGTGCAGGCTGGCGCGGGTGGGTTCGGCCAGCAGCGCGCGCAGCCGCTGCTCGGCCAGGCCGTACAGCGCGGTCTCGCCGGTCAGCGAGGCCTTGCGCTGCATCACCCGCGCGGTCAGGTAGGGCGCGAGCTCGCGCCATGGTGAGGTGGCGTCGCGCGCGATGGCGTCGAACCCGACCGCGGCCTCGTCGAAGGCCTCGCCATACAGCAGCGCGGCGGCGGTCTGGTAGGCGCGGTCCTGGCGCAGCAGCGCGGGCGCGCCGGGCGGGGGCGCGTCGGGCAGGGCGACGCCCGACGCGCAGTTGCCGAACACGACGTCCTGCGCGCGCAGCCAGTCCAGCGTCCATGGGCTCTGCTTGCCCCAGGTGCGCATGCGCTCGTCCAGGGTCAGCGTGGCGCGCGCGAAGGCGTCGTCGTGACAGTTGAGGTAGGAGTCGTAGCTCGAGGGGGCGGCGCGGAAGCTGCCCGGCTCGGGCTGCGCCGGCAGCAGCCGGGCGCGCGCCTCGGCCCAGCGCCGCGCGGCGTCGCCATCGCCGAAGGGCAGCAGGTCGAGGCGGCGCGTCCACAGCTCGAGCAGCCCCGGGGTCTCGGCCGCGGTCACACCGGTGCCGGTCAGGTGGCGATAGGCGATGACCAGGTAGCTGCGCGCGAAGCTCGGCAGCAGCACGCCGAGGCGGCCCGCGGCGAAGTCGCTCAGCGGCAGATCGGGCCGGGTCTGGTAGTGGAAGAAGGCGGCCTCGAACTCGGGGCCGCAGCCGTCGGCGCGGCGTGACGAGCCGCCCAGCCCCAGCGCCAGGCCGGCCAGCAGCAGGGCGGCGGCGCCTCGACGGCGCCAGCGTGACCAGCTCTTCATTGCGTCTCTCCCCACGGCCTTCGACTCCACAGCCAGCGCCTCCGTCCCGGCAGCACGTGCGCCGGCAACGGCTCGTCCAGCGCGACCCCCAGGCTGCGCTGGCAGCGCGGACTGCCGAAGTCGGCCCCCGCCAGCAGCGCGCTGCGCACCCGGGCCCGGTCGGGCCCGAGGTCGAACACCATGGGCACCGCCTCGTCGATCATGTCGAGGTCGTCGAACCAGCGGTCGCGCAGGCACCACGAGGCCAGCGCGGTGATCGACAGCCGGGTGGCGGGCAGCGCGGCGTGCAGGTCGCCGAGCAGCGCGCGGTAGAACGGGCGCTCCGAGACCCGGGCGTCATAGTCGAGCTGCAGCGCGGGCACCACCGGGGCGTCGGCGGGGCGGACGGCGAGGGCACGCCGCGCCACGGCCACGATGCGCGCGCGCACGGCGGCATCGAGGTTCGCCGCCAGCCCGGGCGCGACCTCGATGCGCACCACCGCGGTCAGCCGCGCACCCGGCGCGACCTGCAACGGCTGCTGTCGCGGCAGCACCAGCACCCGCACCGGCGGCCCAGCCGCGTCCGCCGCGCCCGCGCGCACCCGCACCGTCGCGGCCAGGAAGGCGACGTCGCCGTCCAGCGCGCGCAGATCCTCGGGGCGCTCCCAGGCCCAGCGCGTCACCGGCGCACGCCGCTCACGCGCGCAGCTCGCCAGCGTCGACGTCAGCAGCAGCGCGGTGGTCAGCAGCGCGAGCAGGGCAGGGCGGACGGGCACGCCGGGCATACGCCACGAGCGGCGCCGGCATTCCCGCGGCATACTCGCGCCATGAGCGCTCACCTGATCGAGTCCGACGCCGAGCTGGCCGAGGTGGTGCGCGCCGCCCGTGTGGTCGCCGTGGTCGGTATGAAGGGCGACCACGCCGCCGGTGAATCGGCCTACGACGTGCCCGCCATGCAGCGCGCCCGCGGCCTGCGCATCATCGCGGTCAACCCGACCATCAGCGAGACCCAGGGCGCCCCGGCCTACCCGAACCTGGCCGCGCTGCCCGAGCGCGCCGATCTGGTCCAGGTCTTCCGCCGCATCGACGCCATCCCGGCCCTGACCGATGAGCTCATCGCGCTGCCCGCCGCCCTGCGCCCCGAGGTGGTCTGGCTGCAGACGGGGATCCGGCACGACCCCAGCGCGCGCCGGCTGGTCGCCGCCGGCTACAGCGTGGTCCAGGACGAGTGTCTCGGCGTGCTGGCCGCCCGCTACCGCCGCTGAGCGCCGCTACCTACTCCTTGCCGAACAGGCCCAGCTGCTTGCTCGGCTTCTGCTTGCGCTTGCCCTTGGTCGCCGGCGCCGGCGCAGGCTCCGTGCCCGCCTCAGGTGGCCCGATCAGCTCCACGCCCTCGTTCCTGGCATCATTCACCTTGGTCCCCACCCGCCGCGCCACCAGCGCCTCGGCCCCGCGCACGTCCTCGAGCACCGCCAGCGCCGCCTCCGGCTCCAGCCGCCCCGGCGTCAACCAGACCTCGCGCGCCTCCGCCCCGGCGTCACCGGGCGGCAGGAGCACCGGCATGCGCTCGTGGATCTTGGCCACCACCCCCAGCGCCGGTCGCGTGATGATGGCGCAGGTGCGCTGCTCGCCGCCGTCCGGCCCGCGCGCCACGTCCCACAGCCCCGCCATCATGAACGGCGCCCCATCGGGCATCGTCATCAGCCACGGCACGCTGACGCCGCCCTCGCGCCGCCACTCATAGAAGCCGTCCGCGACCACCACACAGCGCCGCGCCGCCAGCGCCCCGCGCAGCCCACCGCGCCCGGCGCCGCCCAGCGACAGAGACTCTATCCGCGCATTGACCAGCCGCCGCTGCGCCCACACCGGGCTGAGGCCCCACCACACATCCTCCAGCCGCCGCGGGCGCAGATTCAGCGCCGCGCCGATCTCCGTCCCCGGCGCCACGTTCCAGCGCGGCTCGCGCACACCCACCGGCTGGTCCAGCCCGAGCAGCGCCGCCACCGCCTCGGGCGACATCGCCTCGCCCATGCTGGCCGTGAACCGCCCACACATCACATCGCCTCGCCCGCCGCCTGCTACCCGCGCCGCGCCACGAAGAACACCCGCCTGAACGGCAGCAGCGTGCCGTGCGGCGTGGCCGGGTAAGCGGCGCGCAGCCGGGCCCCGTACGCCGCCAGAAACTCCGCCGCCCCGGCGTCGTCGAGCAGCTTCAAGATCGGCCGCAGCGTCGTGCCCTTGACCCACTCGAGCACGGCATCGTCGCCGCTCAGCACGTGCATGTACGTGGTCTCCCAGGCGTCGACCTCGAAGCCCAGGCCCCACAGCCGCTCCACATACCAGGGCAGCGGGTGCACCTGGTTGGGCGCCCAGGCGCGCAGCCGCTCGGCCCACGGCCCCTGGGTCGCGACCTCGCCGATCAGCCGATGGCTGGGCGCCGCCCCGTTGTCGGGCATCTGCACCGCCAGCGTCGCGCTGGGCCCGAGCTGCGCCACCAGCTGGGGCAGCAGCCGCTCGTGATCGGGCAGCCAGTGCAGGGTGGCGTTCGACACCAGCACGTCCAGCGGCGCCTGCGCGTGCCAGCTGGCGGCGTCGGCGCGCTCGAAGCGCAGCCGGCCGGGCACCGCGCGCTCGGCGGCCGCGGCCAGCATCTCGGCCGAGGTGTCGACCCCGACCACCTCGGCCTCGGGGAAGCGCTCCAGCAGGGTGCGGGTCAGGTCGCCTGCGCCACAGCCCAGGTCGGCCACTGCGTGCACCGGCAGCTCGGCGTGGTCGGGGATGCGTCCGATGAGGTCGAAGAACGGGCGCGCGCGCTCGTCGCGATAGCGCTCGTACTGCGCGACATGCCACATCAGCGCAGCTTGCCGGTCATGTTCATGCCGATGCTCATGCCCAGCTCCTGGCGCTGGCCGTTCTGCTCCACCGCCATGCCCATGTCCATATCGAGGTTCATCTCGACGTCCTCGGGCCACGGCGCGCGCGACAGACCATACGTCATCTTGCCGCCGCCCTTGCCCGACAGGTGGGTCAGGTCGGCGTCCACCGGCATGCCGGGCAGCTTCATCTTCTGCGCCGGGGCCGACTGCGACATGGTGACCTCGATGACCGCGCGGCTGCCCTCGCGCGCGACCAGCTTGTTCTCGATGCTGCTGTCGATGGCGAAGCCGGTCAGGGCGACCTTCTGGGCCACCTTCCAGCGCGCGCCGATGCCAACCGCCTCCTCGGGGAAGGGCATGGTCATCTGCTGCATCTGCTGCTTCATCGAGTCGACCATCTGGGTCAGCTGCGGCGGCAGCGTGCCCGGCAGGTCGATCTCCAGCCCCGACATGCGGCCGTTCCTGGCCAGCTTGCCGCGGTAGCTCATGCCCTTCAGGCTGTCGAGCGAGCTGCCCATGGCGCGCGCCATGCTGGGGTCGCCGCCAGCCTCCATCTCGGCCTTGTTGATCTTGGCCGACCAGGTGGCCTCGCCGTCCGGCGTCACCGCGCTGACCTCGAGGTCCATCGCCATGACGAAGGCCGGGATCTCGGGGATGGGCATCTTGGTGCCGCTCATCTCCATGCCCATGTTCATCTTCATGCGCAGCTCGAAGCTCTGCTTGACCCCCGCCGAGAGCTGATACTCCAGGCGCTGGCGCGGCTCGGTGCCAGCCTCCAGCAGGGTCAGCTCGATGGCTCCCGCGGCGCCCGGCCCCGCCGGTGCGGGGGGCTCCTTGCGCGCCGCGGCGCCCGCCCCGGCCCCGGTCGGTGCCGCACCCAGCTTGGCCGGCGCCGGCTTCTTCTTCTTCTCGCACGCCGCCGCGGTCACCATCACCATCGTCGCCACAGCAATCCCGACCCAAGCCAGCTTCTTCATAGCGCGCGAGTATAGCCAGGGTCGCCGCCGTCGGCCCCGAAAACGAAGACGCCGGCGCCCCGTGGGGACACCGGCGTCGGCCCGGCCAGTTCGCCGTGCTTACAGGCAGATCGAGCTGCCCGCGGCGTGCGGGCAGTGCAGCGTCTTGTTCGCGGTCACGTCGGCGTTGCACAGGTGGTACGCCGCGCAGCCCTGACGGCTGGCCGTGAAGGCCCCGTACTTGGTGGTGCAGTCGGCCATCGAGGTGTACCCGTTGGCGACGCTGAAGCCGCAGGTCGCCGCATACTCGGTGCAGAACGCCGCGGTGGCCACACCCGGGCGGGGATCCACGCACATGCGCGCGTCCGCCGCGCTGCCGCTGTCGGCCACGCGACCGTCCACCGCGACCACACCGGTGTCGACCGTGCCGCCGTCGTCGTCGTCACCGCAGCCCGCCAGCGCGACCGCCAGCACCATCACGCTCAGCCAACCAAGCTTCGTCCGAGTCTTCATGGGGGGAACTCCTCCTTGGGGAGCCAGGGTAACCTCGTCCACATCGGGGCCGCAACTTCTGGCACCCTCGATCTACATGCGAGCTTTACACGGCAGGGTCGGATCCGGGGTGCTGCTCGTCACGTTGCTGTTCGGGTGCGCTCGCGAGGCGCCCCAGAGCGGCGCCGCCAGCGCGGCCGCGGGCCCCGGGCCGGCGGCGGCGCCCGCCGGCCCGCGCTCGCGCGAGGGCGAGACCTGCGCCGCGACGCGCGACTGCGAGGTCGGGCTGCGCTGCGTGGACGCCGCCTGCGCACGCCCCATCGCCACCCGCAGCGCCGAGTATGCCGCCGCCTC
>Ga0154020_10004212_pt1 | contig 17180 bp, 20 predicted proteins | sample Klosneuvirus_201_FD_109709 | JGI IMG/M metagenome (GOLD analysis project Ga0154020, IMG submission 109709) | Active sludge microbial communities from wastewater, Klosterneuburg, Austria - Klosneuvirus_20160825_MG | ecosystem: Engineered > WWTP > Aerobic digester > Activated sludge | place...
TCGTTCTGCAAAATTCCAAGTTCAATATTTAATATGTTCTGCACTTCCTCTACAAATTCATTTTCTAAACTTATGTTTACTCCGATTGAAATAAGCGATTCTAAGAGCGTTTTTCTAATTTCAAGTGTTGTCGTATTAAACATTAAGAAATCTATAATCTGAACAACGCTTTGTATCTTATAATTCATAAAATAAATCTCTTGCTGTAACTCTAAAAACCTTTTTGATCGTGGATTATTGGTTTTTATAAAGTAATCATCGTAGATAGCGGAAAACACTTCTTCCAATCCTTCCTCTCCTTCTATTGGCTCTAATAAATCAAAGTCTTTTTCGTGTAGAACATCGAAGAAAATCTTTGCGGGAATGTTATTAACTGAATTGTACTTTGGCATTAGTTCTTGTTTATTATTTTTCTCAACTTTTCTACGAATCTTGGTTTTATGATTTCTATTTGAAACTTTTCAAATGATTCTTGGTTTAAACTCATTATATCCTGTCCATACATTCCAAATAATGCGTTTCTTTTTCCATCAGTTGCGCCCCACAAATATTTATTCTGTTTAGGTTTGTTTAATCTGAAACTATCTATAAACGATCCTGTATTAATCAAATCGACATTTCCTTTTCCTGCTCGTGGGTTTTTACTGTTTTTATATTTTGCATAATCTTCCCAAGCATACGTTGTTTTCGTACCATTACTGTAAATGTCGCCTTCAAGATATTCTTCTTCTTTTATGAATTTAAGATTATCCTCTTCTTTGATGATTTCATCGTAAACAATATCACGTAATACCGTAATTTTGTTTACAGATTGAAGTCGTCTTAACATTTCAGCAGCACTCGCCATTGTTTATTTTTTACGTGTTTTTTTAGCCATTTTTGTAACTAATTCTACGGATTTATTATGCTGTTCGTCTGATAATCCTAAAATTTCAGAACTTTTTTCTAAACTAGCTATAATTTCTTTGTCAAGACCACAAGTCAAACAAATTTTGTCCTTTGATATTTTTGGGTTATTAATAAACTCCTCGATAATAGCATCGTCTTGTTGGTTCGTGTATTTACGAATCCACTCCACTTTATCTTCAACTGGCATTGCCATCCATTGTTCCTTGTCGCTTCCGAAAATCTGTACGTTAAATATTTCCATTATTTTGTTTTTAAATTAAAAAAGGCAACCAAAATTAATTGATTGCCTTTCATTCCTATTTTGTAAAGATAATACTTTTTATGCTACCGTAACAGCGGCATTAGAAATTCCTTTGTAAAAGCGGCTTCCTATTTTTGCACAACTTACTCCTTCTACTGTGTCGTACAATTCCACGATTACGGTATTGGTAGCTGCTAAAACAGCTGTTGGTGTGTAACTCCACTCCTTTGTAGTTGCGCTATAAGTTAAAGATGCAGCAGTAATAACATCTACAACTCCATTTACAGTAGAGCGAAGATTTGCGATTGCAATTCCACCTAATGTAGTAGCTCTGTTTGTTTCAAAAACTGGTTTGAAATAAACTTTAGCTTCCGAAGCATCTGCTCTTGCAGTAATAACGATGTCAGTAATTGGGGAAATATCCACGTTTACTTTGAAATCCAATGAATCTGCATCCAAAATAGCCACATCTCTATTGAATTGTACTTCGTTGATTAATTGCATTGATACAGTTACGCTTGCGCTTGTAGAACCATCGGTAAACATATATGTTCCAGAGTTCAACATTCCTAAGTCAAAACCGCTAAAAGTAGTTCCGTTAGTTGCTCCTGCGATAGCACCGCTTGAGAATACGAACAATATATCAAATGCTTGGAATGAATTGTAAGTATATAAAGCACTTGCAAATTTCCATCCACCTTTCAAATATTTGAATGTGTATTCAGGAAGTCCATTACGAACTACTGATTTAACACCTCCTTGATACTCTTCGGTTGTAGCCTCTGGCGTTCCATTTGTAGCCTCAATTGCTCCCAATACAGGAACAAAGTTAGATAATTGAATTTGCTCATTTACATAAGCTAAATTGAATATGTCTGTTTCCAAGTTTATCGCCCAACCTTTAGGAACGATGATAAACCCTGTCAAACGACCTTCTTGGATAACGCAATCTGATAATCCAAGATTTTTTCTGCTTGTTATACAGTCTTTTTGATTAATTAATACCATAGTATTTTATTTTTTAATTGTTAATTGTTTTAATAACAGCTTTGTGCGTTTATGTCGTATTCCAAAACATCAATTAATATTTTGAAATAATGATACGGTTGCATATCGTCTGTGTATTCGTATTCGTAATTTTGACTTATCCTATTGTTGAACCTTGCGAAAACTTTATCAGAGTTTGATTCTACTTTTACTACATTGATTCCTGAAATAGTATTCAAAACGTTCAAAACGTCTATTCTTACTTCTTCGTCTGCTCTATGAAGTATGTTTGGATAAATTTCATCCAAATTAACCATAAAGTAAATCTCAATTGTAGTCCTGTAGTAATCGTTTGATACTTTTTCTACAGATTCTCCTGCTAAAAAGAAAAACTTGTTTTCTTCCGCAAAAATCAAAGAACCGCTATACTCATCATTTCCTAAATACGCTTCAATAGTCTTTTGACCATCTTTACTTTTCAAGATTTGACATCTCGGATAACCGTCTAATTCTATTACCCATTGGTCATTCAATTCATAGACTTTTCTTTGAATATTATCTATTACTATATCAAGTCCTGCTGGGTTTGTTTTTGTTAGGTTTGCCATTATATAGAGTCTATTTCCACTACGAACTCGTCACCTGTTGCTAATTGCGTATCAAATGTTTTTGCGATAAGTCTTTTACATCTATCGTATTCAGTTTGATGTCTTTTAGCCACTGTATTCATTTCTAAAGATTTTGTTTCTGCAACTAATAATTCCTTGTCGCCTTGTAATTTCTCATTTCTATTACTTCGATTACTCGAATTATGAAGAAAAACTTCCAATGCCATAAGTTCAAATGTCACTCGAACAAAATTCCCAAAATTGCTTAAATTGTTTTCGATATAAACACTACTATCTAAACTTGCAGATACATTAAATCCTAATCCATTTCCTGATTGATGCAATGACCAAGTAGCTGTTTCAGGTGCGTTCCCTGTTCCTGTTGCTGTGTAGCATATAAAACCATCGTAACTTAATGGGTCAACATATCCACTACTTACTAATACATTTGTACTATCAATGGCAAAAATCCATTCTCCCTGTCCTTTAAACGAGTAATTAAGTTCCTTGAACTCAAATTTACCATTATTAGGGGTTAGTACTAATGTATCAACAAGTATTCCTTGATTGATTACATATAAGTTTGTTTCGTCTGTTGTTAATGCTTGTAAAGCAACTTGGTTTAATGTGATAGTAACGTAATCACTTCCTTTTGGTTCAAAAACCCACGCTGCATAATCGTTAGGAAGCAAAACCTCTGTTTTACCTACTTGATATATGTGTTGTGAATTGATTAGTCTTTTTGTTAGGGATAAATCTGCATAAACTCTATCTTGCACTTTATCAATAAATGATTTCAATGTAAGACTTTCCATGTTTGTAACCATCCAATAGTCGGTTTCTGTATCGGGTTGTTTGTTTAAGTTCGTCGCAAGCAACGATTGATAAATAACTCCCTCATAAGTAACTAAGTCACTTCTTTTTTTCGATACATTATACGACCCATAAGTGGTTGCTAAATCCCATAATTCAGGACTAACTTTAGGAAATGATAGGAATGAAAGAAGATTATCAATGGTAATCGATGGGTGAACTCCGCTATTTAAGCAAAGTCCGCTTGTTGAAGCAGATGTTAATTCCGCATCAAGATAAACGTTTGAACTGAAATCTTCTTTTATTCCTAATATCATTTTACTCTAATTTAAATGTTATGCCCAAATACCTGTTGAGAAAGCAATATAGTAAGCACCTGTGCCAGCAACTCCTGTTCCTACGATTTTAACCGCATTGCCTTTTGTTGAAGTAGCTTTTGTGTTTACTAAATCAGTATCTACTGTGCCTACTCTTGTAACAACAGATGATGCTAATGTTATTGTTCCTGCAATACCATCAGCAGCTTGTGGGCTAATTGTGACGATATTATTTCCAGCAGCACCAGAATTGATAAAAGTAAATTCCAAACCAAGTTCTGTTGATGGCAATGTAATTACCAAAGCATCAGTTCCGATTAAAAATGTTTTACCACTATCTCCTGCTGTTAGTGTAGCATTTGCGGTTAAAATAACCACATTTTCCTGTGAGTTTAGTTTAGTAACAACCCCAGTAGCTGACGTTTTTGTTTCTTGTCTTTCCATTTTGTCTATAATTAAGAAGTTGCTCCTACGATTTTTACGATGTCATTTGCTCTATTTGCTAAATCGCCATTATAACGATAAACAACATAAAAACGAACCCAAATTGCCATTTCTTCAAAGGCAGTCATAATCAAGTTACTGTCAGTACCAGAAGTAATTAAACTTGTAGCTTCTGTAGCTTGTGAGTTTGTGTAAACATTGGCTCTCATTCTAGCGTATGGTAATTCCATATCTGTAATAGACCATTTTTTACCATCGATTTCAGTTCCGTTAGCGAAGTCATAAGGGAAGTTTTCAAATACTCCGATAGAACCATCTCTTAACGCAAATCCTGCAAATACATCTGAACCTGCTGAAATATTTCCTGATTCGTACATTCTATCAAGTGGGAATACGTTCAATGCTTGTAAGTCTTTTGATTGACCTACTCCATATTTCAAGTATTCAGCTTTTTGAGTAGCGAAAGCAGCTCTGTTTCCAACAAATCTGTAACCTCCAGCTAATTCATTAGCAGCCATCAATTGTTCAAAGTAGAAGAACATTGTTTCTTTTTGAGCGGCTTTTGAAATAGTCAAAGTATCTGTTCCTGTAGAGAAAGAATAAGTTCCATCTCCTTGAGATACTTGAGTAGTAAATCCTAATTGTTGTGTTTTTCTTGCTTCTAATACAGCAGAAAGAACAGTTTCGATAGAATTACCCATTGCATAAGCAACGTTTTTCATTACTTCCAATCTAGCCCAATCTCCATCAACTGCATTATTTGCATAAGCAGCAGGATAGTGTCTAAATCCTGAGAATACATCGTATGCTGTGAAAGCATATTGGTCAGATTCAGGAAGGTTGCTTGGAATGTAGTTAAAACCAGGAGTAGAGTTTACCACTACTGTTTGGTCTTTTAATACAGGAATTTGCACATCTCTTAAAGATGATGCTTTCATAAGTGCTTCTTTAGCACTTGGCGGAATGTAATCTACGAATGGCGTAGAATCTTTCACTGCATCGATGATTCCTAACTGCGAAAATCTTTTGTCGTTAGTAGCATCAGACACTTGAATATCATTCCAAAGGGTTGAATTAATGTAACTCATTGTGTTTGTGTTTTTTAATTAATAATTAGATAAGTCGCAGTCTTTTGCTATATTTTTGAGGTTATTTACCTCCTTTTACGATTAAGTCGTGAAATTCTTTGAACTTCTTGGCATATTCAGGACTTGTTTTTGCAATTCCTTCTTTCAACAAATGTTCTTGTATCGCTTTTGAACGTTCTTCTGAACTTGCATCTTTAGCAACTTCAAATGGAACTCCGTCAATCTTTACTTTGTCAATTTGTTTTCCGCCTGTACCTTGTTGTACTCGTCCTTGAGTTAACTTAGTAAGTTCTTCGTCTTTCGTGACTAATTCGCTTAATTTTACTGTTTTATATTCGTTGTCTTTGTCTTTGCAAACCGCAATTCCATCAACAAGTTCAATAGTATATTTTGCTTGTACTCCTGTAATAAATTCTTCCCATTTTGCTTTCGCTTCATAAGAATTTACCGTTTCTGGAAAGTTTGGTTTAACAGATTGAAATGCAATTTGCAATTTCATATTTTTGTATTCTGTTTCCAAAGGTTCAAGTTTGTCGGCTTTTGCTTTAATGTCGTCAAAATTAGCCAATGTTTGTTTCGCTTTGTCTAATTCTAATTTAGCATTTTCCAATTCAGCTTTTGTAGCATCATCTCCTTTAAAATCTTTCAATTTTTGAGCGTAATCGGATTTTGCTGTTTCTAAATCTGTTTTTAAAGTTGATAAATGCGTATTACTTGCTCTTTCGATGTAGTCAGCAACTTTCTCCCCTTGATTTCTTGGTACTTTTGTCGTTTCCACTATTTTAGAAATAGCTCCATTCAAAATACCTTCCGCATTTTCATTCGCTTTGTTATCCCATCCTTTTTGTAAGTCGGCAACATAGTTTCCTCCTTTTTCTTTGATTGAAGTTACTTGCGCTTCTGTCAATCCTAATTCAGTTGCAATCTCTGCTGTTAAAAAATCCATAATCTAGTCTTTTAGATATTATTTTACGTTAAATCTTTCTTTTAGTTGATTCCAAACGTCATCGGAATAAACAATTTGTGTTTCTTGTCCTAAATGAACAATCGAAATATTTCCTAATTCGTTTACTCTTGCTCTCAAAACATCTTGTGCATCTATTAGCATTTCAGATAGTTTAATTTCGTCAGCAGGAATTTCTAAATCTTCTGGAACAAGTTTTCTTGCGTCTTTGTGCTTAATAGCCTTATTTTCCTCTCTCAATTTAGCATAGTAATCATTTTTACTTTTTGCATCTTTGATTTCATCTGAATTAACTAATACTCTAATTTGTACTATCATACTTTTGCTTTAAGTTCTTCAATAAGTTCAACAAGTTTAGATTCCTTCCACAAATGATGTGGTTTTTTACCTGTAAGAGCTTCGTATTCTGCACTTAGCTCACTTAAAAGATTAATTCCTTTCAGCTCTTCTTTTTTTGTCAACGCTTCAAGTTTTGCTTCTAAATCAGCAATTCTTTTTTGATCCGCTGTCAATTCTACTTCTTTTTTCTTGAAAACATTTGCAACTTCTTCTTCAACTTGTTTTGAAATTTCAATTTCTTCAAGTGTAGTTCCTTCTAACATTTTTTCAACTTTAATAGAACTGAATCCTAGACTTTGTACATTTTTCATAAAGTTTTTCCATTCAATTGTGTCGTGTGTTAGTTTCACAATTTGATTAGGATTCATAACTTTACCATTAGCATCATAAAATAGCTGTAGTCCTTTATAGACTCTTAAATGAACAATTGGTTTTTTTGCGTTACTCATTTGTTTGTTGTTTAATTAAATTTGTTAATAAATTGTTTATTGCGATTAATTTCTCGCTGCTTGTTGCAACAAAGTTATTATAAAAAATCAATATATCACCATATTCCGCCTCAAACATTGAAATCCAATAGTCAAAACGCAATTGTAGCTTCTTGGTTGTGTCATCTACAAGCATCTGTTCTAATCCTTTGTCAAAGTCTTTATCGCTTGTAAAAGGAAGTAAAGAGTATAATAAAGTTTCTCTTTCTGCTCTTATTTTATTGAATCTGTATTTGGTTTTTCCAATACGCATCAATAAATTTCTTCTTTCGATTTGATTAGGTGCTTTTTCTAAAAGCCCATATAAAATAGTTTCATCGTCAAGATAAAAGTCAGAACCGTAGAAAATATCTACTGAAATGTTTTTTGTGCCGTAATTCAATCCAAGAATTTGATAATCGGATTGTTTACGTGTCCAAGTCATATTCATTGCTAAATATCTTAACTTGTCTTGTTTATTGGTAAATGATTTACCTACTTGAAATTCGTTTTTGGCGATTTCATCATTCATTTCCATATAATCCCCCAAAACATTCATAATAATAGAACGCTCGATTTGAGTAATTCTTTTATTCATATAATTCAAACTTTCTACTGGAATGTAAAAGAATTTAGCGAAGTTTTGAATGATGTCGGTATTTACATTGCCGTTATTGTCCTTAACGATTGGAACACTTACTACTGTTCCTGCTTGTAATGGGGAATTTGAGCCTTGTACTTCTTTACCGTATTTTGCAGTTTGGCTTCCAATAAGGCTTGGTGACATTGGTTGTGCATCATTTGCTCCGCTTATATCATTTCCGTCTTTTGGTTTATCGTTTGTTTTTAATTTAACCGTAATCGGTATTGCTCCGTTTGGTTCAGTCATTTTAAGAAGCGTTTTTAAGAAAACATATTCTTCTAATTCTTCACGAACATAACTAAACATTGATTTTCTAACAATGTCATTATCGGTAGAGAATGCTTCATTTGAAACCCAACACGCAGGACAAATTCCTAAGTCGTGAGGAATATTCAATAATTCTTTCTCTCCTTTTGAATCGTAGAACACAAATGCTTTATCATTCAAATAAAGTATTCCGTGTACTTTTTCTCCATCTACTATCGCCTCCGCAGAATAGCATAATTCTTTTATTACTCCGTTATCACTATCGATTGCTAATACATTGTCGATACATAATAATTCTCTATAAGAACTATTTATATCGTCCATATCGTGAACAATAATATCGTTGTAGTTAAAAAGAATTGCATTGAATAGCAAATCCTCGAACGCTTCGTTTTTTAAAACATCTGGAGTTTCTACTTCTTTTCCATTTATAGAATATCTGAAATAACTGTCGTCAGCGAAATAAACCCTTTTTAGTTGAGGTTTAATTTCATCATTGATAAGTTTTGCACTTGGTAACGGAAAACGTAAATATTTGTAGAATGATAAAAAGTTTTCTGTTCTGAAAATCGTTTTTATCCAATTTAAAAAGTAGTCATCCCCTCGATAATTTCTATTCGCCCATTGTTTTAAGTATTCAATGGTTATATCTTCTTGGATGTTGCTTTGAGTAAAATAAGCTATTTGCTTTTGCTGTTTTGAAGCAACCGTTATGTTTCGTGCGTTTTTTCTACTTTGGATAAATTCTAATGACATTTATTTAAAATGGATTTAACGCAGTCTTTTGCATTGTTTAGACAAAATTATGTAATTTTTCTTTAATTATTAATAAAATAGCGAAAATAATTATGTACCCTCTTTATATACAGTAAAATCTGATGGCTCTCCAATTGATATTAATCCTTCTGAATCAATTATTTTAGCCCATACAGTCCACTTGCCAGCTACATCTAAATCTCCTTCTATTACATTATATTTTATTATTCCTGATGAAGCGTTTACAACATCAGCCGTCCATTCAGATATTAATCCGTTTGGTTTTTTATATTTTATTTTTTGCGATAATGAACCTGTAATGTTTTTTTCAGTATTTAACTCTATCGTAAGGTCTGTTTGACCCATATATATTTTTCCCATCTTATTTGGTTTTAGATATGTTTGTTTTGTTTTTAGTAATTACAGATAAATCAATTTTACTATTGTTAAATTCTGATTTTACAAATTCATTATTTTTAATATTAGATTTTTCGTTGGTAACATTATAAATTCTACTATTTAAAAACAATTTATTTTTAATTAATGAGTATGATTTGTGATTGCTAAAACCACTTATAAAATATACTTTACTCGTGACTATTGATAAGTTTTTTATTTCCTCTTTATTGAATTTACTTATAATATATATTCTATCTGTAATTTCACTATTGTAATAAAAATTTTTAACAAAACGGCTTTTATTAATGTATTTATTTGTTAAAACTGAATTTCCATAATAATATTCATTATCACTTATCGATGCTCCACTAATAAATATAAATCCAGCAGTAGCAATGGTTATAGTCTTTAAGCTATTTCCTAAAAACCCTCTTGTTGCTATTGAAATTGGACTTATCATTGTCTTGTTACCGTTGTATTAGTTACTCCATCTCCTGTTAATATTTGCTCAATATCTCCTGTAATTTTACTTGTTTGAGTAATAACTAAAGGATTTGAAACATCAAGACCCTCTATTTTGTGAATTTCATTTAATTTAACGCTGTTAGTGTCCATTTCAATTCTAATTTCTTCTTTGGTTAATGAAGAACCTCCTCCTGAATTAAATGATATTGCCTGTACAGGTTGTTGGTAATTTATTCTAACAGTATAAGCTCCATTTGTATTTAGAAAAGGGTCGCCTCCTCCATTTACCAATAAAACCCCATCATTAATTGTAAGCGTGTGATTTGCTTCTTGGGGTCGCAATTTCCATCCATTCACCAAAAATGCGTAAATAGGTATTTTTGTTCCCTGTGACGCATCAATATCATTTCCTCCAACTTGTTCAAATGCTGGTAAAAACTTACTATTATCATTTGTTAAAAACCAATCAACCCATCTACTCCATACATCACGTACAGATACTTGTATAGTACCTGTCGTGAGTGTGATGGTTTTTGTATTTCCGTCGATGATATATCCCATAATTACGCTACGTAAGCTCTATCGTTTTCGGCTACTAATGATATACCTTGTCCTGTTGCTCTTGTGATTGTATATGTAGTAACAACTGGTTTTGCACTTCCTTTATTTCCTGCCACAACAGTTACCGCAGCATCTGTCGCGGGCGTTCTTCCTCCTTGAGAATTGGAATCATAAGCAAACGTGAAAGGAATTGAACCGCTTGAAATTGTTCCAAAAATACCTGCTGGCGTTGCATCATCTACGGTAATTGCGCCTGTCAATCCGTAATCTGCTGAACCTGCCAAATCTGTAAAGTACATTCTGTAATAACCAGTACCTCCGCTCGTTAAGAATGAGTTGAAATTTAAAGTTCCTGTTGCTGTAAATGGCTCTGTTCTTTGTATTCCGTTTTTATCAGTGAATACAAGTTTATTTACATCATTTGTATTATAATTATCAATGTAAACTCCTGTTTTGGTAATCAAAGTATCTCCAACAAATTCCAATAACAAGTCGGCAGTTTTTCCAGTAACCGAACCTGCTCCGGCATCGATATCCGAAGATTGTCTTAAAAGGTATTGTATTTTAGTATAAATCTCTTCGGCTGTGGCGTTGGCTCCATCGATGATGATTCTAAACGGATAACTCACGCCTCCAATAGTTCTGTTTTGATCCACGCCAAAATACTCTACATCGATACTGGTGTAAGGCGCATTGGCTGCTACATTTACATCCGAATCTTGTATCTTTAAATCGTCCTCGTTGGATAAAAGCAAGTTGACAATATTTGCTCCTGTACCTGTCTTACCTGTATCTGCAAGTACGGAATCTTTGTACTTTTTCCCTTGTTCACGAACATAACCTTTGAAGTACGTTCTATTATCGAAAGCTCCGTTTGTTGCATCGCCAAAAACTTGAATACCCTCATTAACTTCATCTACGAAAGTAAAATTAGCCGAAGTACCTCCTAATGTTTTTTGATAATACAATTGTGCGCCTGTGTTCACATCGCCAAGAGACACAATACCTACATACTGTCTGTTTAAAACTCCTGCTGATGAAAATTCACTCCATCCACCATCTCTTAACCCTTGTCTTGTAGCATCGTCGGCAGGTTTCCAACCGCTAAACGTTTGACCGTCTGTTCCAAATTGAAACTGCCCGGAAAGTGCATCAATCGCATACATTGGAAATTCAAATTTATTATAGGCTGTGGTTTCCCATAATGCTACGAATTTTGAATATAGTGCTTGTAGTGTTACACCGTCTTTAGCTACATAATTTCCTGCAACATTTAATGTAAATGTATTTGCAGCGGTATCTAGTGTTAATTCTGTTCCTACATTTAACTGTGAAGGACTTGTTATTTTTGCCATAGTTTCTTGTTTTTTATGTTATATAATTTCTATCGTTTGTTTGCGCTATTGGTAATGAAGCATTACTTGAGGGTAAACTGTAATTTCGAATATAAAAAGGCACATATCCTGCTTTCGAAACAAAAATGTCTATTGATATTGGTGTTTCATAAGTGTAAATCCAACTTGAAGCTGCATTTTGGTCCACTTGTCCTAAAACGGTATCGGTTCCAGCTTGCAGAATAACTACATCAGAATTGGCAATTAAACCTGTAAGAGTTAAATCAAAAGTATCCAAAGGATATTGATAATCCTGTGCTGTCGTTGTACTAACAGTCGTTATATAAACACTTGTGATTGCTGTGGCATTGGTGGTGCTTGTGGTAATTCTCAATCGGAGTTTAAATCCTAAACTCGCGTCTATTCCTGTGATTCCGTTCAAAGCCGTTCCTAAAGTCGTGGCTGTTAATGTAACCGATTCTGCACTCCAACCGTTACCATCGTTTTTATCAATTTGGTATTTGTAGCCGTAGTTTGTGGCTGTTCCACCCGCCATCACTAAGGCAGTATTGGCAAAAGCAGTATGACCTTTGATAAAATAAGGCGTTTCAAATAAAACATCGTGACCAATAACTGGCATATACAAACCACCTGCCGAAGTAAAAGCAGCACCATTGGCTAAGGTTACTTGTGAGGCGGTAATGGCTGTGGGCTCGTTCATTACAATTCCTATTCTTCCTGCTGTTGTGCTTGTAAAATAATCTATCCAATGCGTTCCATAAACAGAAGTTTGTGCTGTTAGTGCCTTTGTAGTTCCAAGTCCTTTTTGGGTCATATTTAATGCCGCACTCACGTTTGTTGCATCTGCGTAATCCCCAAAAACACTTTCCATCAATACTTTTGTAGAAGAGTTATCGGCGGTCATTATTCCCGTTCTTGTGTTTGAACAATATACTCTTTGTATTCTTACGTCATTTGCCGCTGCTCCTGCCGCTAAAGAAAATATTAATCCCGTAGCATTAGCACTTCCTAAAGATAACGGTGTTGCTCTTGTTCCTATACTTCTAATTTTGGTATTGGTGCATCCTGCCGCATTAATAGCAAATAAAGAAGTATAAGGATGGTTATTTGTAATTGGAAGACTAAATCCTGATATTACAGTATTTAAGCAGTTAGAAGATAAACTTATAGGTACTAATGGATTTGCTGTTCCTGTAGTACCAGAAACTCCATTAATATAATTCATATTAGTTATAGTAACATTTGTACAAGTTACTAAACTAAATTGACCATCAATCATTTTTAAATCTGTAAATGTGCAATTTGCAGCTCTTGTAGCAGTAATGCTTATAAGTCCTGTATGCGCTCTTAATGCAGCACATCTTGTAATAAGCCTTGTAAATGTAAAACCGTCTATGTCTGTAAGAATTACAGTAGTTGAGTTATTTGCTGCCGTAGCTATTCTTTGAAATACACAATCTGTAAACGTTCCTCCTGCAAAACATAATGACATAGACAGAGGAGCAACGACTAATGCTGTTGTTGGTTTATTCCCAACCCCCATATTTGTAAAAGTCATTGAAGTTGCCACCTCCGAAAGTAAAATAGAATCTATAAATCCGCTATTGCTTACATTTACAGAATAGGCTTGAGCGCAGGATAAATACCACGCCATATTACATTTATCAATATTTATAACTCCACCCCCCGTAGTGGTAAAATCATATCGTGTAGCTATTGTAGCATTTGGTATTACATTGGCTGTTCTTGCTGCTGTAGTACAGTTTTCTAAAAATACGTTTCCTACAACCACTTTTAATCCTGAAACAGGAGTGTAGCCATTTGTTGCTGCTCCTGAATTTCCAATGGTAACTAGTCCTGCATTATTTATCCAAACACATTTTCCTCGTGCTGCTTCCGTTCCTGTTGTAGTAACTATTCCTGCATTAGGATAAAATTCATAATCTCCTCCTGCTACAGTTTGTTCGATAAAAACACCAGCTACATATCTTAACAATCCGTTGTTTGGAATCTGCATTGTTTGTCCAGCACTTCCGTTAGTTGTCCCTATTTCATACCAAGCGCCAGTAATATTAAAATTACCAAGTCTGTTGGCTGTAATAGTTGCTGCTTCATCTCCTACAATTTCAATCCAACCTACACGTCCTTCGTCAGAAGCAGTAGCTGTAATTCCCGTTAAAGCTCCTGCAGCATAAGTTCCTGATTTTTGTTTTACTCGAATAAATCCAGTAGCTGGCATTGCTGCGCCTGTGGCTGTTGAAGCAGAAGTTAAGCTAGCGTGAACGCCTATTAATTTTCCTGTAGCTCCATTGTTTGTAATAGCTGTGTTCCAAGCAGGTACGTTTCCAGAGCCTCCCGTATAAGGAATCATCCAAATAGATGTTCCGTCTATATTTATAACACCACCTAAAGAAGCAGATAATGTTACTGCCGCTAACGTGGAAGAAGTGGTTTGATTTAAACCGTTTCTTGAATCCTGGTCGATGGTTAATGTGCCTCCATTTATATTATAAACATCCGCACCAGTCTTAGAAGCTAGTTCGTCAATATTTTTAGATGTAGTTATCGTGAATGTCGCCATTAAAATAAGTTTGTAACAAAGATATATAAAAAACTATTACAAAATAAAAAACTCCCAACTTTCAATTTTATATGAAGTGGGAGTTAATTAACTAACCTTAAATTATTTTATGAAACAGTCAAAGGTAATAAATTATTTTTTAAATTGACTATATCCTTTTTGATATTCTTCATAACGAAATCCTTTTTGTTTTTCCATATTCTTGAAATCCCCGTGTGACATTAGTTTCATTCCGACAAATTTACCTGATTTTTGCTCAAATTCGCAAACTTCCATAATGGTATCGTTTGGAATTAAATCAGTAGTAAAAGTAGGTTTAGCCATTATATTTTGTATTCGTAATCCTTTTAGGTATGAATAGTAGTTAATCATTTGTTCCGAATCAATATTGCTCCAATACCAATCCCAAATACTGCTTTTTTCTTCTTTTAAAGCGTCTAAATCAATATCCAATCGTATGTCGTCAAAATTAAAAAAAGCATCAGAAATCTCAATTATTCCTCCAACTTGGTTTCCTATCCATCCGGTATGATATACTTCATGTTTCTTGCAGAACAAATCTAAATATTCATTACATATACTCTCGTATCGTTTTGATAAACTTTCCATTACTGAACAGGCTGTATTTTCCAACAAACTATCGTATTGAAGTATTTCGTTTCTCCTAAAGGACTTTGCCATTCTCTTCCTCGTAAATTAATTCCACAAACCACTTCTTGCCCTACATTGTAAGCATCTACAATATCACATTTATCTTGATGCAATTCTAATTGTATCAATTGAGGATATTGTTCTAAACTTTCAACTACAAATTCCCTTTTACTAAAACTTGATGACACCGCTTGTGTATCTCTAATCAACTTAATCTTTCCTGTAATTTCCATAATTTTTATTTATTTAAAATTTCTTCAATAATATTTACTTCGTTTCCAAAAATATTTGGGTTTTGCCTTAAATAATCAATACCATTTCTACACGCTTGCTGATAATAATCGTGAAGCCTTGCAATATTTTTGTTTTTAATAACAATTCCTTTTTTAAAAGTTTCAAATCCTTTAAACGTTTCCGTTTCTTTTACCGCTATTTGGAAATCCAAAATAGTAAGTTGTGTGTGTTTTATCATTTTTTTTTGAATTTAATCGTTATCAATTTCAATATCTTCTACTCTGAAACCATCGTCTTTTCTTTCGATGATACTTGTCAAAACATCTGCTGTTTCATCTGTTTTGTTTGCTTTAAAGAATTTTTTAAATTTTGTAAGGTGGCTATGGAACTTGTCAAAACTATGTTCCCACCCCACTGGAAATAAAATATCTCTATTTACCTTTGCTCTATTTGAGAATATCCTTGCTTCTTTATTTGAAGTTTGGTATTTTTGGTTAATAACAGCGTTTACTTTGCTTTCGATTGCCCTTGAAAACCCTCTACCACCGTTATTGCTCTCTATGTCGGCTTCGTTTACTCTCCATCTGTTCAAAAGATTAATGTACATAGGTTCTGTAACTTCCATAGGCTCTTTTGTGTACATAATATCCAAAACATAAACGCTATCATCATTCCAATCTAAAGGCAGTCCATACACTACAGCACAAAAGAAATCTGTTCCTTTATCTGCCGTATCGGTTTCGCATTTTATAATCCTCAAAGGCGGTAATGATGGATATGTAGAAAACTCTCCATACATTAAACCCTCTTTACTAAATGGATTACCTTGATACAAACACTCGAAATTCTCTTTGTCTAATTTCTTTTCTTCCTCTAATCGCTCTTTACTATGTTTTTCAGGAGCTAATGGTTCTCCGTATTTGCGTGGATCAATATCAGTAGGTTCAGAATCTTTTAAAGCCTCAAAGTTAATCTTTACCCACGCTCTCGGTGGTATGTTGTCAATATCAATTAAACTATTAATCGTAACTACTGTTTCTTTACTTTCAATAAATCCTATTAAATCTTCTTCGTGCCATCTTGTAAATACAATTAACTCTTGTTTTGGATTTCTTGTTCTAATTACTGATTTGTAAAAATTTATTGCTTCTTCTCTTACGATAGGAGAATTTGCTTCTTCATAATTTTTATACAAATCATCAAGAATAGCCAAGTCAATAGTTTTCCCTGTCAAACCTCCTCCACGACCTAGTGAATATAATACCCCTTTCTTTTTTAATATTTCAAATTGTTCTCTCGTTCTTGAAAACCCTTTAATTCCGTCTTTATCATAAGGACTACCAGATAGCATTGTATTTGGGAATATCTTATGGTATTCAGGCGAATCAATTATCTTTTGAATGTCACTATTAAAATCCTTACTTAAATCAGAACTATAACTTCCAATAGCCATTTTAATATTAGGGTTCTTGCCAAAAAGAAAAGCAGGTAACTTTCTTGTACTTCCTTCTGATTTTCCTGTCTGAGGTGGCACAGAAACCATTAGCCTGTTTATTTTGCCATCAGCGAACATCCCTAAAATAGTATAATACACTTTATAAAACCCACTGTAATTATGTTCAGGGCTAATATATTCAGCGAAGTCTAGGAATCTATCAGTCGCCTTTTCAAGCCTTTCATCCTCTTCTTTTGCTTCGATAAGCTCCGATAACTTAACTAACTCTTCATCGCTCAATAAAGCCAACTGCTCTTGTGTATATCCTAAACTCTCTAATCCCATAAATTTTTTTTGTAAAATTTTTTGACTACCCTATCAAGGTTTAAATTTAATCAAATATTCTTTCAAGTGCAATTCATTATCGAAAATCAAAGCAGTAGTAGATGTATCTTTCCAATAACAACAATCGCTATCCTCATTTTTCAAACAAGCATATCCGTTTACCATAATCTTTTTTGTTCTAAAAGGAATAAACGATGTTTGAGTTGGTGTTTTAATGCTTTTCATAACTTCAATAGGAACTATATCCTTAACAATCGAATTAGCCTTTTCGTATCGCATAATATCAATAGATGAATATACAATATCCCGAA
>Ga0154020_10004213_pt1 | contig 17178 bp, 11 predicted proteins | sample Klosneuvirus_201_FD_109709 | JGI IMG/M metagenome (GOLD analysis project Ga0154020, IMG submission 109709) | Active sludge microbial communities from wastewater, Klosterneuburg, Austria - Klosneuvirus_20160825_MG | ecosystem: Engineered > WWTP > Aerobic digester > Activated sludge | place...
CAGTCAAAAGAAACCACGGATGCGCCTGCGGTCATCTGGCGTTTCCGCGATGGCCGGGCCGGTCACGAGAATCAAGTCGAGGGACTCTCGGAAGCCATTGCGAGTATTTGTCCTGCGCAGTTTTGCGACATCTACCTGAATCGCAGTTTCCGAGGCATGAAGAGTCTGATTTCGAATCGACTCTCGTTCGCCAAAAATCTGCCCGCGCCAGATCTATTGATCGGTGCGGGACATGCGACTCACCTGCCGTTGCTGACGTTTCAGAAACGTTTCGGCGGCAAGACGGTGGTCATCATGAAGCCCAGTTTGCCCACAGCATTGTTTGATCTGTGTCTGATCCCAGTACACGACAACTTGATGTTCCAGCCAGGTAATGTCATCAGAACAGAGGGCTCGCTGAACAAAATCCATCCTTCAACACGTCACGATGCCAGGCAGGGAATTGTCTTGCTTGGTGGACCTTCGCGGCATTTTGCATGGTCTGACGAATGCGTGATGGCGCAGATTCTGCGCATTACTCAGAAGGACTGTTTGCAATGGACACTGGCGACGTCTCACAGAACTCCCCAAAGTTTCGTGCAGGAATGGCACCGACACGTTTCGGAGATTCCGCTTGTGACATCACAGGAATGCTCGCCGCAATGGGTTCCGCAACAACTTGCCAATTGTGGCGTCGCCTGGGTCAGCTGCGACAGCATGTCGATGATCTACGAAGCGTTGACAGCCGGTACTCGACTGGGGTTGCTCGAACTCCCCACAATGACTCAAGATCGCATCTCGCGGAACATCAAGCGTCTGACACATCAGGGACTTGCGACGACGTACAGTCAGTGGCTTGCGGGACACGAACTCCCCATCTATGGAAATCACCTCACGGAGACTGATCGTTGCGCTTTGATCGTTGTGGAACGATGCCTGAATTCCGGAGGTGAGTTGCTGCGTCGAAAAGCTGTGGCAGGCTACAGGCCTGGCCTCGCCTGGTAGATTTATCGAGGAGGGCTCGTTGCACTTCAAGTTTGAATTCGTCTGAATCCCTGTACTCTTTTGAAAGTCCGCCATGAAAAGACTGTCCATCACGATCTGGCGCGTGTCGCTGTTGTTCAGCGTTTGTGGTTTTCACAGTGCATTGGCCGCAGAAGAGCCGATGAGGCATTCTTTTTTCATCGCGGGACCTTCGTTTACCGGTATCATCGCTGAAGATGATTCGGAAGAGTGGAATTCAGGGAAGGCTGGCGCGCGGGACGGCTACATTCTGCCCAATGGTCACGCGCTGATTGCGTGGTCGGACGAGGTCAAAGAGATTACGCGGGACCATGATGTCGTGTTCCACTACGCAAAGTCCGCCGACAACAAAGAACTTGGCACCGTCCAGCGTCTGGAAAACGGAAACACGCTCATCACGGAACTGGGCTCAAAGCCGCGCCTGCTGGAAGTTGCCAGCGACGGCAGCATCGTCCTCGAAGTTCCGCTACAGCCGGAAACCGACAACGCTCACATGCAGACAAGGATGGCCCGCAAACTGGCGAACGGTAATTATCTCGTTCCCCACCTGCTGGCATTCAAGGTGAAGGAATACTCCCCCGATGGCACGGTGGTGAAGCAGTTCGCCACCGACCTGCTGGATCTGGGTGGTCGCGCCGCTGAGAACTGGCCATTCACCGCCATCCGGCTGGCCAATGGTCACACGCTGGTGAACCTGACGCATGGAAACAAGACCGTGGAAATGGACGCAGATGGCAAGGTCGTCTGGAAAATCAGCAACGATGATTTTCCCGATCTGAAACCATTCGCCGATCCCTGTGGAGGGCAACGACTCCCCAACGGCAATACCGTCATCGCGAGCTACGGTTCCCAGGGCGAGATCAAAGTCTTTGAGGTAACGGAAGACAAGAAAATCGTCTGGAAATACACCGGCCCGCACTGCGCTCATGAGATTCAGATTCTCACGACGAACGGAAAGCCGATTGAAGGAACACCGTTGAAGTAATTGGGAAGCCAGAAACCTAGCTTTTAAACAACGGCCCCTCATCGGGCTAAGATCGCCCAACTTGCCAGTCATATTCCCGCAATTATCGGTTCTGCGCGAAATGAAGTGCGTGGGTCAGAAATCCTGGATGTGATGGACTCGCGGATGTCATCGGGAAGTGTGGCAAACCACACAGGCCCAGGAATTCTTGAAAGCCAACTGGAACACTGCGATTCGGCCCAACGGGCCACAATATGTCAGCCTGGGGCAACGCCCCAGGTTTTGTCGGCAACAATGCGTTTTGCCCTGAAAGGGCTACACAAAATCGCATTGTGGAACCCTTTCAGGGTTCGTGTTCGGACTGTTTTACATACCCATTCCCAGCCCCGTAGCGGGCCGTTGTTCTTTTGTGGTACTTGTGTTGCCGGCCATAGGCAGAAGTCGTGTAGACCCGTCGCTCCGCCGACGGGAATTACGGTCTCCCGCCGACGGAGCGGCGGGTGTACGGTACGTCAAAACAAATCCCATTGGAGCTTAATGCCCGCCGGGGCCACAGCAGCCGAGCGGAGCACAACCGCCACCGCATTTGCCGCAGTCGATCGCACATCGTTTAACTTTCCATTCCACAACGGTCTTCTCAGTTTCGTATTCGACTTTTTTCAGTTTATGGACCGTGCGAATTCTTCCACAGGCGACCTGTTGGCAACGGCCGTCGCAATTCCCGTTACAAGACTTGTCTCCGCAGTTTTCACAGCCCGCTGACTTGCTGGAACCAAACCCGAAGAAATTGAAAAGTGGGCATTTGACTTTGGGAATACAGACAGGTTCACACTCCACATCCCAACCGTGTTTCTTCTCCTTGACAGTTTTGCACTCCGGACTACAGACCAGCCTGCAGCCTTCGCAGCAACTTTGACAGCCTTCAGTTGCCTTGCAACCGCCGCAGACATCGGCCGCATTGGCAGAACGTGTGAGTACCGGACCGACCGGCAACGTGGCAACTGCAACAAGGAGAAATATCGAGCGAATCATGGGGCAATTCCTGGCGAAATGAGATCTCGAACCGTACTGCAGGCATTCCAGCCTGACATGGAAAAGAACGAGTCAGCCTGGAAAGGCTGACGTACTTTATTTCGGGACGATTCCTTAGAAATCGATGGCGAACCGTGTTCCGCACAGTGTGTAGTCACCAGACGTGTAACCTCCGACGTTCTTGTGATCCGTGATTTGGCCGTACGTCAGATCAAACTGCAGTTTGGCATGGTCATTCCAGTGCCAGTTCAGAGCGGCGGTGCCGGCGTGCCCGACACCACCAAGGATATCTTGATCCGAAACGTCAAGATAAGAGTATCGAGCGGCGACGTTCCAGGCTCCCCAGCCCGTTCCATGTTCATCGCAATTATGGCGATCCACAAGAAAGAAATTTTCAAACGGCTTGACGCGTCCCAGCATGGCTGATTCGCGGTCATAGGGAATGTGTTCTCCCGTCAGGAAGTATGACACATAAACGTATGCGCCCTTGAAGTTGGTGTCACTAAAGCCGTTTCGCTGCACGAATGTGTGTTGATATTCGCTGACGATCTGCGTTGGCCCAACATTTAAAATGGTTTCCAGTCCGATGATTTCAAACCATTCCGCGCCTGGCACTGCACCGGTATCGAGCCATCGTCCCTGACTGCGCGCTTCGGGACGCGTGCTGAATCTCGCTTCGTTGACGTTGCCATCCAGTGTACTGTTGGCTCCGCCGTCCGGTTTCGCCGCCATACCGGAAATTGCCCAGTGGAAGTACCCGCAGCCATCGGTCGATTCGTCGTACCACGGACTTCCCGCGAGGCGTCCGTTCAGACTCATTTGCAGTGAATCACCCAGATAACGGCCATCGCTTGATATGTTCTCGAGGAAAAACGCACCGTATCGCCAGTTGATAGATTCGTCGTCCGAAATCCCATACATGCAGATGCCCGGGCGGCGGGAATCAGAGCTGAAGGCTTCAATAACGAGGGGCCGTTCGACGAACACGTTGAAACGACTGCTGTTCAGGTGATCCAGCCCGAGTGGACGCTTCTGGTTTCCGATTAAAAGTGTCTGATTTCCCGGCAGCTCTTTGAAGCCTAAGTAGACGTCTTTCATCTCAGGACTGCTTGGGTTGTTGAAGTCGACCTGCAAACGCCACTGCATGTTGTCCGGAACGTCACCCTGGAACTCCAGTCGAATGCGTCGGAAGACAAGTGTGTCCTGGGGTGCCTGTCCCATGTCAGCCCCGGCCCGATTTTCGAAATAACCGATGCCTGGCGAGTCGTTAATGAAGTCCCAGTAATCCAGGTGAATTCGACCGCCGATCTTGAAGGTTGATTTCTTCGCGGCGTCTGCCTTCTTCTTCTTTTCTGCGTCGTCAAAATTGGACCATGACGAGTCCAGCTTGTTCAGTTTGTCTTCAAGCTCTTTGATTCGGTCGTCGGCAGTTAGCTCTTTCTTTTCGCCATCCTTCGCTTCGCTCTCGTTCAAAGCCACTTCAATCGGCTCGTACGGATGACGACGCTCAAAGAGCCCATTGGGGCTCACAGAAGGAGTCGAGTCTGCGTAGTGCAGGAAGTTTCGATCGGAGTTTTCAAACAGGCAGTTTGCTCGACCGTCATCTCCAATCGCTGCATTCGTCAGCGCGCCTATTGATCCAAGAATTGTCAGAGCGGCGATTGCTGCAATTTGCATTTGACGCATTTTGATTCCTGTGGCCGCTGTCCGCATACATGAACCGGCACTGGAGCTTGGCAATGAAGAACAACGGCAGACATTTATCCGTGCAGGATGACCATCGCTGGATCATTTCACGGCGAAATGCACACCTGACCTGTTGTTGTTTTTTTTTTCGCATCAACACCGTTGGTGGTCGGTGAACGAAATCGCAGCAAACGGCTTTACAAGAAACCTGTAAAAGATGATCCGATCCACGATGTTGTGATCGGTTGTGCCGAATGCTCCGGATGTACCAAAGGAATCAGTCTTAACAATCGTCTGGACTGTAACGTCTGGATCTACCGATTGTGCAGACTGGGCAATTCGCAGAGCGGCAGAATTTGCCAAATGCCTTCACGCCTGAATCACAACTGCGCTTGCCTGCCCCATCCGGGTGACGCTGGTTTTCAGGAACAGGCCATTGTTCGTGGTGAGGTGCTCGCCATGAACAACGTTGAGCGGTTCCTCCGGGTCCGGCGTCGCGAAGTTGAGCGTCTTCGGAATCACGCCATGCTGAAATGCGAGGAGTGAGGCGGCGATTTCACAGAGTCCGGCACCGCTGCCTGTGCTTCCCATGTAGCTTTTGAATGCCGTCACTGGGACGGAATCCGCTCCTTCGCCAAGGATACGGCGTATGCCAGCCGCCTCGTAACGATCACGAGCCGGATGACCCGAGGCACATGCATTGACGTGTCCCAGATCCTGGGGTGAGATGCCCGCTTTGTGCATGGCGACTGTGGCCGCATTGAAGACGGCCGCCGCTTCATCGGGCGTTCCTTCTCGGTCAGCAACCGTGCTGGCTCCACAGCCCAGAACTGTCCCCATGATTTTTGCACCGCGAGCTTCGGCGTGTTCGCGGGCTTCGAGTATCAGCACACAGGAGGCCTCTGAAAGCGCCTCACCCGTTCGATGGGCATCAAAGGGTCGGACACGGGACTCCGCTGGGCCATCAGCCAGAATGTCCCAGTGATAATTATGACACGACTTAACGGCATGCAGGCGAGTTCCCGTGACTCCTGTGATCATGACGTCGGCACGGTTGCGACGGATGTGGTTTGCGGCCTCTCCGATTGCCAATCCACCGGATGCCTCATCCTGTGTGATTGAATTGTTCGGCCCCCGCGCATCAATCGCAATTCCAATATGGCAGCCCGGCATGTTCGGGAGATAGCGGAGCAGCCACAATGGCTCCATCCCTGACATCCCTTGCTCTCCCCATTTGTCAAAGTCAAAGGCTGGACGCCCGGATCGCTCTGACAGCGACTTGATAGCTGCAGCAATTAACACTTCGGGTGGACTGGACATCAAATTGGCACCGAAATCGACTCCAATCCGATCCGGGTCCACTGCCTTGGGAGCCAGCCCTGCGTCCTCCATCGCCTGTAACGCCGCAGCGACACCCAATTGAATCTCGCGGCACATCACTTTCAGACTCTTCCGCAGATCCTTCGTCTTCAAGTGGTGTTTTTTAGCGGTTTCATCATTAAAGTCCGCAATCTCCCCGCCAATACAGCCTGGTGTGGGCACGTAGGAAAGCAGAGTGGTTTTTTTAATTCCGGTTCTGCTTTCAACGATGCTGGACCAGAACGCATCGCGCCCGATTCCCAGCGGGGAAACAATTCCAATGCCTGTGATGACAACGTCACGTGGTGAAGTTTGCGACATGAATTTACTCAGTGAATGATTCAGTCCTGAGGCAGCTCTCCCTGAGCGGCCGCACTCTGTTTTTCAAATTTTATCGGTCGATGTTCAACCATCGCCTCAACTTCGGTCAAATTTGGGATCAATACCCTGCGAATTCACCCCAATTTCGGCGCGGCAGTTTAGCAGGCTCAGAGTCCCAATACTGCGCGGACGTGCCATTTTGCAGCCAGCAAAGTGGAGTCGTGGACAATCCTCGCGTTTCGGCGGGTTGTACCGTACGGTTCCAAGTCCCGGAAAGCCACTTTCGGGACGCCAAACACCGAGTTTTGTCAGGAATTTGTCATATTGTGGCAAAAACCGTGGTTTCAATAAACGGTGAAAGCGATTCAGGATTTCTACTCACCAGACAGACTCACAGGGATAAGTCCAGGCACGACATCTTTGGCGATTTCAACCATGTGAGCATGACATGTGAAGAACAGAACCTGAGCGGATTGTGAGATTCCGGCTAGAGCCGCCAGCGTCTGCTTCGTTCGCTGATCGTCAAAGTTGACCAGCACATCATCGATGATGATAGGCAGCGATTCACTCTTCTGGCAATAATGCAGAACGTAAGCCAAACGAATCGCAAGGTAAAGTTGCTCGCGGGTGCCGGTGCTTAATTGATCTGGTGTTCTTTCACTGCCATCGGCCCGCCGAACCAACATATTCTGTCTGCCGCCGCCAGACCGGTCGAATTCGATGTACTTCCCGCCGGTCATCTGAGTCAGCAGACGCGAGACCGTCGCAATCATCTCGGGCTGATTCTCTTTCTCGAATCGGCTGACGGCTGCATTGAGCAAATGTCTGGCATAGATCAGCGGCATGTAGCGATCGACTTCTGCCGCAAGGAGCGATCGTTTACTGGCAAGTTCTTCCGTGAGCCTTGCGACCGTGTCTGAGCCAACGAGTTGATCCAACTCGCGCCGGGCTGATCCAACCGTTCGATCGGTTTCAATTTTGAGTTCTTCCTGTCGCCGCAGTTGCTCGCCGAGATCCTTTGCTTCCCCCGCGAGAACCGCTTGATCACTTTGGGCGAGCGACGATTCAAACTCTTCGCGGTCATCACCAGCGCGAATCAAATCGATGTCCCGCGCGAGTTGTTCAATTTCGCGGTCCAGCGTGGCACACTTTTCGACCCGAGTAACAACATCAAGAAACGCCGCCTCGTCAGAAGCTGCTGCCATTGCGAACAACGAAGCTCGTTGGGTGCGGATGACGTCGAGCTGGTCCTTGAGTTTATCGAGGCGTATTCCAGCGTCAACCCGTCGTTGCGAAAGGTCATCATGAGTCCGCTGTGCCTCAACGGCACGCTCGACTTGTTCATCCAGCTTCTTGATTGCGAGCTCGGTGGGATCATTCATCAGTGCCGGGCTGACCATCTCACAGAGCGAATGAACGCGATCATCTAGCTCCGTGATACGAGACTGCATCGCCGCAATGCGGTTCTCTTCACCGGGGAGGGCATCGAGGCGGATGCGGGTGGCTTTGAGATTATCGATGACGTCGCGAGCCAGTTCGATGTCCCATTCGGTCGGCAGATTCAAGCGAGTCAGAACCACTTGCCATTCGGTACTCGAATCGGCTTCCTGCCTCTCAAGGTCGGCGATCTCAGTGTCGTACTTCGCAAGCTGTTTGTCGAGGCGTCGAATTTCCTTCTGCAACTCGCTCGTTCGTCGCCGCTGATCGTTTGCAGTTTCGATTGCCTGTTTGGCCGACATGAGCAAAACTGAAACCTCGCCAGTTTCAATTTCGCACGCATCGCGAAGCCGCCGTTCGAACGAAGAAATTCGCTCGCCAATCTGAGACGTCAGGTCCAAAAGTTCTTCCCGCTGGCTGATCGTCGCGCAGGCTGCGGCGTGATCGCCAAGCCATGCGAGCATCGCATCGGGCGCGAGTGGATCAAGTCCACAAGGCTGCCACAGGGTGGCCCATTGCGTCTGCAACTCGACCTGTTTTTGTTGGAGTTTAGTGATCTGCTCCCGATTCTGATCGAGTTGCCCCTTGATTGCCTCCAACTGTCGATGCAGACCTTCACGCTCGGCAACTTCGTTTGCGTTTTCATAGATCGTGTCGGCGACATCGTCGGCGTGTCGCACAGCCTGTTCATAACCATCCGGCAGTGAGTTGGCGATTGACTCATCCAACCAGATGGCAATCTCAGCATCGACCGTTTCGTTCGCGATGTGCTTCCGTCGAAAAAGCTGCCAACCGGCATCGCGGCTTTGGCGAGCGGCATCGCGATCGTCAAGACTCGGCACGGCGCGGCTCGACATCGCGGTTGCCAGCGACTTTTCAAGTTCCGTCTGTTTTCCTGCATTTGCTTTGTACGCGGCGTGTTCGATACGAAGCTTCTCCCGCAAATCGGCGAATCTGCTCGCAAACTCCGCAACGGTTTCTGATCGCGGCACTGGTAATTCGTGCGGCGCTGGAATTACGGTGGGCAGCGGCGGCGTGAGCTTGCGGGATTGCGTCGTGAGTTTCCGTTCCAGCTTCGCTAAATCGCCTCGCGCGCTTTCTAGTTGTTTTCGGTTTGCGGCGCAGTCTGCTTCGTCGGCAAGAACGGCGGCCAGATCGGTGACATCCCGCGACGCACCGATATCAGCCAGTTCATCGCGCGCCCGCTCGAGATTCGCAGCGTCGCTGTCTCGTTTGGTTGTGAGCTTCGTGAGAGCCGTCGTGCGTTCGCGATGTTTGCCACTCAGCCGATCAATCTCGGCACGCATCGCTGCATCGACTGAAAACGCTCGCAAATCGTCATGACTCCAACCGGGTCGCAACTCGGCCAGGTCGCGATCAATCAGCGCGCGGATCGACTCACGCTCGCGCTGTCGTTCGGGAAGTTGATTCCGAGCCTCGATGTACGACTGCCTCAGTTCAAGACATGACTTGATTTCTTCTCTGTAGGAGACGACGCCGGGATCGAGCTTCAACGTGGCGAGTTCCTGTTCCGCCCTGTTGATTTCGTTCGTACAAGTTGTCTGTTCCGCTTCGAGCGACTTCAACTCCTTGCACACGGTTTGATATTGTTGCCGCGCATCGCCGGGAACGTTTGCAGGAACGATCAAGCTCCCACGCTCATCGCGCCGCTGCTGCAACTCCCACCACTTTGGCCATGCCCGGACTCGCTTTTCAACCTTCGCGTGGCTCCGACGCAACTCATCGACGAGCGTGTGCAACTCAGTCGCAGTCGTCGTGGCATTTGCGACGGCCAATTCCGCCTCGTGAAACTTCTCGGGACGCAGCGAAAGATCCCTGATCTCCTTCGACAGCTTCTTGAACTCTGCCAGCAGCGCGTTGATCGTCGGTTTCGATCCTCCTTTTTTAAACAGGACGTCTGCCTGACGACTGAGTTCAGCGACGACCTTGTCCGGGCTGCTGGTTCCGCCCAGACCGCCACCGAACAGCGCCGACTGGAGGCTTTCATGCTTCAGACTCGCTTCGCCCTGGCTGAGCTGATCAAGTCCGAATGCAAAAGCCGATTCGAACAAACCTCGATCCGCATGATCAAGCAGCCGGAGCCAGCCGGTATCGTCGAGATCGGTCGCCAGCCCATCGAGCTTGATCGCCACCTTGTCTTTGTTTCCCTTGCGCCTTCGCAACTCGACGACCCGTCGGTCTCGCAATTCCAGCGTCGCGACGCCGGCCATCTCACCCTGTCCACCGAAGTCGTACGGCGTACGGGCAGGAAAGTCGAACAGCAGCCCGCGTAGAAATTCTAGCAGAGTCGTCTTCCCGGCCTCGTTTGGTCCGTAGATGACCTGCAGCCCGTCACCTTGAAACACGAGGTCGCGGTCCGTGAAATGACCGAAGCGGTTAATATGCAGTTGCCGAATCTTCATGACGGGCTCCCGCTCTCTTGAATCAGATGACTGAGCAACAACGCCTCCGCGTCACGCAGCCAGCCGATCTGACGAACGGGATCGTCGAGACTGAACGCATCATCGCCTTCGCCGACATGTGCCAGTTCCGACGCCACTTTCGCGGAGAAATCCTGAACCTCGGACAGATCCATGAGTGACTGCGGGGTTGCGACGACGACACCGATGTCTCGCAATAATTGTCCAATCAGATCCTGTCGCTCGCGCAAGGCGTCCATGTCCAGCGGCGACTGAGTGTGGAGCTTGATTTTTTCGATCCAAACATCGTCACCGAAATCGGACGCGAGGGCGCGCACGTTGGTTATCAATTGCTGCCTCGACGCATCTTTGGCAAGCTGAGCATGAACCGCGCACCGACCGGTGTATTCGAGCCGCACGGCGGAAAGTCGACCTTCTGCGGCGGCGACGATTTCACGCAGATGGTTTCGAGTCGTTTCAATCAACGCATCTTCATCATCACCGGGTTGCAGTGGAATCGTCTCCCGATACCAGCGGACAACATCGGTGTCACGAAATTCGACGCTCTCCACTTCACCACCACTCACATCATTGACTGTCACCAGCAGACAACCTTTTGGGCCGATCTCTCTCGCGTGCCGCCCCTGCGTGTTGCCGGAGTAAACAATATGCGGTCGCTCGTGGAGCACCGCGTAGTCGTGAACATGCCCCAGCGCCCAGTAGTCGTATCCCTTGGCCGCAAGTTCCTGAATCGAGCACGGCGCGTAGGCCGCATGTTGGGAATTTCCGCCCACATTTGTGTGCAACAAGCCAATGTTGAAGCAATCCAGCACGGGAACCGGATAAACGGGAACAAGATTTTCGGTCACTTCGCGTTTCGGATAACTCATCCCGTGCAATGCCACGGGCAGCGTCGGATGCCGCACAGTTTCGGGACGTTTGTGATCAAAAAGTTTTACGTTGTCCGGCCACGGCACATGACGCATCGATTCCTCCCGTGAATCATGATTGCCGAGAATCAGGTAGACCAGAATGCCCGCGTCCTTCAATCGTCGTAATTGAGTCGCCGCCGCAAGTGCCGCGTTGAAATCCTTGACCTCGGTGTCGAACAGGTCACCCGCGATGATCAAAAAATCGACGCGTTCTTCCAGGCAGATTTCGATGACTCTGTCGAACGCCTGCCGCGTGGCGATCCGCAGTCGCTCGACCGGCGCTCCGGGATAGGACTCCAGTCCGCGCAAGGGACTGTCGAGATGAATATCGGCGGCATGGATGAAGCGAAACACAAGACCTCCTGTCGTCAGGAAACGGACCGCAGTTTTCACGGGTCACCCTTGTGCGAACGCCTTGGAAATCCGTGTGGCTGGGGATTCTAGCGACTGCAACGCTCACATGCTCGCGGCGGGCAGCAGGTTCTACTCGAAATAAAGTGCGCGGTTAGCGATGTGCTGAAAATGTGTTGCATTTTAGAAGAAAATGAATTGCTGCCGAAACATGGGGCGTTGCCCTTAGTCATTACCCACGAAATCAAGACCCCTGCACGCTTGTCGTGCAGGTGAATGAGATTTGTAATGAGCCGAACGAATTCACGACGTCCGTCCCCGGCTCGCTTGTCGAGCCGGAACGCAAGTAAAAACTTTGGCTCATGCCGGACGAGCCGGCATGGGACCCTGATTTTCAATGGATTGACTTACTAATTTCAAATCTTCGCTACTGCCGGACAAGCCGGCAGCGGGCGTAAATTTCGTGGGTAATGACAAGGGCGTTGCCCCAGGCTGACTCGCCGAAACCCGTTGGGCCGAATCACAGTGTTTTAGTATGGCATCCAGGAGGCCGTGGGCCTGTGGGTTGCCAAACTTGCCGAAGACGTCGGTGGGTCGATGGAATCCTCGATTTCCAGCCATCGCACTTCATTTCGCGCAGAATCCTGATTCGCTACACTGTCGCCGATCCAAACTCGAATTCCACGGAAAGGAATCGCCGTGTCACGCTGGATGAAGATGTCGTTGTCGCTCGGAGTCGCCTGGGCACTGCTGTGCTGTACGACAATCAAAGCTGATCCGCCGGAAACGGAGACGGCAGCAATAACAGCTCCGCCAGCGCCGCAAGCCACTTCCATCCTGTTTCAGGACGCATCCGTGCCGCAGGTACAGATTGACGTCGTGATCTACGCGGTCGATCTGGCGAAACAATCAGACGACTCGAAAACACCCGTCGCAGAATTGCTGAAGCGAAGCGGCTTCAAGTTCCTGGACGCCTCCGAACAACCGCAACGCGCTGGCGCGGTTCGCACGGAGCCTCTGGTCCTTGATCTGATACAGACGGAATTCGGATCAGCTTGTACCGAACTGTCGCGGCCGGTCGTGCGAACGCAGGTTTGGAGCGAGGCGACTGTCACCGTCGGCGAAACGCAGGTTGCCGGTCAACTCGGCGGGAGTGGAACCAGGCTCACGGTCCTGCCACTGCTTGATTCGAATGGCCTGATCGTGATGCATGTTCGCTTAGAAAACGCGACGTATGATGATGCAACCGACGCCGAGGGCACTGGCACTGATGCGGCGTCTATCACCACGCAGGTCGTGTCGCTGATCGCAGAGCTGCAGGCCGGTCAGCAATTACTGGTTGCCAACGGCACCAGCGAATCGAAATTGACGCGGTTCGTACAGCTGACGCCGCGCATCGTGGCGGAAAATGCCGCTGTCAATGAAGTCCATAACGTGCGCTATCAGGTTCGCGTCTTTGAAATCGATCATAAGACATGGTCCAATGCCGGTGACACTTCCAAACGAAGGCAAGCTTTTGACGATGTATTGACGCCGCTGGCTCAGGGCTGGCATGGGCACAAACTCGCCTCGGGCAGTATTCAGGCTTGGGCGACCAGAGATTCCGTGTCAGATGCCGAGATCGCCAGCCTCCAGCCGGCTCTGCGGCAGATTTCTTCGCGTGAGTTTGCGATCGATGACGGCGAGATGGCCATGTTTGACTACGGAGGGCGGTCGCCGCAGATCCTCATGATGGAACGTCCGCAAAGTGGCTCCTTGCGATCGAATTACGACGGTACTCACATCCAGCCATTGGCGACGACGCTGGCTGCGGAATCTCAGGTGGCAGACACGGGGCGAATACGGCTTTCGGTCTACTATGATTCCGATCGATTCCTGCGCCGAATTCAAACTTCAATGGACGAATTGAAAAAGAACGGATCAAAGGTCACGGCAGAGCTTTCCGTCGGCCAGACTTTGTGCTTGTGCGACGTGATCCCGGAATCATCGACTATCAGCGACGGGCTGCTGATCACCCTGACTCCGGTTGAGATCCGAGTTCAGGAACGCACAGAGAAACACCCAGCGCTCGTGGCCAAAACAGCAGCGCCAGTCGAACAGACTTTCGTCGTGGAAGATCGCTGGCCAATCGGCGAGATTCGGGTCGGTCAGCGTGTGATCCCGGTGCCTTTTACGATCGAGCACAATGGCGTGGTAGCGGGCACGCAGTGGCTGGGATTTGCCGCAGTGGAGTCTGCCGGTCCAAAAGTGCTTCGGATTGAACCGCTGCTCGGTCAGCAGGGACGTCGAATCACTTTGGCGCTACCATTCAAAGATACAGCAATGGACCTCGCGGTCGATGAGTCTGGAAAACTTCGAGACTTGCTGCTCGATCAGATTCGTTCTGCCACTACTACGTTTGTCATTCCGATAAGCAGTGTTTCGATCACCGACATCTACGGCGGACGACTGGCGCAGGAATTGAACAACCAAATCCCCATCGGAATGCGACCGAAGCCCATAGAAGTTGCGGTTGGCGATGTCTTGACGCTGGTCGGAATCACCAGCCTCTTCGCAGCATCACGAAAACATGGCGACAAGGCTGAACTGGGACCCTTTTCGCTGGAATGTCTCGATGATGACCTCGGCGGCTATTGGCGTGCGACGGCCACAAGACCGGGAATGACAAGTGTCACCCAGATGCTGCTGGATGCTCAGAGCGAGATGGCCTCAATTCGACTCACTGACTACCTCGTCAAAGCCGACACCCGTGAACTGGAACATCACATTCGTCAGCAGTTTCCGAAGGCCCAGGTGACAATCACGTCGCTCGGGGAACTCACATTGATACTAAACGGCACTGTCTCATCGGAAGCAGAGTCCATGAGCATGGTCGAGATCGCCGAGCAATTTGCTCCAAAGATACTCAGTCGCCTCAAAGTCGCTCCAGCCGCAGCGGACGAGTCACACGCCACAAGCGACACGCCCCTCAACAGCATTCCCGCCGAGCCTCCGCGTTTCAGTCAAGTCTCCGCGACTAATTCCGTGAAGGACGATCCTCTGCTGGAACTATTCAAGGAAATCCGCACGCTCCGACAGGAAGTACGGACGCTGAATGAACGGATTGAGAAGCGGTAGAGCTGCATCAAGCGAACGGCAGGAAATAAATTACCATCGCCGCGACTGTGAGATGTGCGGTCAATTGCGAATTGACGACGCTGAAGGATGCAGATCTGAGGACAGATCTGCCTACGTAGTCCGGCACTCAGTGAATCGTCCCACATGACTTTCGCAATCTACCGCCATTCATGCAGACGCACCATCGCGAGGCGAACGTCTTCCAGGCTGCCCACGATGACGAATGACTTGAATGAATAATCCGCTGCAGCGACGCCGCTTGCGTCGCGAATGCGGAACACGCAGTTCCATTTCATGACGTGTTGAGGACCGAAATTCCAGCGACCGTAGCCCGCCTGTGCGAAACCTTCGGACGGTTGCTGAGGCGAATAAATGCCCATCGCAAATTCTCCGTCTTCAGTTGCCAGCACCACGGGACGATTCTGTTCTCCGGGGCCATCGGTCAATGGCGCAAACTGTCCCGAGGCGGAATCAAAGGCATGAAATGCGTGAAATTCGGCAGGCATGTAGCCGGTCACCGCTTCGAACTGGGCGTACCGATGGAATTCACCAATCGGCACACCAAACGTGACATCGTACGAAATGACGTTGGCCAGATCCTTGTATCCAATTGTGACCCGCTTGGTCAGCAGATGGTCCGAGAGAACGGTTGAATTCTTCGCCAGATGACCGGACGATTTTTCTTCCGGTTGAAGCCAAAACGCCATCTGGCTGGTCGTCTGCAGTTGATTGCCCTTTGCGATGTAATGCAGCATGCGACTTGACGAGGTGTCCCCTGCCCCGTCGCGTCGCGAGCCGGCTTCAGTGGGATTGAAAGTCTCACTGCTAAATGTCGATCCCACATCAAAGTTTGAGGCGGACTGCAACTGCCGACCGTGATCCGTGCTGTTGATAAACTCCTTGCCGTTCCAGGTCAGTGAGTCGATCGCTCCGGCCAGACGCGATGTCGTCGTGATGACGATTTCGGAGTTCTTGAAGTGGCCGCGAATCTGTCCGTTGCCGTCGGGGAGAGTTGCCTGAGCGCATGCATCCGAAAGAGGCAGGATTGCCAGTATCATTGCTGCGAGAAGCCATGAGACAAGATTCATGTGCGTGGGTGGTCCTGATTCATGATGAGTTGTGAAGCCAGAGTCGCCAGAAACAGTTTCGGAAAGCCCCGAATCCTGAAGATACCGGGTGCTTCATAGCGCGCGATGCGGGGATTCACGCTCTGAAATGCACCGAATATCAATCCAACCACGATCGAAAGGACCGTCACCACTAGACCGAACAGAGAAGTCAGTCCCGATAAAGCTACAAGGCCCGAAAAAATTAACAGTACGCCTCCAATCATACCGACAATCGTAATCCCCCAAATTCGCACCCAACGCCTCTGTTCTTTCCTCAAAACAAAATACGTGATAATACAGGTTCGTTGAAACAAGACGAGGCGAAATGATGGATAGTGTGCCACACAAGTTCGCTCTAAAAGGTCTTCCGTTGACCCGGTATAGACGCAGATATTCGGAAGCGTCACTGCTTCTGCACACACAAGCAAACCGTCCTCCACGGTGTACCAATTCGGGGACGTTGCGAAACCAGTTGGCACCGCACGGTCGATCTCCAGCACTTCGTAGGGATTTTCGTCGTTACTCGACACCCATCTCTCTCAACAAATGATTGGCTTCGTAAACCATGCCGGTGATCCAAAGCACGTAGCGAATATCGACGCCGATCGAACGGCTGTAATCTTTGTTCCATGCGAAATCGTTGATCGTGGCTTCGAAGCAGCGGTCGAAGTTGACGCCGACCAGTTGCCCTTTGGAATTAAGCACCGGGCTGCCCGAATTTCCACCCGTCGTGTCCGTATCGTACAGAATCGCGACGGGAACTTGACCAAGGCGTGGATGCACAAAGCGACCAAAATCTTTGGCAGCGTATTTCTTGAGGACAGGTTCGGGCGTGACGAACGGCTCGACGCCGGTTGTTTTTTCGATGACTCCTTTCAGCGTTGAAATCGGTGTCCGGATCACGGCATCGGCGGGCGAATACGAGCGAACTCGACCACACGTGAATCGCAGCGTGGAGTTGGCATCCGGAACAAAATTGGTCGCGAGGAACTGTTGTTTGACCTCTCGATTAATGATCCGTAGAGTTGACTCAGGCGACCATCGCGTTCCTTGTCGATTTCACGCAGCTTCAGATAGACAGGATGCAACTCGACGATCAGTTTCAGCAGTAGATCATCCAGTTGCCGCAGCTCTTCGGGAGACTTTTTCAGGCACTCTTCGACGAAGCTGACATCTCCAAGGCGGGTCTGCGAAATCATGGCCTCTGCTGTTGCTGCCAGTTGACTCGGATCAGACAGCAGCGTCTTCAGCGGCTCGATTTCGCGGGCTGCGGGAATGCGACTCAGCCGTTCTAACATTCCAGTCAGCATGAGCTTGTCGGTTGCCGGATGCCAGTCGGCCATCGAGACCTTGATCTCCTGAACGGACTGCGCGAAGTTGCGATCCATGTAAGGCTGTTCGCGTTCCAGATCCGGCTTCGCCCGTTCGACAGCGGCATCATAGACGAA
>Ga0154020_10004214_pt1 | contig 17177 bp, 13 predicted proteins | sample Klosneuvirus_201_FD_109709 | JGI IMG/M metagenome (GOLD analysis project Ga0154020, IMG submission 109709) | Active sludge microbial communities from wastewater, Klosterneuburg, Austria - Klosneuvirus_20160825_MG | ecosystem: Engineered > WWTP > Aerobic digester > Activated sludge | place...
GCCAGAGATGGATCTGCCCGACGCTGCCGACGATCTCGCGCTCGGCCACTTGAAGCGTACGTATCAGGCAGCCTTCAAGGAAGCGTTCGCCGCCGCCCTCGCGGAGCTCACCGCCGAACAACGTACGCTGCTGCGCATGCACATCATCGACAAGCTGACGATCGATGATCTCGCACGAATGCACAAAGTGCATCGAACGAGCACCGCACGCTGGCTGCGTGAAGCGCGCGAGGCGCTCTCGGACGGAACCCGTGAGCGTCTCCATGCGGCGCTCGGTGTTGCCGACGAGGAGCTCGACAGCATCATGAACATCGTGCGCAGTCGCCTCGATCTATCCCTGAGTCGACTCTTTCGCGGTTAGATACCGCATGCGCGTTGCCCATCGCATCTGCCCGTTGTGCGAAGCATGCTGTGGCCTCGAGCTCGGGATCACCGACGACAAGGTCGTCTCGATCCGCGGCAACGACGCCGACGTGCTGAGCGGCGGCTTCATCTGCCCGAAGGGCAATGCGCTGCGCGAGCTGCACGACGATCCGGATCGCCTGCGCACGCCGATGATCAAGCGCGACGGCGTCCACGTCGCCGTGTCGTGGGATGAAGCGTTCGCCGAGATCGATCGCCGGCTCTCGCCGCTGATCGCAACCCACGGCCGCGATGCGGTCGCCGTTTCGATCGGTAATCCGTCGGCGCACCGCTACGGGCTCCTCCTCTACACGGCTCGCCTCGCGCGCGCGATCGGCACGAAGAACGTGTTCAGCGCGTCGACGCTCGATCAGATGCCGAAGCAGTTGTCGGCGGGCCTCATGTTCGGTCACTGGCTGAGCGTGCCCGTGCCCGACATCGATCGCTCGCAGCTGCTCGTGATCCTCGGCGCGAATCCGATGGTGTCGAACGGCAGCATGTGGACGGTGCCGGACTTCCGCGGCCGCGCGAAGGCGCTGCAAGCGCGCGGCGGGAAGATCATCGTGATCGATCCGAGGCGCACCGAGACCGCGGCGATCGCGGATCAGCACGTGTTCATTCGCCCCGGCGCCGACGTGTTCTTGCTGCTCGGCATCGTGCACGCGCTGTTCGCGGACAAGCTCGTGAGGCTCGGTCGCCTCGATGCACAGGTCGATGGTGTCGCGGACGTCGAGCGCGTCGTGGCCGACTTCGCGCCCGAGCTCGTCGCCGCGCGCTGCGGCATCGACGCGGCGACGATCCGCGAGCTCGCGCACACGATCGCGACCACCGAGCGTGCCGCGGTCTACGGGCGCATCGGTACCTGCACGCAGGAATACGGCACGCTCGCGAGCTGGCTCGTCGACGTGATCAACACGCTGACCGGTCACCTCGATGCGCCGGGCGGCGCGATGTTCGCGAAGGCCGCGGCGTTCGCGGCGAACACGCTGGGGGCGCCGGGCAAGGGCAAGGGCATCTCCGTCGGTCGTCGCCGCAGTCGCGTCTCGAACGCGCCCGAAGTGTTTGGAGAGCTCCCGATGGGCGTTCTCGCCGAGGAGATCGAGACGCCGGGTGATGGCCAGATCCGCGCGCTGTTCACGATCGCGAGCAACCCGGTGCTGTCGGCACCGAACGGCCCGCGCATCGCCGCCGCCCTCGCCACGCTCGAGCTGATGGTCAGCGTCGATATCTATCTCAACGAGACCACGCGCCACGCCGATGTCATCCTCCCGGGCCTGTCGCCGCTCGAGGAGTCGCACTTCGACGTCGCGCTGATGCAGCTCGCGGTTCGCAACGTCGCGCGTTACAGCCCGCCGGTGTTCGCGCGATCCGCGGACTCGCTCGCCGAGTGGGAGATCCTGCTGCGCCTCCACGGCATCGCGTCGGGCCGCGGCTCGAACGTCGACGTGAATGCCCTCGACGACGAGCTCGCTCTCGCCGATGTCCAGCGCGCCGTCGGGCCCCAAGCGGAGCTCGTGATGCGGGCGCTCGGCGATCGACGCGGGCCCGAGCGACTGCTCGATCTCGCGCTCCGCGGCGGGCCCTACGGCGATCGCTTCGGTCTCGTGCCCGATGGAGTAAACCTCGCGAAGGTCGCGGCCGCACCGGCGGGCATCGATCTCGGCCCGCTCGCCGAGCGCATCCCCGAGGTGCTGCGCACGCCGTCGGGGAAGATCGATCTCGCTCCACCGATGATCGTCGACGACGTGGCACGCGCATGCGCCGATCTCGCGCGCCCCGTCCCGGACCTCGTCATCGTCGGTCGCCGGCAGCTCCGCTCGAACAACAGCTGGATGCACAACCTGCCGATCCTCGCGAAGGGCCCGTTCCGCTGCGTCGCGCTCGTGAATCCGAGCGATGCCTCGCGCATCGGTGTCGCCGACGGCGCGCGTGCTCGCATCACGAACGGCGATCGCTCGATCGACGTCACGGTCGAGCTCACCGACGAGATGATGCCGGGCGTCGTCAGCCTGCCGCACGGCTGGGGTCACGATCAGCCGGGCACGCAGATGCGCGTCGCGGCCGAGCGACCCGGTGCGAACCTCAACGCGATCCTCGACGAGAATCGCCGCGATCCCCTGTCGGGTAACGCGGTGCTCGGCGGCGTGCCGATCGCGATGACGCCGCTGTGATACGACCGCGCCGTGGCCGACGATAGCGAGAGTTTGATGCTGTTCGCGTCCGCGCTCGAGACCGGCGAGCCCGATCCGCGCCAAGCAAAGTTCCTCGGTTTGTCGGCGACGATGACCGGCGAGGGATACCAGATGATCCCGATGCGCGGCTTCCGCGCGAGCCAGGTCGACCTCGCCTGGATCACCGACGAGATCGATGACTACGCATCGACGATGCCCGGTGTCACGGCGGCGGATGTCGTCGAGCTGATCGGCAAGGAGCTGCCGCGCGTCGTGCAGCGGCTCAAGGGTTACTCCGTCGACGTCGCCGACTGGCCGGACTCGCTGACGCTCGTGATCGAGACCAAGGATGACCTCGGTTGGTACAAGTACGAGATGTCGATGTACCTGAACGTCGCCACCGACGACGACTAGCCGCTTGCTCCGTCCTCGACGACGGCACCCAGGTGTGGTTCACGACGGCCAGGCGATCGCGATAAGCTGGGCCGTGGGCGATCGCGTGGACATCGAGCTCGACGAGACCGTCGCACCGCCGTCGTCGCAGCCGAAGCCCACCGGCGACAGCGTCGACATCGATCCGCTCGAGGAGACGGTCGCCCCGAGCGCGATCGCGTCGAAGCCGCCGTCGGGGCCGCCGATCATTCGCAGCAATCCACCGAAGGCGAATCCGTCGGCGGATCCCTCGCACGATCATCCCGAGCTGCGCACGGTCGCGCCCGACGACTACGCGCTCGGCGACGAGCTCGCGCGCGGTGGGATGGGCCGCATCCGCCGGGCGCGCGATTTGCGGCTCGGCCGCCCGGTGGCCGTCAAGGAGCTGCTGGCATCGGATCCCGCACTCGCGGAGCGCTTCGAGCGCGAGATCCGGCTGACCGCGCGGCTCCAGCATCCGTCGATCGTCAGCATCTACGAAGCGGGCAGGTGGCCGACGGGGGAGCCGTTCTACGCGATGCGCATGGTGCCGGGCAAAGGCTTCGACGCGGTGATCAAGCCGCTCGAGAAGCTCGCCGACCGCCTCGCACTGTTGCCGAACATGATCGCGATCTGCGAAGCGCTCGCGTACGCGCACGATCAGAACATCATCCATCGCGACCTCAAGCCCGGGAACGTGTTGATCGGTCCGTTCGGCGAGACCGTCGTCATCGATTGGGGACTCGCGAAGGATCTGTCGGCCGCCGATGACTCCGCACCACCGACGGTTCCGATGCGCGCGGCGAGCAGCGCGGACAAGCCGCCTAGCAAGCCACCATCCAAGCCGCCGTCCTCGGATTCGAACCTGACGCTCGCGGGCTCGGTGATGGGAACACCGGCCTACATGCCGCCGGAGCAAGCGGCCGGCGAGACCGTCGACGAACGCGCGGATGTGTATTCGCTCGGCGCGATCCTCTATCACCTGCTCGCCGGTCGCCCGCCGTTCGTCGCGAAGCGCTCGGACGAGCTGCTGGTCAAGGTGCTGTCGAAGTCGCCGGCGTCACTCGCCGAGATCGACGAGGACATCCCGCGCGATCTGATCACGATCGTCGAGAAAGCGATGGCACGTACGCCCGCGCAGCGTTACGCGTCGGCGCGCGAGCTCGCGGCGGACCTCAAGCGATTTCAGACCGGGCAGCTCGTCGGCGCGCACGAGTACTCGTACTGGGCGCTGTTCCGTCGCTGGGTGCGCAAGCACAGCGCGGCCGTCTCCGTCGGAGCTCTCGCCCTCGTCGCGCTCGCGGCGACTGCCACCGTGCTCGTTCGCAACATCGTGCGCGAGCGCGATCGCGCAGAGCAAGCCACCGCGCAAGCCGAGGCACAACGCGCGGCCGCCGTGCGCGCGAAGGATCAAGCGGTCATCGCGTCGGCGCGCCTGCACTTCGATCAGGGCCGGCAAGAGCTGCTCGCGGGCAATCCGCTGCGCGCCGCGGTGCTCGTGCGCGCAGCACTCGATGGCGAGGACACCGCCGCCACGCGCTTGCTCACCGGCCTCGCGCTGCAATCGCTCAAGCCGCTCGCGCGCCGCTTCGACGGGCTCGCCGAGCCGATCTACGCGACCGGCTTCGCCCGCGAGGGATCGCAGGTGTTCGCCGCCACGTATCTCGGCAAGATCCGCTTCTGGGACACGAAGACCGGCAAGCAGACCTCGGCGTTCGAGCGCGCCGGGAAGCTGTCCGATGCAGGGCTCTCGCCCGACGGGAAATCGCTCGTGGTCCTCGGCGACGAATCCGAGCTCGAGCTCTGGGATCTCGCGAGCGGCAAGAAGCGCGGTTCGATCGCGATTCCGGGCGGCGTGGCGGGACGCGCGGAGTTCTCGCCCGATGGTCGCGTGCTCGCGGTCACCGGCGATGCGCTCACGATCTGGAGCGTCGACACGCTGAAGCAGGTCGCGACCGGCCCCGCACTCGCCGACGATCTGATGACCGTGCTGCGGTGGACCGGCGACGGCGAGCGCCTCGTCCTCGCGAGTGCGAGTGGCGCGATCCAGATCGTCGACGGTACGACCTGGAAGCCGATCGTCACCGTCATGGGCAACGGCAAGGAGGTTCGCGACTGCGCGATCAGCCCCGATGGCAAGCGTCTCGCCTACGTGCTTCCGGACGGTGGCGCGATCATCGATGCGCGCACCGGCAAGCACCTCGTCGAGCTCGACGGTGCGGACGAGCAGCGCCCGAACCAGTATCGCGGCATCGAGTGGAATGCGAACGGCTCGCTCCTCGCGATCACCACGGTCGGCGCAAACGCGAAGCTCGTCGACGCGGCGACCGGTCGCACGCGCCGCCTGTTCGACGGTGCATCGATCGTCACGTTCTCGCCGAGCGGCACGCTGCTGCTCTCGTACGGCCAAGCGCCGGGCCGCGTCGCGCTGTGGGACGTCGCATCCGGGCGTCTCGTCAACGAGCTCGCGGGGCACGCCCACGCGATCGGCTCCGCGATGTTCTCTCCCGACGGGAGCTCCGTGCTCACGTCCTCCGACGACGGCACGATCGTGTTGTGGACCGTATCCGCCGACGACTCCGAGACCCGCTCGCCATTGCTCCAGCGTTCACGAATCGCGCGCTTCTCGGCCACCGGCGACCTCCTCGTCACCGGCGGCGACGACGGCACCGCCGATGTCTACGACGCACGAACCGGCGAGCGCCTTCGCCGCTTCGGCACCGCGAGCGACGTGCCGATCGATCCGATCGTCGAGCTGTTGGCCGATGGGCGTGTGCTGACCGTGCTCGGCAACAGCAAGACCGTCGAGCTATGGGATCTCGCCGGTGGCGCCCGCCTCGCCGGCTTCGACGCGGGCGCGCCGATCAAGCGCGCGGGCATCACCACCGACCTCGCGCGCGTCTGGGCCGCCACGCACACCGCGCTCGTCGTCTGGGACACGAAGACGGGCGCGACGATCGCCACCTTCCCGCACGTCGAGCCCGAGGGCGATCCACCCGAGCTCCTCGGTCACCACGCCGCCGCGACGCTGACTTCCGACGGCACGCGCGCGCTGATCCCCGTCGACCAAGGCATCGCCGTCATCGACATCGCGAACAAGCAGCAAGTCGGCAAGCTGCTCATCGGCGGCGACATCTGGTCGCTCGTCCTCGACGGCGATCGCGCGATCGTCATCGCCACCGGCGCCACCGCGCTGTTCGATGTCGCGAGCAACGCGCGCCTCGGCTCGCTGATCGCCCAAGGCGAGCTCGTCCAAGACGCGCGCTTCTCCGACGGCGCGATCTACACGCAGGGCACGGACACCGCGATCCGCCGCTGGGACCGCACCACCGGTGCCCTCGCGGTCACGTTCGAATCCGACGCGGACGGCCAGCAGCTGTTCGCCGTGCAACCGGGCGGCTCCCTCCTCGCGACGTTCGCCGACAACCACGCGCGCCTGTGGGACACGCGCACCGGCAAGCTGCTCGTGTCGCGCGACACCGCGCTCGATGCCAATGGCACGGCGACGCTGTTGTCGTTCTCGCCCGACGGCAAGCTCGTCGCGTCCGGCTACTCGGGGACGCTGTGGACGTGGCTCCTGCCCGTATGGCGCGATACGCCTGCGGCGCTCGATGCGGTCCTCCGCTGCGAGGTACCGTGGCAGCTCGTCGATGGAACGCTCGCGCCGCGTGCACTCGATGCCACGTGCGCGCACTGAGGGGGCGGGCTACCGCTTCTTCTTCGTCGGCGGAGCGGCGCCGTCGAGCGTGACCTCGGAGCTCGTCGCGATGTACGTCGCGAGGTTGGACAGCTCGCTCGCGGGCGTCGCGACCTTGGTCACCTTGCCGCTCTCACCATCGCGACCGGACTTTCCACTGTTGCCCACGTTGCCGCGCGAGCCCCAGCACGATCCGCGATTCACGGGGGTGCCGGACATGCCGCCGCCGCCGCTGTCTCCGCCCGGCCCACCACTCACGTCGGTCTCGATGAGGTCGAGGACCTCCTTTGGCCCTCGCACCGTGATCCGCCCGCCGCGACCACCGTCTCCACCGATCCCGCCGTTGCCACCGCTGCCGCTCTTGAGCTTCGCGCACTCGGGGCCGGTGAGTCCCTCGATGTCACCTGCGCGTCCACCTTCGCCGCCACTTCCGCCGCTGCCGCCCGTGCCGCCGACGGCGCGAACGACGAAGCCGCCGCTGCCTGGTTCGAAGATCCAGTAGCTCCACACCCCGCCATCGGATGCACCGACCACGACGAGCCGCTTGCCCTTGTAGGTCACGAACGCGGCCTCCGCATCGACGTTGTCACCTTCGCCACCGCTGGTCCCGTTCTGCCCGTCGCCGCCCGTGCGGTCGACATCGCCCTTGGTTCCATTGCCGCCGGAGATGCCGCGCTTTCCGGAGAACGTCGCGGAGCCTTTGCAGTCGAAGCTCTCGGTCAGCGTGAACTTCTTCTCGATCGAGCCGACGACGACCTTGGCTTCGATCGTCGTGCCGAGACCGGCCAACGTGCCATCGATCGGCGACTTGATGCGAGCGCTGTTTCCGTTCTGTTCGACGAGGTTCGCCGGCGTCCCCGACCACACGAACCAATCGTCATGTCCCGCGAGCGCGATCACGTTGCCATCTTTGTCCTTCGCGCCCTTCACGTCGATGCTCGTTCCCTGGGGACAGAACGTCGTCGGCTCCGTCACGTCGAGCGTGGCGATCGCGTTCGCGGTGAGTCCGCCGTCGCCGTAGCGACCGCGCTCGAGCGCCGCCAGCGCGTGGGCATCGTCGAACCAGCGATGCTTGCGTACGCGTTCGCGCCCGTTGGCGACGAGCTGTCGACCACCCACGACCGTGAGGCCACCGACCGAGCCGATGCCGATGCCGACATAGGGCGAGATGCCGAGGCTGTCGGCGCGGAAGTACGAGTAGACACCCGCGGCCGCGATGCCGACCCCGATCGCGATCAGCGTCGCGCCGATGCCCTGCCGTGTCACGCCTCCCGACCGCTTGCTCTCGATCTCCTTGGCAGACTTCGTGTCGCCCGCCAGGTGGTACCAGTCCTGCTCGTCGAGCTCCTCGTCACCGCGGAGTCGCGCGGAGCTGTCGACCCGGAGCTCCTGGGCGTTCGGGCTCGGGTGCTTGGCTGGGTTGCGAACACAACCACTGAGAATCACGACACACAGCAACGGCGAAACAGCTCGCATGGAACACCCCTTCGACGGGGGAGACGGCAGCCCGATGGGGGCACCACAAAAAATCGTCAGCGCGTGTTCGCAGCCGACACGGGCTCGGCCGGTGCACTGCTGTCGTACCGAGCACGAAGGTCGGGCAACTCCGCCGCGATCGCCGCGCGCGTCTGATCGCGCAGCGACTCGATGTCCGCTTCGGTCATCCCGGTCGTCGGAATCGGCGCGAGGATCTTCGCGCACGCGTGCGCCTTGCCGAACCAGCGCGAGTGCTTGGGTCGCATCGGACGCGTCCCCGCGAGCGCGATCGGCAGAATGGGGACGCCCGCGCGGATGGCGAGATCGAACGCGCCGGTCTTGAACGGCAGCAGCGCTCCATCGGGCGAGCGCGTACCTTCCGGGAACATCATCACCGAGATCCCACCGCGCAGCGCACGCTCGCACTCCTCCAAGCACGCCCGCACGCTCTCGCCTTCACCGCGACGAAGCGGAATGTCGCCGCCGAGGCGCATCGCCCAGCCACTCACCGGCTGCTTGAACAGATCTTCTTTCGCGACCCAGCGCATGTCCCACGGCAAGAACGACAGCAGGAACGGATCTGCTTGCGACTCGTGATTCGCGACGACGACATACGCGTGCGTGTCGATGTCGTCCGGACGCTGTCCCTCGACGTCGAACTTCCACAGCGTCGATAGCCGCGTCGCGGTACGCCCGATGCGGCGCAACCACTGGCCCGGCACGCGCTGTGTCGGATCACCGCGATGCCGCCACGACGACACGGCCATCGCCGGTAGGAACGCGAGGATCACCGCGCCGAACTCGGCGTATGCCCAGACGCCTTTGATCGGGCTGGCTTTCTTCACAGCTTCGCACTCGCTTCCTGCGCGATGTAGACGACCTGCTGCATGTGCGAGCCGTCCCACCACTGGAGGATCTTCGCACCCTTCACGTTGAACGGCGGCGCGGTGATGTCGAGTGCACGAAAGTCGCCAGGCGCGATGTCCGTGTTCACGGCGGAGAAGTTGTGGGCCTCGACGCTATTCGTGATCAGCACGTGTTTGTACTCGGGCAGCTTCTTCAGAAATGTCTCCACGTCCTTCAGCGGCAGGTGCTGGAGCACTTGCTTGCAGACGAGAAGGTCAGCGGGCGGCAAATCGTCGGTGACGATGTTTGCGGTGAAGAACTGGATGTTCGGCTTCGCGTATTTCTTCTTGTCCTCTTCGACCACCGACTCGACGATGTCGTAGCCCTTGTAGTCGATGCCGTCCCAGTTCATCGACTGCGAGAACTCCCAGTCACCGCACCCCGCATCGACGACCGACGTCACGCCCTTGTCCTCCATGAACTGCTGGAGGAACGCGCGATAGATGACCGTGTTCTTCATCGTCGAGCCGCCGCCCGAGGTGCCGCGACCTTCGGCGTTCGTGCCCCACACGTTTCGCTTGTACACGTCGGCGAAGGCCGCCTTGGTCGCTGCTGGATCCGCGCTCGCTCCGACGCCCGGTTTCGGTGCGGGCGCGACGACATGCGCGCGCTTCCTGGGACGCATGTCCCGGTACACGAACCACGCGAGCGTGGCGGCGACGAGCGGCAGGAGAACCGCGGCGAGTCGCGGATACCAACGAGACATGGCGGGAACGTACGGGAAGAACCCGCGGCCGGCTACGACCTAACGCCAGTCGGTGCCCAGCTCGGCTTCCATGATATCGGAGGCGAGCGAGACGCACTCGTTGCACAGCGCAGCACCACCGCGACCGAGCAGCTTCTTCACTTGGGTCTCGAGCTTGCCGCACCACGAGCACACGTTCGTGGTGTTCTCGCGAACCATCTGCGGCGAGGTCTCGAGGTGGTCGAGTAGCTCCTGCTGCGTGGGGACCCGGAACTCGCCCGTCGCGTTGACGCTGAGGCCGCCGCCGAGCGCCTTGTGGCACGGGTTGCAGACCATCACGAGCTCTCCGCCCTCGAGGGCTTGCGAGCAGATCGGGCAGTTCACCGAGCGAGCCTACCCTTAGCGCGGGAGCCTGACCACCATCTTTGTCCCTTGCCCGACGGCGCTTTCGGCATCGATTCGACCGCCGTGCTCCAGCACGATCGCGTGGCTCGTCGCGAGGCCGAGGCCCGTGCCCTTGCTCTTGGTCGTGAAGAACGGATCGAAGATCTTCGCGAGCTGTTCGGGCGGAATCCCGGGACCGTCGTCGGCGATGCTGATGATGATCGAGTCGCTGTCGGCTCGCACCGCGACGCGAACGTGCTTCCCGCCCACGTTCGCGGCGTCGGCCGCGTTGCGAACGAGGTTCCATACGACCTGCCGCAGCTGCGCCGGATCGGCGTGGATCGAGAGCGGCTTCGCGAGGTCGAGCGTCACGTCGATCGATTGAAAGCCGGGTTCGGCGCGTGCGACCTGGAGCACCTCGTCGACGAGCACCGCGAGATCGAAGTCGACCTTCTGGCGTGGCTTGGGGTTCGCGTAGTCGAGGAGGTCGCCGATGAGGCCGTTCAGTCGCTCGATCTCGCGATGCACGATGTTCATCAGCGTGCGGTCGTCCTCGGACGCTTGCGGTGTCTGGCGCAACAGCTCGATCGAGCCGTTGATCGAGGCGAGCGGATTGCGGATCTCGTGCGCGATGCCCGCAGCGAGGTGGCCGACGGTGACGAGTCGCTCCGAGCGTTGCTGTTGTGCCTCGAGCCGACGCAGCTCCGTCAGATCCTGGAAGTTCACCACGCGGCCGATCACCTGATCGCGCACGTCGCGCAGCGGAGACACGGTCGCTCCGATCGTCAGCTCCTGGCCGCCGGCGACGATCACGAGGTCCGCGCGGCCTTCGGCGCGCAAGGCCGGGAGAAGCTCGTCGACATGCTTGCCGAGCATCGCCGACGGCTCGCGGCGCAGGATCTCGCCGGCCGCCGTGTTCGCCGACAGGATCGTGTCGTCGGTGCCGATCGTGATCAGCCCCGATGCGAGCGAGCGCACGATGTCCTGGTGCAGCGTGTACAGATCGGCGACCGCCTTGCGCGTCGTCGCGAGCGTCTCGGCTCCCTTCTGCAGCTGATCGCCGAAGATGAACGCGAGCGCGCCGACGCCGATCATCGCGGCGTAGTTGATGCCGACCGTGCGTACGAGATCGAGCGTGCTCTGGTCCCACGGATGCGCTTGCCCCGACATCGGCAGTGCGATCGCGTGGGTCCACGCGAGCAGGAACACCACCGTCGCCGCTGCGAGCGACGCGATGGTGACCACGACGGCGCCGCGCCGATACGACAGCGCACCGGCGCTCACGATCGACAGCGCGTAGAGGAACGTGTACGGGCTCGTGGCCCCACCCGTCACGTAGACGAGCAGCGAGGTGATCACGAGGTCGGTCGCCTGCATCGGCCGCGCGACGCGTCGCGGAGCAAAGCCGCGCCGGAGCAACAGGCCGAACACGATCGACGACCCGTACGTCGACGCGATGATCAGCGACTGGAACCACATCGCGGGCGCCGAGCGATGCTCGTCGGTCGCGAGCAGCCACATCGAGAGCGCGAGCACGACGCTCACGACCAGCGTGCGCAAGAGCAAGAGACGTTGCACGCGGCGCGTGAGGTCGCTCGTCGGCGCGACGACCGGTGCGCGCAGCACGGCTTCGCCGAGCGAATCTCCCGGCGACGGATTCGCCGGATCGCGGCGAACCACGGGCACCGGCATCGTCGCCATCGTTAGCCGCTGATGTTGCCGGCGAGGTTGAAGATCGGCAGGTACATCGCGATGATCAAGCCACCGACGACCACGCCGAGGAACGCCATCATGATCGGCTCGATCAGCGACGTCATTGCCGACACGGCAGCATCGACTTCTTCTTCGTAAAAGTCGGCGATCTTCTGGAGCATCTGATCCATCGCGCCGGTCTGCTCGCCGACGCCGATCATCTGCACGACCATCGACGGGAACACGCGTGACTCGGCGAGCGGGCCCGCCATGTCGTGACCTTCGCTGATCTTCTCGCGTGCGCGGTTGATGCCCTTCTGCACGACGGTGTTGCCGGACGTCTTCGCGCAAATGTCGAGCGCGTCGAGGATGGGAACACCGGAGGAGAGCAGGGTGCCGAGCGTTCGGGTGAAGCGCGCGACGACGATCTTGCGCAGCGTGGGCCCGATCACCGGGATGCGTAACATCGCACCGTCGATGATCTCTCGACCACGTACGGTCCGACGCGCGGACGTCCACGCTACCGTCAATCCGACGAGCGTTCCGACGTAGATGTACCAGCGGTCCACGAAGCCGTGAGACAGGCGGATGACGAACCGGGTCGCCGCAGGGAGCTGCGCGTTGCCCATGTTCTTGTACATGTCCTCGAAGGTCGGGATGACCTTGATCAACATCACCGCGATCACGCCGATCGCGACGACGAGGATGCCGATCGGATAGAACATCGCGCTCTTGATCTGGCCCTTCAGCTTGACGGCCTTCTCGATGTAGATCGCGAGGCGGTTCAAGATCGTGTCGAGGATGCCGCCGACTTCACCAGCGGCGCACAGGTTCACGTAGAGCTCGTCGAAGACCTTCGGGTGCTTGCGGAGCGCGTCGGAGAACGTCGAGCCAGACTCGACCGACGTCTTCACCTGCGACAGGATGCGCGCGAAGATCTTGTTCGGCGTCTGCGACGCGAGGATGTCGAGGCACTGCACGAGCGGCAGACCTGCATCGATCATCGTCGCGAGCTGGCGCGTGAAGATCTGCAGATCCTTCGGGCTCACCCCGGAGCCGAACGAGATAGAGATCTGCATCGGCTCTTTTTTGACGCGCTCGACGGTCATCCCGTCGCCGCGGAGCCGTTGCTCGACGATCTGCGCGGTCTCGGCTTCCATCGCGCCTTTGCGCTTCTCGCCGGCTCGCGTCGTTGCTTCCCATTGGAACTTGGCCATGGTGATCCCCCTAGCGTCGTCCAGGTGCGTTGGCTGCCGGTGCGTGCGCTCCGAGCGAGCCGCCGCCGTTCAAGATCATCGTCTTCAGCTCGTCGACCTCGCTCGTGTGGCTGAGCGCGTCGTCGAGCGTGATCACCTTGCGCAGATACAGATCACACAGCGATTGATTCATGGTCTGCATGCCGAACTTCGACTGACCGATCTGCATCTGCGAATAGATCTGGTGCAGCTTGTCCTCGCGGATCAGGTTCCGGATCGCGGCGTTCGGCACCATCACCTCGGCCGACAGCGCGCGGCCCGAGCCCGATGCCTTCGGGATCAGCGTCTGCGTGATCACGCCTTCGAGCACGAACGAGAGCACCGCACGGACCTGGCTCTGCGCGTGCGACGGAAACACGTCGATGATGCGGTTGATGCTCTGGATCGCGCTGTTCGTGTGCAGCGTGCCGAACGCGAGGTGACCGGTCTCCGCGATCGTCAGCGCCGCCTCGACGGTCTCGAGGTCGCGCATCTCGCCGATCAGCACGACGTCCGGGTCCTGGCGAAGGATGTACTTGAGCGCGCGCTTGAAGCTCGTCGAGTCGCGACCGATCTCGCGCTGGTTGACCAAGCACGACTTGTGGCTGTGCTGGAACTCGATCGGATCCTCGACGGTGACGATGTGACCCTTCACCTGCGTGTTGATGCGATCGATCATCGACGCGAGCGTGGTCGACTTGCCCGAGCCCGTCGGTCCGGTGACGAGCACGAGCCCGCGCGGCTTGTCGCACAGCTCTTTGACCACCGGCGGAAGGCCGAGATCGTCGAGCGGGATGATCTGATACGGCACGACGCGGAACGCGCCCGCGACGCATGCTTGCTGCATGTACACGTTCGCGCGGAAGCGAGCCATGTTGCGGATGCCGAACGAGAAGTCGATCTCGAGGTCTTCCTCGAATCGCAGCTTCTGCGCGTCGTTCATCACCGAGTAGCAGAGCGTCTTCGTGTCGACCGGAGTGAGCGGCTCGGTCTGCAGCTTCACGAGATCGCCGTCGATACGCAGGCGCGGCGGCGATCCGGCGGTGACGTGGAGGTCCGAGGCTCCCTTGTCCGTCATCGCCTTGAGCAAGGCTTGCAGGCTCAGCGCCACTAGTCGTCCACCGTGGTGCGGAGGACTTCTTCGGGGGTCGTCACGCCTTCGAGGATCTTCTGGATTCCAGCCATGCGCAAACTCTGGACTCCGCCGCGGATCATCTCGGTCTTGATCTCGGCCGCCGAGGCGCCTTGCAGCACGAGATCCTTGAGCGGATCCGTGAACGGCATGACCTCGTAGAGTGCGACGCGGCCCTTGTAGCCGGTCTGGTTGCACGTCTGACATCCGCGACCCTTCATGATCTTCGCGGTGCGGATGTCCTCTTCCTTCATGCCCATCTTCGCGAGGGCGTCGGGGAACTTCTCGTCGGGGATCTTGCAGTCCTGGCAGATGCGGCGAGCGAGGCGCTGTGCGAGCACGAGGTTCACGGACGCCGTCACGAGGAAGGGCTCGATGCCCATGTTCAAGAGTCGCGACACCGTCGACGGCGCGTCGTTCGTGTGCAGCGTCGACAGCACCAAGTGGCCCGTGAGCGCGGCCTTGACGCCGATCTCGGCCGTCTCGAAGTCACGAATCTCGCCGACCATGATGATGTTCGGGTCCTGTCGCAAGAACGCGCGTAGCGCGGTCGCGAAGTTCAGCCCGATGTCCTCGTGCATCTGCACCTGGTTGATCCCGTGCAGGTTGAACTCGACCGGATCCTCGGCCGTAGAGATGTTGCGGTCGATTGTATTGAGCTCGGACATCGCCGAGTACAGCGTGGTCGTCTTGCCGGAACCGGTCGGGCCGGTCACGAGCACCATGCCGTAGGGCTTCTTGATCGCGTACTTGAAGTCCTCGAGCGGCTTGATGTCGAAGCCGAGCTTCGTCATGTCGAGCTGTAGCGTGCTCTTGTCGAGGAGTCGCATGACGATCTTCTCGCCGTACAGCGTGGGCAGCACGCTGACGCGGAAGTCCATCTCGCGGTTACCGCCGATCTTCAGCTTGATGCGTCCGTCCTGCGGCAAGCGACGCTCGGCGATGTCGAGCGACGCCATGATCTTGAGGCGCGAGGTGATCGCGTTGCGCAGCTTGATCGGCGGCCGCATCTCTTCCTGCAAGATGCCGTCGATGCGGAACCGTACGCGGAAGCTCTTCTCGTACGGCTCGACGTGGATATCCGACGCCTTCTTCTTGATCGCGCTGAGCAAGATCGCGTTGCACAGCTTCACGACCGGCGCTTCGCCGGCCATGTTCTCGAGGTCGACGACGTTGACGCTCTCGTCGCTGACCGCGGCGTAGTCGACGTTGTCGACGTCGAACTCGCCCATCATCTGGTCGAGGTCGGGTCCCTTGTCGTAGTAGCGAGAGAGCGCGGCTTCGAGTGCGCCCTCCGACGCGACGACAGGCTCGATGTTGTACTGCGTGAGGAACTTCAGCTCGTCGATCGCGTAGATGTTCGACGGGTCGGCCATCGCGACGATGAGCGTCGGCCCGTTGCGCCGCACCGGGATGACCTGGTGCTTCTCGCAGATCTCGCGCGGGACGAGCTTCAGGACGCTCGCTTCGATCTCGATCTCGCCCAGGTTGATCGACGGAAGGCTGTACTGCTTCGCGACGAACTGGGTGAGGTCTTGGTCTTTGACGTAACCCAGACGCGAGAGGGTGGCGCCCAGGCGCTTGCCTGTACGCTTGGCCTCTTCTTGCGCCTGCTGTAGCTGCTGGAGCGAGAGCATTTTCTCGCGAACCAGAAGCTCGCCAATACGGCTCATTCAGTCTCCCCCAGGAAAAAACAACAGCGGTTTCGCAACGGTATCGTGCAATCCACCATGCGTCAAACCCAGCGCAGGAGCGCGGTGGGGTAGCCGTCTACCGACCTGTAGGAGAGCACGATCGCACATCGCTTCGGCGAATACGTATCGGCCATCTCCGTCGAAAACTTGCGGTCCCGGATCGATGCCTTGAAGGTGACCTGGACGACGTTTGCACTTAGCTAAGGAGGATTCCGATGAGCTACGCCGAGGCCAAGGAGATCGCTCTGTTGCGTTTGGAGCTACGCGCGTGCTGGGACCGGGGCGACCGCTCCGGGGCGGAGCTGGCGCTGGTCAAGCTCTGGCAGGTCGTGAAGAACGACACCGAGCTCGCTGCCGAGGCGACGCGGTGGGCCGTTCGCTTCGCGTCGTGATGCGCTGCCTGATCCGGCGGCGACTCCGATGATCGCCTACTGCGTCGTGACTTTGATCGAGATGCGGTAGTTGTTCTTCGCGTTCGCGGCGGCATACGCGTTCGCGTAGTACGAGCCGACTGGAACGTTCGCGGCATATGCGCGGAGCATGTTCTCGCCGTTCGCGGTGCCGTTGTTGATCGACGTTCCGCCTGCGTTGAGGATCGACACGGAGACCGGCATGCCCGAGTCCCACGAGGTGATGACCTCGATGTTCGAGTTCGCGACGGTGGTGACGATCAAGTAGTTGTCCTTGTCGCCTTCCGGACAGATCGCGACGCCCGCGAACGAGATGTCGTTGCGCTGCTGCGCGACCGGCGTCGCGTACGCGTTCTGGATCGTGTCGTTCTTCGACGAGCCCTCGAGGAGCGAATCATCGGCGCACTGAAAGCCGCTGATCATGCCGTCGGGACCGGGGCCCTCGTTCGACACGCAGACCTCGCTCGTGCCGACGGTCTGGCAGGTGTAGTTCTCCGGGCAGCGCGGCTCGGTGTCGGCGGGACCACACTTGTACGGGACGCCGCCGAGATCGGGATCGAACGGCGAGCAGCCGACCAGGAGCGAGATACCGAAACCTGAAAGCAGGAAGCTACGCATGATCGATCCTTAAAACTGGAGGCCGGCCGAGAAGCCAGTGAAGCCTTCGCCGCCCGCAGGCAACGCGGGCGCGATCTGGAGAGTGGAGAGCGACGTCTTCTCGGGCGACGCTGTTGCCGTCATGCGGGTCTCGCCGCGCTTCTTCGCGGTGAGCTCGCGGTACCAGAAGTAGCCCGCGACCACGGCGACGACGCCACCGGCGGCGAAGCCGACGCGCGAGAGCGTCTGGTTGCGCTGGCCCGCGCTGTACACGTCGTTCGCGTA
>Ga0154020_10004215_pt1 | contig 17175 bp, 17 predicted proteins | sample Klosneuvirus_201_FD_109709 | JGI IMG/M metagenome (GOLD analysis project Ga0154020, IMG submission 109709) | Active sludge microbial communities from wastewater, Klosterneuburg, Austria - Klosneuvirus_20160825_MG | ecosystem: Engineered > WWTP > Aerobic digester > Activated sludge | place...
AGGGGGACATGCCACGCACCCTCATAGTGGGGGAGGGGTAAGAAGTCCGGGTGCGCCTGAAGCTGGCCGACCATGTGCCCGTGGAGAAGATCCTGGCCGCCGGCAGCGTGCCCGAACGGCTGGCCATCAACCTGGAGCGCAAACCCGCCGACGCCACGCCGGGCCCGGGACCGTCCTCACCCGGCGGAAAAAAAGGCCGGGACCGCAATGATGACCCACCGGTGCGCGGCGGCGGTGCCATCACGCTGCAGTCCCGCCCGTGGGCCCGCATCCTGGTGGACGGCAAGGACACCGGCCGTTTCACCCCCGTGGCGGACATGCCGCTGGCGGTTGGGAAACACACCATCAAGCTCATCAATGACGAGGAGGACCTGAGCGCCACGTTCCCCGTCACCATCAAGGCCGGTCAGACGGTCAACGTGATGCGCGAGCTGAAGTAGCCGTTCTTACAGGACCGCGCGGACCACCAGCGTGATGACGCCGGGAACCGCCAGCAATGCCACCAGCCCCAACGCGGCCGCCACGCCCACGCCAAATCCGGCGGCGCCGTATTGCCCAAACGTCCAACGCTGCGCCAGCGCGTCCCGCTGCTTGTCCGCCCCGTATTGCCCAAACTGCCAGTAGGTCACGCCAAACAACGCGGCGCTGGCGCCCAGGCCCAGCACGCACACCAGGCCAACCAGGGCGGGCAGGGCCGCCAGGCCCAGCAACACGCCTCCGGTGCCCAACAGCACGGTGCGCAAGGGGCTTGGGGCGCTGGCGTTGTCGGCGGGCTTGTCCGCCGGCGCCGCATTGGTGGTGGTGGTGGTGCTGCTGGCGCCGGGCGTGGTTTCGGTCTTGGGGTCTTCGGTGGCGGCGGTGGTGGCCGGTTTTTCCGGCGTGATGGCCTTGCGCGCGGCGTCTGCCTGCTCGGCGGTGATGGTCACCGCCAGCGGCTGCACGGCGTCACCCGCGCGCGCCACCGGTGTCCCGCGCGCGTTGCGTACCTCCACCACCACCTGCAGCTGCCCGCCCTTGCCCGCGCGTTCCCACACGCCAGCGTCAGAAATCACCGCCGCGGCCTTGCCATCTTCCACCGTGGCGTTGGCCTGCGCGTACTGAACATCACCCACCGCGCGGGCCGAAAAGACGACGCTGGCGGCTTCCCCCAGGCCCGGACCGTCCAGCGCCACAACCAGGCGCGCGGCGTCCAGCGCGGGCGCTGCCACGTTGATGCCGTGCACCTTCATGTACGCGTCCCCGCGCTTCTTGAACGCGGCGCGAATGTCCGGCGGGGTCTCCATCTTGTTGGGCGCGTAGAGCGGCCGCACCGCCAGCAACGCGTCAAAGGACTTGTCTGCGTCTGCTTTTTTGCCCAGCGCGTGGAAGGACGCGCCGCGGAACCAGTGGATTTCCACCACGTCATCTTCGGTGGCGTTGGGGGACCGGGAGGCTTCTTCCAGTTTCACCAGGGCCTGCCGGAACTCCCCTTTGAGGAAGGCCGCCTTGCCGGCCTCCACGTCTGCGTTGGCCGCCCAGGCCGGCGCGCTCCACAACGCCACCGCCAGACCCACCCCCACCATCCCCGCCACAAGACGCGTCATACCTTTGCTTCTACCAGACCGCGCCGGGCCCCAGAAACACCAAACCCCCGTTGCCGTGGGAGTGTCCCAGGCAGCCGGGGGTGGGTGGACTTGCGGTACGGCTGTTGCGGTGACGCTCAGCCGATCTTGCCCTGCAGGATGATGGCGATGATGAACCCGTAGATCACCAGGGATTCAATGAGCGCCAGGCCCAGCAGCATGGGCACAAACACCTTGTCCGCGGCGTTGGGGTTGCGGCCAATGGACTCCAGGGCCGCGGCAGACGCCCGGCCCTGACCAAACGCGCCACCCAGTGCGGGGAGCGCAATGGCCAGCGCCGCACCCAGGGCGTACATGCCCTTGTCCGAGGAGCCGCCACCACCGCCGGCGCCCCAGTTCTGGGCAAAAGCGCTGCTGGCCATGAGCCAGGTGCAGGCAAACGTGAGCATGGAGATGATCTTCTTCATGGTTTTCCACCTTCTTCTGGTGCTCCTCATCTAAGGGAGCGGTTGGTTGCGGCCCGTCCAGCGTTGTCTCCATCCACCGGTGTTTTTTCCTCTCTCTCCTCTATCCCCGTCGCCCTTCACCGGTGGGCTTTGCATTGCTGGCCGTGACGCGTGTGAAACCTCAACAGTCAAAAAACAAAATCAGTGTGCCGCCGCGTGCGCCTTGGGGGCGTCCCCGTGACCGTGGTCCTCATCATGGTGGGCCACCGCCACCGATGTGCCGATGTAGACGGTGGTCAGGATGCAGAACACCGCGGTCTGGATGAGACACACCAGAAAGCCCAACACGTAGAAGGGCAGCGGCACCAGCACCGGGATGAGGCCGGCAAAGGCAAACAACACCTGGTGGTCACCAATCATGTTGCCCATGAGCCGCAGGCTCAAAGACAGCGGGCGCGCCAGGTGGCCAATGAGTTCAATGGGGAACATCAACGGCGCCAGGAACCAGCCCCAGGTGGTGCCGGCGGGGTTGGCCATATGGGCAATGTGCGCCATGCCGTTCACGCGCAGGCCGTGGAAGTTGTAATAGAGGAACACCACAATGCCGCAGCCGGCGGTGGTGTTGAGATTGTCCGTGGGGGGGGCCATCCCCGGGATGAGACCAATGAGGTTGGAGCAGAAGATGTACAGCGCCAGGCTTCCCACCAGCGGGAAATAACGGCGCGCATCTTTGCCAATGATGTTGGTCATCATCCCCAACAACATGTCCACCAGCAGCTCAAAAAACGCCGGCACGCCAAACGTGCTGGGCGGGATGACCGCCTTGTCCACGTTGGAGAAGTGACCGCGCGCCATGAAGGACAGGACGGCCACAATGAGCACCACCAGCGCGGTGGTGAACACGTGGTGCACCAGGAACTGCTGGGTGCCAACCAGCGCCGTGCCGGAGTGGTTCAGGTAGTCCTGAACGTTCTGGTAGACCGGCAGGAAGCTCCACCATGTTGTGTGGTGATCCATGAACCACGCTCCTTCAAAAGGCACCCCCAAGACGGCGGGGGGCGCGCTCCTTAACCCACACTCCGCCCCTTGGAAAAGAGGCTGAAGACCATCCCCGCCAAAGCCGGCACGCTCAACCCCAGGCCAAAGCCCAGCGCCATGTCCGGGAAGGTCCGGACAATCCAGGCGCTGGCGCCGGCCAGCACCAGGAAGCTGCTCCCCAGAAGCACGGCAAACAGCCCGCGGTTCTCCTCTTCCAGCAACATCTTGCCCAAAAGGAAGCTGAGCACCATGAGGTTGGCGCTCATGACCACCGAGCCCAGCAGCACGCCCCACGCGGTGGGCCCGGGCACCAGCGCAAAGGCCAGCAAAGACGCGCCCACGGTGCACAGCGCCGAGGAAATCCCCAACAGCCGCGCGCTCTTGCGGGCCCGGACCAGCATGGCGGCGCGTTGGACGGCCTGCTCACGGGCCTCTTCCTCGGCGTCCAGGCGCTCCTGTTCCAGCTCCTCCACGCTCTTGGGGACCACCGGGCCGGTGCCCAGGTCCTTTCCGTTCTTGGGGCCGCTCATGGACCGTCTCCGGGCGGTGGGTTGGGGCCGTCCACGGGGGTTGGTGCAGTGCTGGTTCCGCCCAGGTGGGTGGTGCGCGCAATCTGGTAGAGTTCACGCGCCGCCGCCGCCATGCCCAGCATAAAACCGCCCAGCAGGCCCCACGGTTGGGTGCCAAGCCAGCGGTCCAGCGCGTACCCGGCGCCAGACCCCAGCAACATGGCAATGATGAGGAAATATCCGGCGCTGGCCGCCCGGCCCGCCACCAACCACTGCTCGCGTCCTTTGAGCGGAACCTTCACGGGCGGCCTCGGTGGTTTGTGCTGCGCCACGGCGCTGTAGAGGAGGGTCCCCACACCGTCAACCCGGCGTTGCGGCGCTTTGCCGCTGTTCCGCGCAATCTGGCCTGCGGGCGCTGACCAAAGCCCCTGCGTGACAGGGTTGTCGTTGCGCAACTGGTGGCCCGAGGTGCAAAGGCGCATCAGGACGCACAATTCTGCTTGGCGCGCGCTTTGCCTTGTGAAGCTGGGTCACCCCGCAAGGAGGTCCCCGTGGTTCCTGCGCAGTCCGCCCGCCGCCGCATGTTCATCCTCACCAGCCTGTTGGGTTCCACGCTGGCCACCATGGCCACGTCACCGGCGCTCATTTCTGTGCGGTCCAACAGCCCACGCCCCCTGCCGGTGGTCCTGCTGGCCGCGCAGCCGGAGGTGCGCGTCCGGGTGCATTTCACGCTCCGCTCCCAGGACGCGCTGCCCCATGTCCACGGCAACGCGCAGGTGGTGTTGTCTCCCACGTTGGACGCCAATGGCCAGGGAAACGCGGACGCCGGCGGTGCCGACGCTGGTGCGGTCATGGCCGCCCGTGTGGCGGTTCGCCTCCAGACGGGTGGCGCCATGGACGGTGGTGTGGCGGAGGACGGTGGCCGCGTGGCGGGGGAAACCCAGGGTGTTGTGGTCCGGTATCCCCTGGCGGAGGCTGTTGAGTCTGGGCCGGTGACAGTGTTTGCCAACTGCCAGGGCGCCACCGTGTGTGAGCATGACGTTGTGGTCACGTTCACCGCACAAGACCTGGATGCAGACACCACCGTCCGGGTGGTGTGGGAGGCTCAGGCCGAAGCGTTCTACTCCGAAGACACGGTTGCCGGTGACACGTTGGACGTGACGTACTTCCAGGAGTGACGCCGTGCCGCCACGCCCGCCCGCCGGAGACCTGTTGACCCGTGCGCCATTGTTGGTGGGCGTGGCGCTGTTGCTGCTCAATGACCACGTGCTCAAGGTGCACTGTCCCTCCTGGTGGACCGGCAAGCTGTCAGACGCGGCGGGCATGGTGTTCTTCCCGCTGCTGCTGCAGGGCGCCTGGGAGCTGGCCCTTGAAACATTGGGCCGGTGGCGGGGACCGGACGTGCGTGTGACGGCAGGGTGCGTGGTGTTGACCGGCGCGGTGTTCACCCTGGTGAAGACCAACGTGCACGCCGCGCAGTGGTACCAGGCCACCTGGGGTGTGTTGCGCTGGCCGCTGGACATGGTGGCCGCGTGGTGGCGTCATCAACCCGTGCCACGGGCTGGCCTGGTGCAGTTGGTGATGGACCCAAGCGACCTCATGGTGTTGCCGCTGCTGGGTCTTGCCTTGTGGACGGGCTGGCGGGTCAGCCGTGAAGCATCCCAAGCACCGCAGCAAGCTCCGGCGTGGGTGGTGCGTTGAACACCAGCTTCTCCCCGGTGCGGGGGTGCGGCAGCGCAAGCACGCACGCATGCAGCATGAGACGTTTGAGGCCAAACCGCGTGGCAAAAGCGCGGTTGAACTTTCCGTCCCCGTAGTTGGAATCCCCCACAATGGGATGGGACAGGTGCCTAAGGTGCAGACGCACCTGATGACGCCGGCCGGTCCAGAGGGTGACCTCCACCAGGCTCACGCGTTCCACGCTGGACTGCCACCGCGGCACCACGCTGCTGCGCGCGTCTTTGGCGGTTCCGTTTTCATCCTTGACGGGGTGGTCCACCTCCACCGCGTTGCCCAGATGCCCGCGAACCAGCGCCAGGTAGGCCTTGTGGGTCTGGTCTGCCCAGCTGGCCTGCGCGGCGCGTACGGCGTCCGGGTTGCGCCCCAGCGCCACCACACCGCTGGCGCCACGGTCCAGGCGGTGGATGCCCAGCAGCGGTCCCGGCACCTGCGTGCGCAGCACGTCCAACAGGGAGACTTCCCTGGGCCCGGCGTACGCGCTGTTGTGCATGAGCATGCCGGCGGGTTTGACCGCCACCACCAGGTCTTCATCCACGTGCAACAGGTCCACCGGCATGACGGGGCAGCCCTTGGCGTACGCACGGGCGAAACACAACACCTGCCGCAGGGCCTGTGGGCCTATGGGGCGGGGACTGTCCACATGGCGCTGCCCGCGCCGTCCACAAAGAACTGCTGACCCGGGAAGGACGACACGCCCAACAACCCGTGCAGGTTGCCTCCCAGCGCGGCCACGGTGTCTTCAAAGTACGGAAACGCCGGTGCGCGGGCCACCGGCACTTCCATGGGACCAAATGCGCCACACTGCAGCGTGCCGGTCCCCTCGTAGATGGTGAAGACGGTTCCCTGCGCGTCCACCACCTGGCTCTCCCGGTCTCCCGGCCTGCCGGGGACGCCCACGCGCAACGTGTGGCCTCCGCCGGTGTCAAACATGAGCCGCACGGCGTCACCGTCCAGCGTGCATGGGACCAGGGCGTGCTGCTGCACGTTGTCCAGCGGAATGCGACGCGCGTCAGGATTCTGAGGCAGGTCCACCGGGAGGTGGCTCAAAACCTCCAGCTGGCGGCCCAAAACGTCCAGCCGCGTGGGCCGCGCCAGCAGGTATTCCATGCCCAACAGGCCAATGACGTCCAGGCCGGCCACCTGCGTGTTGGGCGCGGCGTAGCCCCGTCCGGGGAGTTGCAGCACCTCACAGCCCAGCAGCAACCCGGCCGCGTTGGGCGTGAAGTCCGGCGTGCCGGCACCGGTGAACACAAACGTCAACGCGCTGCCGGTATCCAGTTGCAGGGCCTTGACCTGGTTGCCCTCCACCACCTCCACAAAATACCGCTCGGTGGTTCCGTACGCGCGCGTCAACAACGGCAGCACCTGGGTGGCGCATGCCTGGGTTCCGCCGTCCATCCCGGCGGTCATTGAAGCGTCCGGGCCCATCCCCGCGTCCTGGGTCTGCCCCGCGGGAGGTGGCGTGCAGGCCACCGCGCAAGCCAACGCCATCGCCAACATCAACCGTGTGGTCATCATGGACGGCCTTTGTGCATATCCTGGACCAGGGAACTTTGGACCACAGCCGGTGTCACTTTGGAAGGCGCCCGCTCTGAAGGGTGCCCGCCAACCCTGACCCGGGATCGTCCATGACCGCCCTTGCCCTTGTGGCGTGCGTGTTTGCGCACGCGTTGACCGCTGCTGCCCCTGAAGACGTCACGTTGGCCCCCTACATGTTGTTGGACGGGGACGCACCCGCCGGCGTGGACCTGCTTCCGCTCAAAGAAAACCTGGCGGATGTGGAGATTGCCGGCGTGGTGGCGCACGTGCGCCTGACCCAGCGCTACCAGAACAGCGGGCGGGTCCCCCTGCATGCCACGTATGTGTTTCCAGCAAGCACGCGCGCGGCGGTGCACGCCATGCGCATGACGGTGGGGGACAAGGTGATCACCGCGTTGCTCAAGGAGCGCGCGGCGGCACAGGAGGACTACCAACGCGCCAAACAACGCGGTCAGACCGCGTCGTTGCTCAGCCAGGAGCGGCCCAATGTGTTCACCATGCGCGTGGCCAACATCCTGCCGCAGGACGTGGTGACGGTGGAGATGGAATATTCCGAGCTGGTGAAGCCCACCGACGGGGCCTACCAGTTTGTGCTCCCCGGCGTGGTGGGGCCGCGCTACCAGGGCGATCACGACGACAACGCGCCCCGGGTCTCCAACCCGCCACTGCTGGCCCAGGCCACGCACCGCCATGACGTTGCGGTGCACCTGTTGGCACCGGTGCCGGTCATGGACGTGCGCAGTCCCTCGCACACCATTGGCGTGCAGGACGGTGACGGCGTGACGCATGTGGTGCTGGATGGCAGTGAACACAATCCGGGCAACCGGGATTTTGTGCTGCACTACCGGTTGACCGGGAAGACCATCCAGACGGGCGTGGTGGTCCACCAGGGCGCTCCGCACAACACGCTGCTGGCCCTCATCCAACCGCCGCAGCGCGTGACCGCCCAGGACATCCGTCCGCGCGAATACGTCTTTGTCGTCGACGTTTCCGGCTCCATGCACGGGGCGCCGCTGGCAACGGCGGCGGCGCTGCTGGAAAAGCTGGTGGCGGGCCTGGGGCCGCAGGACCGCTTCAATGTGGTGCTGTTTGAGAGTGTGCCGTACGTGCTCAGCCCGCAGAGCCTGCGCGCCACGCGGGAAAACATCCGCGCCGCCGTGGAGGCCATGAACGCCCAGCGCGGCGGGGGCGGCACGCAACTGCTGGATGGACTCAACGCGGCCCTCAAACTCCCGCGCACCAGCGGTGTGTCCCGCACGGTGGCCATCATCACCGACGGTTACGTGAACGTGGAGGCCAGGGCCATGCGCCTCATCCGGGATCACCTGGAGGACATGAACGTGTTTGCGTTTGGCATTGGCCAGGCGGTGAACCGTCACCTCATTGAGGGCCTGGCCCGCGCGGGACGTGGGGAGCCGTTTGTGGTGCTCACCGGAACCGGGGCCAGCGGCGCGGCGGAGCGGTTCTGGGAGTACATTCGTGCGCCGGTGATGACGGATGTGCGGGTGCGCTTTGAAGGCCTGGACGCGCAGGATGTCTCGCCGGTCCACCAGCCGGATGTGTTTGCCAGCCGGCCGTTGGAGATCCTGGCGCACTTTTCCGGAACCCCGCGCGGCGAAGTGGTGGTCACCGGAACCACGGGCGCGGGACCGGTGGAGCTGCGCGCATCCCTGGTGCCCACGTGCGGGACCAACCACCCGGTGTTGCCGTTGTTGTGGGCCCGCCAGCGCATCACGGATCTCACGGATGCCCCGCCCGACGGAGAAGACGCGCTGAAGAAGGCGGTGTTGCCCATTGCGTTGGAGCACGGGCTGCTCAGTGCGTTCACGTCCTTTGTGGCGGTGGATGAACGCGTGCGGGGCAGTGGTGACGCCATGACCGTGGAGCAGCCCTCTCCGTTGCCCCAGGGGGTGAGCAACGTGTTTGGCGTGGGCGGCCTGGGCACTGGAAGCGCGGGGGTGCTCCAGGGCTTGTCCGGGAAATCCATGGGGTATGGCGGCGGCGGAGGAGGGATTGGGACCCGTGGCAGTGGCGGGTTGGACCAGGGCGGGCGCTCCAAGGGCACCACCAGCATCCAGGCCGGCAAGGTGGTGGTCATGGGGTCCATTGGCAAGGACGTCATCCAACGGGTCATCCGTTCCCGTCTGGCGTCATTGAAATATTGCTACGAGCGCGAACTGATAAAATCTCCGACGCTGGCTGGCCGCCTGCTGGTGCGTTTCACCCTTGACGCATCTGGCAGGGTGACCCAGGTGGGCGTGGTGGAGGACACCCTCAAGGCGCCAGTGGTTGCCGCGTGCGTGGAGAAACAGTTCAAGAGCTTCCGGTTTCCCGCGGTGCCCGGCGGCGGAACGGTGACGGTGAACTACCCGCTGGTGTTTGCCGCGCCCCGGTAGCAACGGGTTGGGTGCAGAAAAAAAACACCGCCCGCGGCGCTCCGTGAAGGGGAACCGCGGGCGGTGGCCTGTTTGCGTTCAAACACTCACGGGTTGGGCGGGATGCCGTTCATGGCGGCCCCGCGCAACGCCGCCATCAGTTCTGCCGGGACACTTTGCAGGGACGGGACACCCAGGTCCGTCAGCGTTTGCGAGAACGTCTCGCCACAATCCGCCGGCGCGCCTTCCTCCAGGATGACGCTGACGCCGCCATCTGCGCCCAGGCCGGTGGCCGTCATGTTGGCGTGGGTGCGGTTGACGCCCAGGTCCCAGCACTCCACCCCGTTGACCACCGCGCCGTTGAGGTCACCGCCGGTCACCACGGCTTCGCCGCGGCCGATGCCGCCGTTCACAAACGCCAGGCGCAGGCTCAAGTCCTCCAGCACATTGGCCGACTCGTTGTGGATGTTGGCCTGGGCCTGGATGTCCACAAAGTCATAGACCACGCTGTTGGCAGTATCGTTCACGTGGCCGTAGAGGTGGTCCAGGTTGATGGGCAGCGCATCCGGGTTTTCCGCCGTCACAAACTGGTGGAAGGACGCAACCACAATGGTGTTGATGGTGCTGGGGGTCTGCTCATCCGGGCCGTGCATGTAGAGCGCCACAAAACGTCCCCGTCCCAGCGGGGCATGGTTGGGGTCATGCGCGTCTGCAAACGCGTTGTTGGCTTCCAGGTCCCACAACGTCACGCCCGCACCGTGGTCCGGATTGTTGGCGTCCGGGTTGGCGCCGCCCCAGATGACCGCGCGCATGCTGGAAGTGTCCTGGCCCATGCCGCGCAGCAGCGCGTATTCCCACTTGAAGTCCGCCGGCGGGTCCTTTTCGCGCACGTAGACGGTGACGGTGTCACCCACCAACGCCGTGTCATCATCCGGGTAGGGGCCCCACACAAACTCCTTGGTGGTGCTGTTGTAGAACGTGGGTGGCAGCTCTCCCACGGCGCGCAATCCATCCAGGATGCCACGCACCTGCGCGTTGACGCCGTGGACAATGGGTGCGGCAACGCCGGGGTATTCGGCGTTGGCGCCAATGGTGGCGCGGGTCACCGGGGAGGGCGTCATGGTGCCGCGTGGGTTGGGCGCAGCCAGCACGCTGGACCGCGGAAGTGCCGCGCGTGCGGCCGCCAGTTGTTGCGCCGTATAGTTGCCCGCGCCGCCGCTGGATGAGGACGAGGATGAGGATGAGGAGGACGACCCGCCGCCGGAGGACGAGGATGCGGCGGCGGTTCCCCCGCCGTCACCGCTGCACGCGGCAACAGTGGGAAGGGTCAAGGCGGCCAACAGGAGGTTGCGGGGCAAGGCGCGGTTCATGGGTGAATCCCTTGGGCTGGCGCGGGTGGTGTCCCTCCCGCGGTTTCATGCAAGTTGGACACACTGGCCCACCGGGGACGGAAAACCCTGGCGTGGTGTGTGATTGGTCACAGGTTGGGTTGTGTGCGCGGCGCGGGTGTGGTTAGCGTCCCGCGCGCCCGAACAAAGGGGGGTGTCAACGGCCCGTGACGGGACGGCGGCACCAGCAAATCAACGCCAGATGACCACGGCGAGGGGTGTCATGGCCGCCAAGACCACTGCGTCCAGCAAGTCCAGCAAGTCCACCGCAACCGCATCCAAGGGGAAGAAGCCCTGGGAAGAGGACGCCGGAGACAAACGCAGCAACGGTGCGCGCGCGGCTGCGGCCGAGGGCGCGGACATCATCTTGCAGCGGTTGCGGGAGATTGACCCCAGCTTCACCGCCGCGGCGGAGAACCGGTTTGCCAACCTGATTGTGAAGGGCCGTACCGCCACGCAGGAGCTGGTGGGCAAACTCAAGGACCCGGATGAGGCCGTGCGTGCAGATGCCGCCGAGGCGCTGGGCGTCATTGGGGACACCGCCGCGCTGCGGCAGCTCAGGGACACGCTGGGAGACCCCAGCGCGGATGTGCGGATGAATGCGGCGCTGGCACTCATCAAGGTGGGTGATGAAGCGCTCTTCCCGGAGATTGTGAAGAGCCTTCGCGCGGGGGATCCCAACGTGGTGGTGGGCGCGGCGTTGGCCCTGGGCCGCCTGGCAGACAAGCGCGTGGTGCCCAACCTGGTGGAGGCGTTCAAGACGCAGAACGCACGCATTGGCGCCGCGGTGGCCTGGGCCTTGGGGCAGTGTGGGGATGCTGCTGCGTTGCCGTGGTTGTTGACGGCGGTGGAGCAGGGTTTTGTGGCGCCCGCGTGTTGTGAGGCATTGGGCCGCATCGGTGACCCTCGCGCGCAGGCGGCACTGGTCAAGGCGCTGTCTGATGAGATGGAAGACACGCGCGCCTATGCCGCGCGTGCGTTGGGGATGATCCGCCAGAAGGCCGGCGCGGGCATGGCAGGGCGCGCGGGAACCATGGCGGATACCAAGGCGGTGCCGGCGCTCAAGGAGCTGCTCAAGGACGGCTCCAAGAAGGTCCGGCTGTGCGCTTCCATTGCGCTGTATGAGCTGGGGGACAAGGCCGGCGGCAAACAGCTGGTGCGTGAACTGGCCGAATGACCCCTCCTCCGGGCGCCCTCCACCGCGCCCTGGACGCGGCGTTGATGCTGTTTGCAGTGGGTGCGGCCCTCAACCTGGCCAGCGGGCAGGCTGCGCTGGCACTGCTTGCCTTGCTCCTGCTGTACGGCGTGTTCCGGCGTGACCCGGACGTGCGCTCGGCGTTGTCCCGTCTGGGGCCCGCGGGTGCGGCGGCCACGGCGTTGGTGCTGGTGTTTGCGTGGTCCAGCGTCATCACCCAGGCGCCGTTCCCCGGTTGGTTTGACGCCACGCGCTGGCGCCCGTTGGTGGGCGTGGTGCTGGGCGGGTGGGCGCTGGCGGTGTGTGGGCCACCCACCGCCGCGCGCGTGGTCTGGGTGTTTGCCCTGGGTTGCGCCGGTCACGCGCTGGTTGGGCTCTACCAGGCCAGGACGGGTGACGCGCCGCTGGCGGTGTTGCTGCAAGTGCCACCGGAACGCTGGCGCACGCCCGCGCCGGACAATCCGTCGCTGTTTTCCGCCGTGGGGCTTTTCTACAACCGCGTGCGTCTCTCCCACGTGCTGGCGGCAGGTGCCGGCGTGGCGGTGGCGGCGGCGGTGTTCCTCCAAGGGTGGCGACGTGTGGCCGCGTTGGGCGCGTTTGTGACGTCGGCGGCGGGATTGTTCTTCACCTACGGGCGCGCGGCGCTGGGTGCGCTGGCGGTGACGGTGGTGTTGTTTGTGACGGTGGCGGCGTTGCGCGGCGCGGGGCGCGTACGCGTGCAGCTGCTGGCCGGCGGTTTTGTGCTGCTGTTGGCGTTGGGCGCGGCAGGGGCTGCGGTGCCGAGTGTGCGCGCGCGCATGTCCACCGCGTTGGATGTCAGCCGCAACCAGGACCGTTTGTTCTTGTGGGGCCGCGGCAGTGAGATGGCCATGGACCACGCGCCGCATGGGACGGGCTTTGGCGGTTACGGCATTGTCCGGGACGCCTATTATGACCGCGTGGATCCCAGCTTTGAGAGCCGGTCCATGAGCCATCACCTTCCGCTGAGCCTGTTGGCCGAGACGGGATTGTGGGGTCTCACCGCGTGGCTGTGGATGTGGTGGGAGCTCTACCGGCGGGCGTGGGCCCAGCGCGGGCTGGCTGCGGTGTGCGGTGCCATGGGCGCCACCACGTTCCACGCTGCAACCCTTGCGCATGACCCGCTGTACCAAAGCGAATGTGCGTTGGCCTGGGCATTGTGTGGCGCGCTCATGATGGCCGCGTACCGGGATGATGCGGGGACGCCCGTGGTGCTACAGGCCCAGGCATCATGAAGAAGATTGCCATCCTGACCAGCGGTGGGGACTGTCCTGGACTCAATGCGGTGATTCGCGCGGTGGTGATGCGCGCGGCCGCACATGACGCCGAGGTGATGGGCATACGCGGGGGCTGGAAGGGCCTGGTCTACCCGGACACAATCAAGCTCACCCGGGAGCGGGTGGACAGCATCATCAAGGATGGCGGCACCATCCTGGGCATCAGCCGGTTCTCGCCGTACCACGTGGAGGATGGTGTCTCCCGGCTGGTCACCAACATGCGGGACTTCAACGTGGATGGCCTCATTGCCGTGGGTGGGGAAGGCACGTTGAGTCTGGCCAAACGCCTCCGGGATGAGGTGGGCCTCAACGTGGTGGGCGTTCCCAAGACCATTGACAACGACGTGGCCGCCACCGAGGAGACCTTTGGTTTTGATACCGCCGTGGCCATTGCCACCGAGGCGATTGACCGCCTGCGCACCACCGCCGAAGCGCACCAGCGGGTCATTGTGGTGGAGGTCATGGGCCGGGATGCGGGGTGGATTGCCGCGGCCGCCGGGCTGGCCGGTGGCGCCGAGTTGATCCTGGTGCCGGAGAAGCCCGTCTACCTCAAGGAGATCATTGACACCGTGCGCCGCTGGCAACGCATGGGACGGGTCAGTTCGCTCATTGTGGTGGCGGAAGGCGCGTTGATTCGCACCAAGGCCGAAGGACCCGCCGAGGTGGTGGTGGACAAAAAAGAGCCGGACCACATGGGACGGCCCCGGTATGGCGGCGTGGGCGCGTACCTCTCAAAGGAAATTGAACAGCAGACCGGCGTGGAGACGCGCGTCACCGTGCTGGGACACGTGCAGCGTGGTGGAACGCCCACCGCGCGGGACCGCATCCTGGCCACGCGCCTGGGCTGTTTTGCCGCAGACCTGGCCGGCGCCGGGCGCTGGGGCACCATGGCGGCGTGGCGCGGTGGCACCGTGGTGGAAGCCACGCTGGAAGAAAGTGTGGGGCACAAGAAGCTCTTGGACCCCGTGTTGTACGAAGTGGCCCGCACGTTTTTTGAGTGAGCCCGCCCGCCGCCAGACTCAGTCGGCGGCAAATTCCTTGCGCATGGCGTTGAGCAGTCCCGTGGCGCGCATGCCGTCGTAGATCTTCTTGGCGTCGTCGGTGAGGTCAAAATCCGCCGGCTTCTTGCCAAGCAACCGGGCCACCGCGGCGCGCGCGTCATTCTCATTCTTGGACACGCCCGCCTCCACGTACGCGTGCGAGAGGATCTCCATGACCTCCCCGCGGTCCTTCACCTGTCCCAGGTCCTCCACCGCCTGCAGGAAGCCCACGTAGACGCTCTTGGAAATGCGGATGGGGTCTTCTTCGCGGTCACTCTGGGGCAGTTGCGCGTTTTTGTGTTGCGCCATGGGCGTGTCCAGCGTCTGGCGCAGCTCGGCCACCGGGTTTTTGGCCTCGGAAAGCTGCACCACGCCGCCCAGCGCCTCAATGTAGAGGGGAATCCAGCGCATGTTGCGGCGCAGCTCGTGGATGCCGGAGTCCAGCTGCCGCATGTCGTAGTGGGTGGTGTCCACCTTGTGCAGGTGGTCGGACATGCGGGACCGGATGTACTTCATGTCCTCGCCGTAGGAGCCCCATTTCTCGTCGGCAAGGCTGCGCAGGATGTCCTTGAGTGCCGGGCTGCGGTCATGTTTGCCCTGCGGCATCCACTCCTTCTCCACCAGGCGCTCCAGCTCCTGGCGCCCCGCCTTCTCCTGGGTCTTGAGGTGTTTGACCACGGCGGCAGGCGCGCCTTTGTCCTCGGCGCTTTTCCGGATGTCCCGGCGCACCGTGTAGTTGCCCAGCGCGTCTTCCAGCTCCTTGACCACCGAGAGGCTGGTCTCCACGTCCTTGGACAGGTGGCCCTTGTAGAGCTTCAAGAAGCCCTCCAGCTGGAAGACGTTGCGGCGCGCGTCATGGCCGCACAGTTCATCCACCAGCTTGTCCACCTTGGTCTCACTGTTGAGCAGCGTGTGCAGCTGCGCCACGCAGCCCATCAACCGCTCCAGGGGCCGCCCAATGTCCGGCGTCTCCTTGAAATACACATCCACCATGTGCTGCACGTTTTTGGGCAGCGGCGCATCCGCGGTCTTGGTGGGCTTGGCGTCAAACAGTGCCTGCAGCGCAAAACGGTTGGCGCCCGCCGCACCGCCCACGCCGGCCCGCGGCGCAAACGCCTCCGCCTTGCGGGCCGCACCCGCGGCGCCGGGGGACTCCATCTCCTTGCGCAATGCGCTCAGTTCACCCTTGGAGAACCCGCCCAGCGCCTCCAACAGCGCCTTCTTCTCCGGCGGCAGCGCCTTGGCCAGCGCCTTGGGGTCCTCCAGCGCCTTGGCGGGCACACCCAGCTTCAACAGCTGGCGCGCCACGTCCTGGGTGCCGGACCGCACAGAAAGACTCATGGTTCCCACTGCTAGCAGGCCAAAAACCACCTGTCACGTCGCTGGCGCGCGTCAGATCTTGCCCTTCTCCTTGAGCTCGTAGACAAAGTTCAACACCTCGGCCACCGCCTCGTAGAGCTCCTCGGGGACCTCTTCCCCCAGGTCCAGCTTGTTGAGCGCCTGCGCCAGCGGGACGTTGCGCAGGATGGGCACGTTGAACTGCCGGGCAATGTCTTTGATCTTTTCGGCGTTCTTGCGCATCCCCTTGGCCACCACGGTGGGCGCGCCGCCTTTTTCCCCGTCGTACTTGATGGCCACCGCAATGTGCGCGGGGTTGGTGATGACCGCGTCAGCGTGGCGCACATTCTCCTGGGACCCGTGCATGATGAGTTCTTCCGCCAGCGCCTTGCGCTGGTGTTTCATCTCGGGGTCACCTTCGGACTGTTTGTATTCCTGCTTGACGTCATATTTGCTCATCATGTTGTCCTTCTTGAACTGCCAGCGTTGGTAGAAAAAATCCGCCATGGCAATGATGAGGAACACCGCCGCAACCTTGATGGTCATGCGGTAGAGGATGTCCCCGGCCACGGTGATGGCGTGGTGCAGTGGCATGCGCTGGAGCATGACCACGTCCCGCGCGCGGTCATGCACGCTGTCATAACAAAGGTAGGCAATGATGGAGAACTTGATGAGCTGCTTGAGCAGCTCCACAATCTTCTTCTTGGAGAACATCTGCTTGAAGCCGTTGATGGGATTGATCTTGTTGAGCTCGGGCTTCAGCGGCTCAGTGGTGAACAAAAAACCAACCTGCATGTAATTGCTGATGAGCGCCATGATGACGGCCACCGTCAACACCGGCAGGCTTTGCATCAGGATGACGCGCCAGGAATCCCGGGCCAGGTTCACGGCGTTGGGAATGGAGGGGTCAATCTCGGTGGCCACCGCAAACACGCCGCGAATGTATTCCTGCAGGTTGATGAGCGTGTCCTGCATGGTGGCGCCCAGCACCACAAACGTGGACAGGAACATCAGCCCGGCAATGGCGTCCTGGCTCTTGGCAACCTGCCCCTTGTCCCGCGCCTGTTTGAGGCGCTGGGGGCTGGCTTCTTCTGATTTTTCACCGGACCCGCCGTCACCCATGCTGCCTGCAGGCTAGTCCATTCCCGCGCAGACAACCACCCGCCAACGTGTTCACGCCGCCAGTGCGGGGGTTTCCACGCCGCGGTCACGCATGAAGGTCTCCAGCTTTTCGCGCATCATGGTGTCCAGGCGCCGCACCTGCTGGCGTCCCAGACCCAGGGACTGCGCGGCGTCCCGCTGCGAATGGCCACCTTCAAAACGCACCGTCACAAACCGGCGCTCCCGCGCGGTGAGCGTGCCCAGGAACTCGCGCATGAGCATGCGGTCGTCGTTGCTCTCCAGCAGCTCATCCGCCAGCGGCGCAATGGGGGACCAGCGGTCCAACAGGTTCTGGTCATCGGTGTGCAATGCCACGTAGCGTTGTGCGCCCAGGCCCACGCGCCGCACGTGCTCCATCATCACGTTGCGCACCACGCCGCGCAAAAATGCGGTGAAGGGGCGCGCAGCGTCATAACGCAGGCGCATGGACGGGGAGAGGACGCGCACAAAGACCTCCTGCATCAGCTCGGCGCGGGTGTCCGGGTCTGACACGTTGCAATGCCCACCGCGTGCACCGGAACAACCGTTGCGCAGCACCGCCATGACGTA
>Ga0154020_10004216_pt1 | contig 17173 bp, 11 predicted proteins | sample Klosneuvirus_201_FD_109709 | JGI IMG/M metagenome (GOLD analysis project Ga0154020, IMG submission 109709) | Active sludge microbial communities from wastewater, Klosterneuburg, Austria - Klosneuvirus_20160825_MG | ecosystem: Engineered > WWTP > Aerobic digester > Activated sludge | place...
CCAAGAAGGCGCTGGCCCTGGGGCTCAAGCCCATCGTCGTGGTCAACAAGGTGGACAAGCCTGGTGCGCGGCCCGATTACGTCATCAACGCCGCCTTCGAACTCTTCGACAAGCTCGGCGCCACCGAAGAACAGCTCGACTTCCCGGTCGTCTACGCCTCGGGCCTGAACGGCTGGTCGTCGCTGACCGAAGGCCCGGCCGGCGAGGCCTGGGGCAGCGACCTCAGCTCGCTCTTCGACACCGTGCTCACGCACGTGCCCGAACACCAGGGCGACCCGGAAGCGCCGCTGCAGCTGCAGATCTCGTCGCTGGACTACAGCACCTTCGTCGGCCGCATCGGCGTCGGCCGCATCACGCAGGGCACGCTGAAGCCCATGATGGACGTGCTGGTGTGCGAAGGCACGCCGGAAGAGGGCGGCAAGAGCTTCAAGGGCCGCATCAACCAGGTGCTGACCTTCGAGGGCCTGGAGCGCAGGCAGACCGACATGGCCGGCCCGGGTGACATCGTGCTCATCAACGGCATCGAGGACATCGGCATCGGCGTCACGATCACCGACCCCGCCAACCCCAAGCCGCTGCCGATGCTGCACGTCGACGAGCCGACGCTGACGATGAACTTCTGCGTCAACAACAGCCCGCTGGCCGGCCGCGAAGGCAAGTACGTCACCGGCCGCCAGCTCTGGGACCGGCTGCAAAAGGAACTGCAGAGCAACGTCGCGCTGCGCGTCAAGGAATCGGCCGAGGACGGCATCTTCGAAGTCAGCGGCCGCGGTGAACTGCACCTGACCATCCTGCTCGAGAACATGCGCCGCGAAGGCTACGAGCTGGCGGTGGGCAAGCCGCGTGTGGTGTTCCACGACGTCGACGGCGAGAAGCACGAACCGATCGAACTGCTGACGGTGGACATCGAGGACCAGCACCAGGGCGGCGTGATGCAGGCCCTGGGCGAACGCAAGGCCGAGCTCGTGAACATGGAAACCGACGGCCGCGGCCGTGTGCGGCTGGAATACCGCATCCCGGCGCGCGGCCTGATCGGCTTTTCCAACGAGTTCATGAACCTGACACGCGGCACCGGCCTCATCAGCAACATCTTCGACGGTTACGAAGCCTACAAGGGCGAAATCGCCGGGCGCAAGAACGGCGTGCTGATCAGCATGGATGCGGGCGAGATCTTCACCTACGCGCTGGGCAAGCTCGACGACCGCGGCCGCATGTTCGTCAAGGCCGGCGATCCGGTCTACGAAGGCATGATCGTCGGCATCCACAGCCGCGACAACGATCTCGTCGTCAACGCCACACGCACCAAGCAGCTGACCAACTTCCGCGTCAGCGGCAAGGAAGACGCAATCAAGATCACGCCGCCGATCGACCTGACGCTGGAATACGCGGTGGAGTTCATCGCCGACGACGAGCTGGTCGAGATCACGCCCAAGAGCATCCGCGTGCGCAAGCGTTTCCTGACCGAACACGAGCGCAAGCGCCAGGGCCGTCCGGCCAGTTCCTGAACCCGGGCCCGGCATGCCGATGACGCACCGCAAGGCGGTGTGGGTGATGGTCGGCGCGGCGCTGCTGTGGAGCATCGCCGGCGTCGTCTCGCGCCACCTCGAGGCGGCGCGCGGCTTCGAGGTCACCTTCTGGCGCAGCGGCTTCAATGCGCTGGCGCTCGTCGTGCTGCTGTCGTGGCTGAAAGGCCCCGGCCCGCTGTGGGCCGCGCTGCGCGGCGGCGGGCGGGCGCTGTGGCTCAGCGGCGCCTGCTGGGCGGTGATGTACACCGCTTTCATGATGGCGTTGACGCTGACCAGCGTGGCCAACGTGCTGGTCACGATGTCCATCGGCCCGCTGCTCACCGCCTTGCTGGCCCGCGCCGCGCTCGGCCACCGGCTGGCGCGCCGCACCTGGGGCGCCATCGCGCTGGCCGGCGTCGGCATCGCGTGGATGTACGGCCACGAGGTCGTGGGCAACGATCCGAAGGCGCTGCTGGGCACGGGGGTGGCGCTGGCCGTGCCGCTCGCCGCAGCCGTCAACTGGACGCTGCTGCAGCACCTGAAGGGCCACGAAGCCCCGCCCGACATGCTGAGCGCCGTGCTCATCGGCGCGTTGCTCTCGGCGGCGGTGACGCTGCCGCTGGCCTGGCCGCTCGCCGCTTCGGCGCACGACCTGTCGCTGCTGGCGCTGCTGGGCGTGGTGCAGCTGGCCATCCCCTGCCTGATGGCGGTGGCCGCGGCGCGCGTGCTTTCGGGGCCCGAGATTTCGCTGCTGGGCCTGCTGGAAGTGGTGTTCGGCGTGCTCTGGGCCTGGCTGGGCGCGGGCGAGGCGCCGTCGGCGGCCGTGCTGGGCGGCGGCGCGCTGGTGCTGGCGGCGCTGGTGGGCAACGAGCTGCTGGGGCTGCGGCAGCGTCTCGGCCTCGCCACCCCCTAGTTGGGTGGCCGGGCGGTTCAACCTGTCAGGTCTTGCAGTGGCGCCAAGGCATTCGGGCGGGTAAGTTCCCACCCGAGTCGCACACAGATCGCGGCCAGGCTCAGGGAAGACCGAAAGAACGGGAAGGCCGGCGATGCCGGCCTTCTTCGTTTCTGCGGTGCGCGGCGGCCGGCGCTACTTGCCTTCCAGCGTGTTCACCGGCTCCCAGTCGGCCCCGGGCGGCTGCGCCGCCAGTTCGCGTGCACGCTGCGCGAACTGCGCCGCCGGGGCATCGTCATCGGCAAAGCGTGCAAAGCCCGCGGCCGCTGCACCGAAGTCACGCGCGCGCCAGGCCGCCAGCGCTTCGGCGTAGGCGGCGCCGCGCGCCGTTTGCTCGGCGGTCTCGGCCCCGGCGGCGGCCAGCGGTTCGAAGACCTGCACCGCCTGCGTGCGCCCCTTGACGCGGATGGCGTCGATCTCGCGCCAGGCGAAGGTCTCGCCGCACGAAGCTACCGTCGCCTCCGAGGCCAGGATGTCGGTGCCGAAGAACTTGTTCGCGCCCTCCAGCCGCGAGGCCAGGTTCACCGCGTCGCCCATCACCGTGTAGTTGAAGCGCCGCCGCGAGCCGATGTTGCCCACCAGCGCCGGGCCCGAGTTCAGGCCGATGCGGTGGTGCAGCGGGCGGCCGCGGAAGGCGGCGTCGTCGCGGTTCAGCTGCGCCAGCCGCTCACGGCAGGCCAGCGCGGCACGCACGGCGCTGCGCGCGTGGTCGGGGTCGTCGGCCGGGGCGCCGAAGACGGCCACGATGGCGTCGCCGATGTACTTGTCGACGTAGCCGCCGTGGGCCTCGACGATGTCGGTCATCGCCGACAGGTAGGCGTTCATCAGCGCCACCAGTTCGGGCGGCGACAGCGTCTCGGAGAAGCTGGAGAAACCCGCGATGTCGGAGAAGAACACCGTCACCTCGCGCTGCTCGCCGCCGAGTGCCGGCAGGCGCTCGGCCTGCAGCATCTGCTCGATGACGCGCGGCGACAGGTACAGGCCGAAGCTCCTGCGCAGGAAGCGCCGGTCCCTGTCGGCCACGACCACGCGCCAGGCGATGGTCAGCACCAGCGCGGCGGCCATCGCCAGCGCCGGCTCCAGCAGCGGCAGCGCCAGCGCGTCGCGGAAGGCGTACACGGCGCCGGCGGTGTAGACCGCCGCACTGCCCAGCGCGGCCAGTGCCGCAGCCCAGGGCGCCAGCAGCAGCGCGGCGCTGCCGGCCACGGCCGCCAGGCCGACCGCGACGGCCGCAGCGGCCGCGCGCCCCGGCAGCCTGACCGCTTCGCGGCGCAGCAGGTTGTTGACGGCCGTGGCATGCACGTAGACGCCGGCCACCGTCTGCCGCCGCACCTGGCCGCCGGCCGCCGGCGGCGGCAGCGCGCAGCGCGGCGCCGCGGCGCGTTCCAGCCCGGTGGCCCAGCGCTTGGCCGTGATGCGGCGGTCGTCGGTGTCGGTCACGGTGCCCAGCAGCACCACCTTGCCCGCGAACTGGCGCCGGAAGTAGTCGGCGTCGCCCTTGGCCAGGCAGGCGTGCAGGTCGGCCAGCGAATACGTCGGCACGTCGTCGGCGCCGCCGTCGAAGTTCAAGGTCACGGTGTTGGGCACGCCTTCGGGGACGCGGTAGCCGCCCAGCGCCAGGCCGCCGGCGGCGTCGAAGACGGGTTCGGCCCCCAGCGCGCGCGCGGCGAGTTCCACCGCCATCGATGCCTGCGGCCGGCCGTCGACGACGAAGCTCAGCGGCATGCGGCGCAGCACGTCGTCGGCGTCGCTGTAGGCGTTCAGCGAGCGGATGTTGCGCTGGTGGCCCACGGCCACGCGCTGCCCGGCCGCCGGGCGGATGGGTTCGTCGCGGTGCTGCACCTCGCCCAGCACCAGCCGGCCCTGGCTGGCGGCGGCGTTCAGCGCGCGCAGGAAGTCGCGGTCGAAGCCGCGCAGGCGGCTGCCGACCACGTCGTCACCGAAGGGAATGGCCGACTGCTCGATCGAACCGGGAAAGACGATGTCGAAGCCGACGACCGCGGCGCCGCCGCCGACCACGGCCTGCAGCACATGGCCGATCTCGCGTGTCCAGGTGAGCGTCGGCGAGCCCTGGAACGGCGGCGTGGCGTAGGTGGCTTCGTCGATGGCCAGCACCACCGCGGGCGAGGCCGCCGGGTCGTGGCGCGGGCCGAAGGCCTGCCAGCGCAACGCGATCAGCGCGTCGAGCGTCGGGCCGCGGAGGTCGTCGAAGGCGGGCAGGGCGGTGAGGCCGCCGCAGGCCAGCGCGATGACGGCCGCCGCCAGGGCGTCACGTCCGCGGAATCGCGCCATGCAGCGGGCAGACGCGGCCGGGCCCGGGCTTGCCGTTCAATCGAAGCGCAGCAGGCGCCCGGCCAGCGGCGCCGCGCCGGGTGCGGCCTGCGGCGCGACCTTGAATTCGAGCCGGCGCTCGCCCGCGCTGGCCGTGTAGCTGCCGCCCGGCACCAGCGCCACGCCGGCGCGCGCCAGGTCGAAGAAGCGCTCGCGCAGCAGCGCGTCGCCGGCGATGCCGAGTTCGACGCGCGGGGCCGCTTCGTCCAGGCGCTGAAGGACGAGCATGCCGCGCGCGTCGGCCACCTCGAACACCGGCGACTGCCCGTAGACCGTGGCCGGCGGCTTCGCGGGCGGGGCGTCGCGGCGGATGCTGCGGAAGACGGTGGCCGCGCTCTGCGTGCCTTCCCGGGCGCCGACCTTGCCGCGCGCGGCGTCGCATTCCACCTGCGTGCGCTCGACCTTGCCGCGCTGCACGCTGCTCTGCGCCTCGCCCACCGTCACCGTGCCGCCGGTGATGGTCTCGCGCCAGCACGACTTCAGGTAAGCCAGCACGAGCACGTCCTTGGGCCCGAGCTTGATGACCTTGCCGGCGGCGACGTAATCCATGAACTCGACACCGGCGGGCCGCCCCTGCAGGTCCTCGACCACGGCCACCGGGGCCTGCGCCGGCACCGGCAGTGCCAATCCGGCCAGCGTCAGCGCGGTGCCGGCCCGCAAGAGCAGCTTCTTCATCGTGTGTCCCCAGATCGTGGGCTCCATGGCTTGCACGATATTCATTGTGCGCGCTGGCCGGCCTTGACGTGGATCAGCGCCGCAGAGGAGACGGCATGCGAACTTCCACCTGCGATGTTCGAATCGGCCCAACTGAAGCACCGTGTCGGCAAGGCGGCCTACGCGCAGGAGGAAGCCGCGCTGCGCGCGGCGCTGCTCAACGCGCAGTACGACCTCAAGCTCGACGGCAGCTTCCCGGTGCTGATCCTGATCGCCGGCGTCGAAGGTGCGGGCAAGGGCGAGACGGTCAACCTGCTCAACGAGTGGATGGACCCGCGGCACATCCGCACCAAGGCCTTCGGCACGCCGTCCGACGAAGAAGCCGAGCGCCCGGCGCACTGGCGCTTCTGGCGCGCGCTGCCGCCCAAGGGCCAGGTCGGCATCTTCTTCGGCGCCTGGCACACGCTGCCCATCGTGCAGCGGGTCATGGGCCAGATCGACGAGGGCGACTTCACGCGCCAGATCGCCGACATCCAGCGCCTGGAACAGATGCTGTGCGACGAAGGCGTGCTGCTGCTGAAGTACTGGTTCCACCTCTCGAAGGACCAGCAGAAGAAGCGGCTGAAGGCGCTGGCCGCCGACCCCAAGACCCGCTGGCGCGTGACCGAGACCGAGTGGGCCTACTTCAAGCGCTACGACCGCTTCGTCGAGGTCTGCGAACCCTTCCTGCGCCAGACCAGCACCGGTGCCGCGCCCTGGATCGTCGTGCCCGGCGCCGACGCGCGGTTCCGCGCGCTCACCGTTGGCCGCCACCTGCTGGCGGCGCTGCGCGAGCGGCTCGACGCCAAGGCCGCCAAGGCGTCGCCCGAGAAGACGCCGCCGCTGCTGGCGCCGAGCGACCGGCTGAACGTGCTGAGCGCGCTGCAGCTCGACCAGCCGATGACGCGCACGGCCTACGAAAGGCAGCTCGAGAAGTGGCAGGGCCGGCTCAACCTGGCGGCGCGGCATCCGCGTTTCCGCAAGCTGTCGGTGGTGGCGGTGTTCGAGGGCAACGACGGCGCAGGCAAGGGCGGGGCGATCCGCCGCGTCACGGGCGCTCTGGACGCCCGCGGCTACGACAACATCCCGGTGGCCGCACCCACCGAGAAAAAACGTGCCCAGCCCTACCTGTGGCGCTTCTGGCGCCCGCTGCCGCGGCGCGGCCGCTTCGCGTTCTTCGACCGTTCCTGGTACGGGCGCGTGCTCGTCGAGCGGGTCGAGGGCTACTGCAGCGAAGCCGACTGGAAGCGGGCCTACGGCGAGATCAACGACTTCGAGGCCGCGCTGGTGCGGCACGGCGTGGTGGTGGTCAAGTTCTGGCTCGCGGTGAGCAAGGACGAGCAGTTCAAGCGCTTCAAGCTGCGCGAGCAGGTGGAGTTCAAGCGCTTCAAGATCACCGACGAGGACTGGCGCAACCGCGAGAAGTGGGACGCCTACGAAGCCGCGGTCTGCGACATGGTCGACCGCACGTCCACCGCCACGGCACCGTGGACGCTGGTCGAGGCCAACAACAAGTACCACGCCCGCATCAAGGTGCTGAAGACGCTGTGCGAGGCGGTGGAGTCGGCCCTGGCGAAACCGCGTGGCGGAACGGGCAGGCGCTGAACGCCGCCGGCGCAGGCGCCTGCTGAAGGCCGGCGCAGCGGCTCGGCGCCATCCGGGGCAGTCCCCAGGACCGGCCGGCGCGCCGAGCGCCTAGCATCGCGCTAACGCAGCCGCTTCGGCTGGAAGGCCCTACATGCAACAACTCTCCGGCCTGGACGCCACCTTCCTCTACCTCGAAACGGCCGAGATGCCGATGCACGTGGGCGCGCTGCACGTCTTCGAACTGCGGCCCGGCACCAAGGGCAGGTTCGTGACCGCGCTGCGCAAGCACGTGCACGGCCGGCTGCCGGTGACCGGCGTGCTGCGGCGCCGGTTGTGGTGGATGCCGCTGAACCTGGCCAACCCGGCCTGGGTCGACGCCGTGCCCGACCTGCGCGAGCACATCGTCGAGATCAAGCTCACGGCCGCCGGCCCGGGCGGCGCCGGCATGCCTGAACTGGAAGCCGCCGTCTCGCAGTTGCACACGGTGCTGCTCGACCGCGAAAAGCCGCTGTGGAAGATGCATGTCTTCGAAGGTCTGGCCCCTGGTGCCAACGGCCGCAAGCGCGTCGCGCTCTACACCCAGTTGCACCACGCCGCGGTCGACGGGCAGGCGGCGGTGGCGCTGGCCAATGCGCTGCTCGACGTGACGCCTGAGCCGCGTGCCATCGAGATGAAGCCTTCGAAGCGCACCCGCGTCTTCCGGCTGGAGATGACCGAAATGCTGCGCGGCGTGCTCGGCAGCCAGGCGCAGAAGGTGGCGGCCATCGTGCGCAACCTGCCGGCCACCGTGGGCACGCTGAAGAACGCCGCCACGGCGGCGGTATCGGCGTCGGAACTGCTCACCGGCAGGAAGGGCAGCGGCAACCTGACGCTGGCGCCGCGCACGCCGCTGAACGTGTCGGTCACCACCGGCCGCGCCTTTGCCACCGCGACGCTGCCGCTGCCCGAACTGAAGGCCCTGGGCCGCGCCTTCGACGCCACCGTCAACGACATGGTGCTCATGGTCTGCAGCACCGCACTGCGCCGCCACTACGCCAAGCAGCGCGCGCTGCCGCGCAAGAGCCTGGTGGCCGCGGTGCCGATCACGCTGCGCGAGAAGGGCGACACCACGGCCGACAACCAGGCCTCGATGAGTTTCATCAGCCTGGGCACGCACATCGCCGACGCGAAGAAGCGGCTGGAACACATCAAGGCCGCGTCGGGCGCGATGAAGTCGACGATGGGGCGGCTGAAGAGCATCCTGCCCACCGACTACCCGTCGCTGGGCGTGCCCTGGCTGATCGAGGCCGCCACCGCGCTGTATGGCAAGGCGAGGGTGGCCGACCGCATCCCGCAGGTGGCCAACCTCGTCATCAGCAACGTGCCGGGACCCGCCGTGCCGCTCTACATGGCCGGTGCACGCATGCTGACGAACTACCCGACGTCGATCGTCGTGCACGGTCTGGCGCTGAACATCACCGTGCAGAGCTACGACCAGAGCCTGGACTTCGGCCTCATGGCCGACGCCGCGGCCATGCCCGACGTGGCCGGGCTGGCCGACGCCATCCGCATCGCCTTCGACGATCTGCGTGCGCTGCCGCGCCCCGGCGAGCCGGCCGACGACGAGGCCGAACCCGGGCTGGTGAGCCTGACGACGCAGGCGACAAAACGCCTGGCCGGCGGCCTGACGGGGGCCGTCACCGGGGCCACCGGTGCCGTCAGCGGCGCGCTCGGCAAGGCCGCGAAGTCGGTGATGGGCAGCGCGGTGGAAGCGGCTGTCTCGCAGGTGACACGCCGACCTAGGGAAGCCGCCCCATCGCGCAAGCGCCGCGCTGGCTAACATGCCTGCATGAGTCTTCTGAAGCGCCGGCGCAGACCGGCCCGCGACGTCGTCCAGGGTACCGCCACCGGCTCCGCTGCGCCGCTGCCGCAGCATCGGCCGGCACCCGAGCCCTTCGCACCGCTGGACGCGCGCGATTGGGTCGAGGCGCCCGGCCCCTGGCAACTGATGCTCGAGGCGCGCGCGCCCTGGGAATACGCGGCCATGCTGGCGGCGCGTCCCTGGCTCAAGCGCCTGCCCGCCGGCGACGGCCACCCGGTGCTGGTGTTCCCCGGCCTGGGCGCTTCGGACCTGACGACGCTGCCGCTGCGCAGCTTCCTGCGTGAAAGCGGCTACACGCCCTACCCATGGAAGCAGGGCTTCAACTTCGGCCCGCGCCACGGGGTGCTGGACGCCTGCCGCGAGCACCTGCGCCAGGTGGCCACGCGCCACGGTGAACCGGCCAGCCTCATCGGCTGGAGCCTGGGCGGCATCTACGCGCGTGAGCTGGCCAAGGAACAGCCCGAGCACACGCGCTGTGTCGTCACGCTGGGCACCCCCTTCAACGCCCACCCGCGCGCCACCAACGCCTGGCGCTTCTACGAACTGGTCAGCGGCCAGAGCACGCACGACGCCGAACTGATCGAGCAGATCCGCGGCACACCGCCGTGCCCGACGACGTCGATCTACAGCAAGACCGACGGCGTCGTGGCCTGGCAGTGCAGCCTGAACCCGACCGCACCGCACGCCGAGAACATCGAGGTGCATGCCAGCCACATCGGCATGGGCATGAACCCGCTGGCGCTCTACGCCATCGCCGACCGCCTGGCGCAGGATCCGCAGGCCTGGAAGCCCTTCGACGTGAAGGGCGCGCGACGCTGGTTCTACAAGCTCACGCACCACTCGCCGCTGCAGGCGATGGCGGGGCTGTAGGCGCGATGCAGATCGTCGCCAACGGCATCGGCATCGAGGTCGACGATCAGGGCCTGCCCGGCGGCGAGCCGCTGCTGCTGATCATGGGCCTGGGCATGCAGCTGACGGGCTGGCCCGACGAACTGGTGCAATTGCTGGTCAGCCGGGGTTTCCGCGTCATCCGCATGGACAACCGCGACGCCGGCCTGAGCCAGGGCTTCGACCACCTGGGCGTGCCCAACGTGCCGCTGCAGGCCGTGCGTTACAGCTTCCGGCTGCCGGTGGCAGCGCCCTACGGCATCGCCGACATGGCGCAGGACGCCCTGGGCGTGATCGACGCGCTGGGCCTGCAGCGTGTGCACGTCTGCGGCGCGTCGATGGGCGGCATGATCGCCCAGCACCTGGCGGCGAGGCATCCGCAGCGCGTCAAGAGCCTGACGCTGATGATGACCACCACCGGTTCCCGTAAGCTGCCGCAGCCGGCGCTGCGGGTACGGCACGCGCTGGTGTCGCGGCCGCGCAGCGGCGCGGTGGACGACGTCGTCGAGCATCTGGAACATGTGCTGCAGGTGATCGGCAGCCCGGCCTATCCGGCCGACCGCGCCCGCCAGCGGCGGCGCCTGGAAGCCACCGTGCGGCGCGCCTGGCGGCCTGCGGGCACGGCCCGGCAGATCGTGGCGGTGGTGGGCGACGGCGACCGTTCGCCGCTGCTGCCGCTGATCACCGCGCCCACGCGCATCATCCACGGCCAAGCCGACCCGCTGGTGCGCGTGGCCGCGGGCCACGACTTGGCGACGCGCATCCGCGGCGCGGTGGCCGATGTCGTCCCGGGCATGGGGCACGACCTGCCTCTGGAACTGCTGCCGCGCTTCGCGCAGGGCATCGCGGAAAACGCGGCACGCTGACTGCGCCATCCGGACAAGGCGCCTCGCTGCGCGGCGTGCCAGCCAGGTGGGGGTTCGAGCGCCATGGTTTCGCGGGTCAAGCGGGGCAGGCGCATCTTTCGAAACCACGGCGAAGCCGAGTTCGACCGGGCTGGGCGTGCGTGAACCATAAGTCCTTTCCCCCACATAAGCTCCACAAGGTGTCGGCTGCAGCGGGGCATAGGCGTCACGAGGCCGCGTTGCCACATGTGCAGTCAGCGGTTGCCGGCAAGGGTAGACAGCTATGGCAGCCATTGGCTGAGCAGGAAAGCACTTTCTGCATCACTGAAAGCATCAAATGTCCTTTCCCGAAGCGGTAGACGACGTTTCTGGTGGGCAGGCCAGAAGGGCAACTGACGAACGACATTGCGAGCCAAGTCAGCGCGTCGACCGGTACGTGAGTGGGATCGGATCCTCCAAGCCCGCGTTCCAGGCGACAGCTGATCCACATCCGATCTATCAGCGCTTCAGGAAAGCACTTATCAAGTAGGGAAATCGGGCGCAGAATCTTCACCCGTGTTTTAGGCCGGCTGGATGCGACCGTGGCACCGGGAGCGATGTCCGCTCCCTAGGTTGCTCCGCGATACTGCTCGGACCAGAGACGAGGATGCGAGTAATCCGCACTCCCTGGCACCAGGGTGAACACCGCTTGCAGCGCTGAAGTCTGATGTGTCGTCTGACGGGAGGGTTTCGTGAGCGTATCCAGCTACGAAGAACCGACAGCAGACGAACTCCTGCGCGTTCCGGAAACCTTTGAGCGACAGCGGTGGCACACCGACCTCTACGCGCCCTACAGCCCCAAGACGAAGCGGCGGGTGTACGCCTACGGCCGCCGTGGGAGGGCGCTCTTTCTGCGACTTGAGGCCGAACCGCTTGTCAGGCGGTTCAACATCTCCGTTCGAGAGGTGCCGTTAGTCGTCGGCGATCGCGTCAAGTCGATCGCCCCAGCGGCCATTTCGCTGGATCACGAAAACCAAGTGTCGATCCACACCTTCTCTGATGTCGTCGAGGAGCCGATGGATCCCGCACACCCACTTCCCGCGTCTCCTTGGAATGGATGGTGCCAAACGCGCGGCTGGCGCTTGATCGAGTGGACTCCCGCGGCACTGTTAGGCCCTGAAATCGAACTGGAGAACTGGGAAATTCTGCTTCGATACCTGAGTGTGCCGGGTCGGGTGCCGAACAGGCCGCTGGAGGATGCACTTCGTCTGACATTGGCCGCAGATATCGAAATGACGTGGAACAGGCTTGCCAAACAATTCCCACGCGAAAAGCCAGAGACTGTCCATGAGTGCATCGCTGCGCTGATCCTGGAACGACGAGTCCACGCCGACATCGCTGCAAGAACGGTATCACTGCTGACTCGCCTCTCTATCTCGCCGCTGAACGCGGCTGAGCCGTTACGTGCCTAGATCCACAGCACGGTATGCCTGTCTGGTCGACGTGGAAGACTGGCCAGACGTTGTTGACCTTGCTGTTGGAGCGGACGCACGTGCGTTCTACCAGAATCGTGTTTCCGCTTTCATTCAATACAAACAGGGCGTGTCTACAAGACTCATTGAAAACAGCACAGGGCTGACCAGGCAACTATTGCGTTACTGGCTTTGTCGTTGCAGCGAAACGGATTCTGATGGGAATGTACTCGGATGGCGAGTACTCGTTCCGTATAAGCACTTGCCCGCACCGAGACGTGTAGATGTGCGGGTGCTTGAGGCATCCAAGCCTTTGCCCGGCTCACTCCGCGCACTATTCTTGAAGTTTCCCGACGTCAAGACTGCCGTGTTTAATGCTGCTGTTCATGGCAAGCATCCACGATCAAGGAGAAAGGATCCCAGAATGACCTGGGATGCCATCCACTCGATATTCCTTAGTGAGTGTACCGAAGCTGGCATAAGAGCGCCACACTATCCCTTCAACAGCGAAAGAAGTGGTAGGGCGGCGCTGATCCGATGGGGTAAACGGGAGCGAGCTACTGAGATTCATCGATCGCAGCTTTCCCAGGCAATCACGCGCCAGAAAAACCCATGGGCAACGCACTCATCCTCCGCTGTTCGCTGCTATCAGGACTGCTCGGTTGACGGTCATTACGTTGATATACAACTGCGGGTTGTATATGAGTCGCTCAATGGAGGCGCGAAGATTGAACTCAACTTCACGCGACTATGGCTAATTGCGATTATAGAAGAAAAGAGCACGGCCGTGCTCGGCTACTCGATCGCACTCGGTGCAAACTACTCAGCTGAGGATGTAACTCGAGCGCTGCGATCCGCACTTGCACCGTGGAAGCCGCGCGCGCTGACGGTCTCCACGGTTGCTCACAGGCCGGGTGACTGCCTCCCAACGGGATTCGACCCTGATTTGGAGTACGTCTGCTTCGATCGGCTTAAGCTTGACAACGCCCTCGCGCACAAATCAAAGGCGCTGCTCTCCACGATGGATCAAACCGTGCAAGCCGTGCCGATTTTCGGTGCGCGCGCGAGTCCCAATGAACGGCCGCTCATAGAACGTGTCTTTGGTCTGTTTGAAGAGGCCGGTGTTCATGTTCTGGACGGCACTACGGGTTCGTCGCCCAAAGACAGCCGGCGCGATAACTCCAAGGCGGTGCAGTACAAGCTCACCATCGAGTTACTTGAGGACCTGATCGAACTGCTGGTCACTCGATACAACGGGAGCATCTGCCCAGGGTCGACTCAAACACGTCTGGAGATATTGAAGCACTACGTTCAACGTACTCCTAATCTTGTTCGTCGGGTGGCTCCACGTAGAAGGGAGCAACTCCTGGAGTTTGACGTATACGAAGAGGCCGTCATCGGCATTGATGGCGATGAGCCGTTGTTAAGGTGGCGAAATGCCAGGTACTACAACAAGGTCGCCTTGGCTGACCCCGCATTGGTGGGGAAAGCCGTCCTTGTCATGTGCAATAGCCAGGATGCACGAAGCGTTAATGTCGCTCTTATGGAAGACGGAAGAGTCCTCGGCAACTTTACGGTCGAGCGCCGATGGAAGAGCACACCCCACTCGCTACAAACTCGAACTCTGATTTGCAGGGCGATGGCGAGCAAAAGTTTTGTCACTAACTCAGCGGACCTGCCGAGAGCATTTAGGGCGCATGTCGAACAGTCCGCCAAAGAGCAGCGGGCCAAGCAGCGGACACTCATGCGACTAGGTCGGGAACAGGTCAAGCCAAGCTCATCCCCTGAGGAGAGTAGCGACGCAGTGGCCGCGGTACCGGTGGCCGGCCCATCACAAAGCAAGACCGAAGTCCATGCGCAGCATGCGCCGTCGGAAATCCCCCCCGACCTGCTCGACGTGCTAGGCAGTACCTTCAACAGAACACCATGGCCAACCCGCTAGACCCGACACTTACCGCTGCGCTTCGTCGTCGCCTTGCGCTGCAACTCATGACGGGCAGAGCCTTCCAGATAAAGACGCCGGCCACTGTTGAATACCTCAAGGCGACCCACAACTGGCTGTCGATGGGCGTGCAGGGAGGATATGTTCATGCACGGTCTCGTACCGGAAAAACGTTCGGCACGCGCTGGGTCTTGGGCTCTCTACCCGTACTGCTTGATTGCGCGATTCCCTACTTAGAGATTCCCTTACGCGACCAAGTCTACGATTCAGAGCGGGCCTTTTTCCAGTTCATGCTGCAATGTGCGTGTCATCCACTTTATGCAAAGGGCAGTTCGGGCGATAAGCGTGACCGCTTGAGTCGCTGGTTGCTCGCGCGGGCACGTCGTTCACGAATCGGAACGGTAGTGCTCGTCATTGATGAGGCGCAACTCCTGAGCGACCATCACTTCCAGTGGCTGCTTGATATTTCGAACGAAATCGAGGCCGGAGGATATCGACTTTTTTGCCTTCTTGTCGGACAGGAACCACTTCACGCGCGCGCACAAAACATGACTCGATACGCAGAGTTCGAGCCTATCGTAGCGAGATTTCTGATTTGCCATCATGAACTCTCCGCTATGCGAACTGAGCAAGATCTGTCGATGTGCTTGGAGCAGTTTGACCGCACGCTTTACCCTGTCGAGTCAGGTAAAACATTTGTCGAAAACTTTGTGCCAGAGGCGTGGGCACAAGACTTCCGCTTGGCTTCCTGCGCGCCGGCCTTTTTTTCGGCATTTCGTTCGCAGGCCCCCGTCGAAAAGGATGCACAGGAGTTGGATATTCCGATGGCCTACCTTGTTATGGCCTTGCTTCAGTTCCTCAATGCTGTTGCCGGGTTCGATTCCCCGACAGCGTTAGTACCTCAGGATACCGCTCGCAGAGCAGTCGAGAACACTAACTACCATCTGTTCATGAATGCTCGTGCGGCGCAGGCAGATTCGGTTGGCGAGTCGTCATCCGCAGCACGACGCCGGCGATGATGAACGGATCCTTCACTTGGCCGGCAGGACACTTGAGGCGGTTTGAATCTGTCAGTTCCGTTGGCGCATGGTTCTGCTACTTTAACGCCGTCGGACCGCGCGACTTCGGGTCGTTGCTGGCGCAGTATTGTTCGGCTGCATCTTATTCTGGGGTCACTACAGTAGACCGTCCCGGATTTAGCGGAGCAGGATTGGCGAAGCGGCTCGGTGAGGACGCAAGAATTGTTGAGTCGTTAGGTTGTGCGAGGCTACTTGCCGCCTGGGATACACCTGATATCAGGCTCTTCGGTCACCAGAATGCATTTTCAGAGCGTGACGCAGTGATACTGCCATTTCGGCCTACGTTTGATCTACTGCGCGTATGCACTACCTGCATGAGGCTCCGGTTTCACAGTTATCTGCATCAGATCGAGGACTTCGCCGAGTGCCCCTTCCATAGAGACGTCACTTTGCAGTACTACCGTGACTTAACGATGCAACCTCCGAGGCTAAATCGGCTCGTCGGAACAGATTCAAGATATGTCAAGGTCCTTCATAACCAGTGGTTTGATTCGTCTTCAGTGTTGGACTGGCACACCTTGCGAGACCGCGACCCATTCGGTCAGGCGCAATGCAATAGGCTGATCGCTAGCCTGAGTAAACGATTCGCGAGGTTGCGCAGAAGCGCTGAGCAGGCAGGGGAGGATCAGGCGCCCCAGATGCTGGTTGTAGGTCCAAACACCAACGCACTAATTTGGCAGTCCTTGGCTGTCGCCCGTATTCCGGCCTCGCGTCGGCCTGCGCAGGGGTCGAATGACTGGTCAGCCAAGCCCGCGGTCTGGGAAATCAGTGCTAGCCGAGAAGAAGCCAGAGCAGTTTGCCTGTTAAGGCCAGTAGACTTTGCGCAGCTGCAGTTGCTGCGAAACGCATACTGCAACATCGCTGGAATAGATCCGCCGTGGAGAACCTGTCGCAAGTCGATCGTAGAGCTTGAGTACCCAGTCGAAGCAAAGCCTTTCGCGGATGAATATGAACTCACGCTACGCTTCTTATTCAGAGATATCATGCGCGCTTTGGATATGGATGACTTAGCTAGACCAGCACTCGACTACAGTCAACTCGATACCGCGTACGCCAGCCTGTCGAGTTTGATAAGATTTACTGCGCGGATGAAGTGGGCTTGCTTCTGGAATTTTGATTCCCATGTCTATGCGCAAACTCGCACCGAGTATGCAACTTCTGCGATCACCGCGCTCAAGGCGGAACATCTGGACGGGCTCATGCTCGAAATATCGACCTCAGAGGAGGCCGTCAATGAACGGGGCGGATCGCGCGTTCCAATATCTCCGTTCGGGTTCGCTGCTTCAGAGTTTGGGTACCTGGATAATCCCTTCACGAGATTTGTTCTTAAGGCGCCGATTGGCGGGCTTGGTGCACTGCTCGATATATTTCTACTGGAGGAGGTGAAGTTTGTTAAGAGGCTTATTCAACATGTAGAAAGACTTCGATGTGAACTTGAAATGGCTAGCGTGGAGAGCGCTTCACGTGTATTTCAAGCAGTCGTTCGGATGAGTCGCAGCACGGTGGCGATAAGCCGCGCGGGTGATCGGCTTCTGGTCTGCGTCTTGCCGCCCGGCCGATGTCAGTGGTCGGCTGCTTTCCAGCAGCGGACCCCCCGCCGCGACTTGCTGACCGAACGACCCTGCACGACGCCAGAATCCTCGGTGAAGGTAGCCGCCGACGAACTCCAGCGCAAGCTGGACGCAGCGCATGCGCGGGAGTTGCAGTTCCAGACCCACCTCGCCACTGCCACGGCCGACCTCGCCCAAGAGCGTACTTTGCAACATGATGCTCAGCGAGCTGCGGCCCAGACGCAGGAGGCCGATGCCCGTGCCGCCCGCGAACAAGTCGCCACGTTGCAGCAGGCGCTTGAACGCTTGACGGCGCTGTTGGCAGCCAACGCATCATCGCCAGCCATGCCGGCCGTGCGACGCAAGCGCTCGGTTCCGGCGGCTTCTTGAGACTGAAAGCGGCCGGTCACCTCTCGGCGGCTTCGGTGCGCCAGAGCGAAAAACTCGGGTGCCGATCAGCGGTCGTTCGTGTGGGGCGGCAATCGACCC